>ERZ1292623.1986-Hain-H51-01um-R1-1986-length-18908-cov-7_pt1 | contig 18908 bp, 32 predicted proteins | sample MGYA00564398_ERZ1292623 | MGnify/ENA primary metagenome ERZ1292623 (study PRJEB36523, sample SAMEA6512633) | groundwater metagenome | collected 2019-01-07 | study: AquaDiva: Metagenomics assemblies of 32 groundwater samples | reverse complement strand
GGAGAACTTTTGAATAAAAAATCCAGAGTATATGAAAATTTGTCTCCGTGGACAAAAGTAGCTATTGAAAAAGGTTTATTATAGAGGATTATCTTCCAACCATTCTTACTTTTCGCCTTTTTAGTTTTATTCAAACACGGCTCAAAGAGCGAACCTAGTCGGACTAACGCTTTGGGGATTGTCGCTTTCGCCTTGCTTTTCCGCCCATTCCAACTTTTCTTCTTTCTCTAACCCTTGCGTCTCTTGTTAAAAAACCTTTTTTCTTTAAAATCTGTTTATTCTTTTCGTCGATGGTTGATAAAGCCCTTGAGGCTGCATGAATAAAGGCATCCATTTGTCCCATTTGTCCGCCCCCAATAACTTTAACTGTTATTGTATATTTTCCTAAAGTATTTGTTATTCTAAACGGCTCTTCATATGTTGCTTTTGCCGTATTCCCTTTAAAATAATCTTCTATTTTCTTACCATTAACAAATATATCTCCCTTCTTAACTGTTTGCTCATCAAACATAAGACTTTCTTTAAGATCTACATATAACCTCAATCTTGCGACTGCGCCTTTTCTTCTTCCGACTGCAAAACTATAATTTTTCTTATCTGTCATATTTATTTTTCAACTTCTTGAGCTTTGAATTTGTCTCCATAAGTATGGTCTTTATCGGCAGAAACGTAAAGTCTTTTTAACATTTTTGCCTTAAGCTTATTTTGCGGAAGCATTCCCGAAACCGCATGTATAATTATTTCTTCAGGTTTTCTTTCTCTTAAGTTGGAAAGCGTTTCTTTTTTAAACCCGCCGGGGTACCCGGAATGCCTGTAATAATTTTTTAAGCTTTCCTTATTACCCGTAACTCTTACGTCTTTTGCATTAATAACAACTACATAGTCTCCTAAATCAAGATTTCTGACAAAATCAGACTTTGCCTTACCCATTAAAAAAAGAGCTATTTCAGATGATACTCTTCCGAGTATTTTATCTTTTGCATCTATTAAGTGCCACTGCCTTTTTATATCTTTTAATTTTGTCGATTTAGTTTGTTTCATAATTACTTGCCCTTCGTAGCTTTACGCGAAGAAGGGTTTGCCTTTTTCGGTTGAGTTTTTTTCGCCGGCACTTTTTTAACTTCTTTATTTTTAACCTCTTTTGTTTTTGGAGCCATCACTGCAACGGCTTTCGCTTTTTCTGTCCACTCAATTACTGCCATTGGCGCATCGTCTCCAAATCTTTTTCCAAGCTTTATTAATCTTATATATCCACCTTGTCTATTAGAAAATCTAGGTGCTATATCTTTTAGTATTTTTTCAAAAGCGCTTCTTGAAAGATTTTTTTGCAAAACTGTTTTTGCCGACTCATTTCCCTGTTTTGCCTTTGTTACTAATTTTTCAATCTCCGGTTTTATTGCTTTAGCTTTTGCCTGCGTCGTCTTGATTGTTTCACTTAAAATAAGAGATGAAATCAGGCTTTTAAAAAGGGCCTTTCTTTCATTTTTATCCCTGCTTAGTTTTCTTCCAAAAACTTTTTTTTTCATAATAATAAAAAAATCTTAAATCCCAACGCTTTTATCCAATGCTCCGATTTGAGATCTAAGATTTTGAGATTTAACCAAAAATTAACTTTGCAGACTAATTCCTTTTTCTTTTAATTTTTCTTCTATTACTCCTATAGACTTGCTGCCCATGTTTCTCATGGATATTAATTCTTTTCTTGGAGCATCTAAAAGCTGACTTATTGTTTCTATTCCGCCATTTCTAAGACTGTTATAAATTCTTGTAGGTAAATCCAATTCATCTACCGTCATTCTAAGAGTTGCTTCTGAAACGCCGGGATGGCTTTGCGTGCTCTCGGAAACTACTGAAGTTTTTGGCTCGAAAATTTGGAAAAAATAAGAAGCGAGGATTTTGGCTGACTGATCCAATGCTTCCCTTGGTTTTACAACTCCATTTGTCCAAATTTGTAATGTAATTTTATCAAGATTTGTTTGTCTTCCAACCCTGGTTGCGGAAACTTCGTAGTTAACTCTTCTTATCGGAGTAAATACCGCGTCTGTTGCTATTATGCCTAATGTATCTATTTTTCTTTCATCTGCTAAAGAATAACCCATTCCTTTTTCAACTGTTAACTCCATATCAAGTTTTGCTTTCTTATCGCTTAAAAACCCGAGGTAATGATCTTTATTGACAACCTCTACATCTTCCGGGAGCTCTAAATCTTTTGCAGTTATTTCCTTAGGACCTTTAACAGAGAGGCTTACGCTGCTTTGGGCTTTTGAATCAAGAAGTCTTAAATTAAGTCCCTTAATATTTAAAAGAAAATCTACAAGATTTTCTTTAAGACCCGGGATTGTTGAAAACTTGTGTTTTGCGCCGCTTATCTTAACAGATGTTACAGCGGCTCCGGGAATTGAAATTAAAAGAACTCTTTTTAAAGCATTTCCAAGAGTATGTCCGTAACCTGGCTCTAACGGCTCAATTATAAACTCTCCGTAATCTTCTGTGCTCTTTTCTTCCTTAACCTTAAACATTGGTTCAGTCATAGCTAATTATTTTACCATTATCTGGAGTAATATTCAATAATCAATTGAAGGTCAAATGGCACTTGTAAATCTTCTTTTTTAGGCATTCTTTCAAGCTTTCCCAAAACCCCCTGTTTTTTTAGAAACGGCAAAACTTCCTGCTTTTCTTCCAGAATTTCTAATATCCTAGGGTTTTTTTGCATTTTTGGAGAAAGAGAAATTACATCGTCAACTTTTACCAGGTACGATGGTATTGTCAATTTCTTTCCGTTTACAAGTATATGACCATGAGAGACAAGTTGTCTTGACATATATCTACTTTTTGCAAATCCTAAGCGATAAGTAATATTATCTAAGCGTGTTTCAAGTAAAGATATAATCAATTCTTTTGTGTCGCCTTTTTTACCTCTTACTGTTTGAACCAATTTTTTGAATTGTTTTTCCAAAAGACCGTATGTTGTTTTTGCTTTTTGTTTTTCTCTTAGCTGAAGGCCATATTCTGAAAGCCTCTTTTTTCTTTTTTTACCATGAACCCCGGGCGGAACATTTAACCGCCTTATTAAACTCTGTGAAGACTTATCTAAAAGATTTACTCCTTCTTTTCTTGCAAGCTTATGTTTTGGTCCTGTATATCTAGCCATAGATTAACCTCCAATCTATGGAATTTCCAATTTCCAATTTCCAATTTCCAATTTCGATTCTTAAATCTTTAATCATAAATCTTAAATCCTTCGTTTCTTTGACGCTCTTGGACCGTTATGCGGAATCGGCGTTACATCTGCAATAAGCGATATTGAAAGTCCCGCAGATTTTATTGCCCTTAAAGCCGCATCTCTTCCTGCCCCCGGTCCTTTAACATAAACATCAACGCTTTTGACACCTTTTTCTAATACCTTTTTGGCAGCATTTTCAACCGCTGTTGTTGCCGCAAATGGCGTTGATTTTCTTGCTCCTTTAAATCCGGCTGCCCCGGCGCTGCTCCATAAAACCGTATCACCTTTATCGTTAGTAAATGTAACCAGAGTATTATTAAAAGTTGCAGAAATGTAAACTCTTCCCCTTTCCGAAATTTTTAGGGATGTCTTTTTTACTTTTGCCTTTGCTGTAACTGTTTTTTTTGCCATATTATGCTGTTGTTAAACCCATTTTGACTGCGGCTTCTTTTTTGATAGCTCCAATTGTTACTCTTTTTCCTCTTTTTGTCCTGGCGTTTGATTTTGTCCTCTGTCCACGGGATGGAAGATTCTTGCTATGCCTTGTACCTCTGTATGCGCCAATTTCTTTTAATCTTTTAATATTCCCCTGAATTTCTACCCTTAAATCTCCTTCAAGCTTATAGCTTTCCAAAACTTTCTGGAGTCTTTTTTGCTCTTCTTCCGATAATGCCTTAATTCTTATCGCAGGATTAATTTCTGATTTTTTTAAAATATCTAAAGCATTTTTTCTTCCAACACCATAGAGATAGCTTAAGCCTATATCTACTCTTTTTTCGTCCGGTAAATTAACTCCTGAAATTCTCATAATATTAGTAATTAGTTACTAGTCTCTAATAACTAGCACTAGCCTTGTCTTTGCTTGTGTCTTGGGTTATCGCAAGTTACCCGCAAAACTCCTCTTCTTTTTATAATTTTGCATTTTACGCATCTTTTTCTTACACTTGCTTGAACTTTCATATTATTATTTTCCTCTGTAAACTATTCTTCCTTTTGTCTTATCGTAAGGCGTGACTTCAACTCTTACCTTGTCTCCCGGCAAAATTTTTATAAAATTCATTCTCATTTTGCCCGATAAATGACAAAGTATAAGATTACCGTTATCAAGCTCAACCCTAAATAAAGTATTAGGTAATGATTCCTTAACAACTCCGTCTAATTCTATACTTCCTTGATGAGCCATAAAAATAAAATTCCTAATTGACCTAATTAACCTAATTGACCTAATTTTATTTTTTGAATTTATTTAGGAATTAGGAATTAGAAATTTCTGAATATCAATTATATCAAAACAGCTTCCAAAGGGCAACTATCTCGTTAACACAACCGACCCATTTTTAGTAATGGCAACTGTTCTCTCAAAAAGCCCGGATAAGCTTTTGTCTTTTGTCTTTAATGTCCAGCCGTCATCTGCTAAAACCAGTTCAGGTTCTCCCATATTATAAATTACCTCTATTGCAATAACCATTCCTTCTATAAGTTTTGGCGTTTTTTCTATTTTCCCGCTTAAAAATCCCGGAACTTCAGGTTCTTCATGTAAACCTTTACCAACCCCGTGTCCAACCAAAGTTCTTACAACCGAATAACCGCTACCCTCAACAATATCCTGAATAGTTTTTGATATATCTCCGACACGGTTTCCTATTTTTGCCTGTTTTATGCCCTCATCTAAAGCTTTTTTTCCAATTTCTAAAAATTTATCTATTTCGTCCTCTTCTTTTTTATTTTTTATTTTTAATATTTGATTTGAAACCCTTCGGGTTTCCGACATATCCGTATGAAACCCGCCGTAAAATACCCCGCAATCAATTCCAACAACATCTCCCTTTTTTAATTTATACGCTGTCGGAATTCCGTGAACAACAACATTGTTTACGGAAATGCAAATTGTATGCTTATAGCCCTCTACTTTTTTAAATCCCGGTTCCCCTCCTTTTTCTTTTATTAATTTTCCAGCTATAGAATCAAGTTCTAATTCCGAAACTCCCGGCTTAATATTATCCAAAATTTCCCACATAACATCTGCAAGAATTTTTCCGCCCTTTCTCATTATTTCTATTTCCTTTTGCGTTTTAATATGTATCATAAAACTTTCACTATCCTTTCATAAACGTCTTCAATTGACCCTTCTCCGTTAATTTCTTTCAACAATCCCTTTGAATTAAAATAAGCAAGAACAGGAATTCTGTCTTTGTCCTGAATATGTCTTCTTTTTAACACAATATCAAATTTGTCATCTTTTCTTTGCCTATCAACTATTCTTTTTTTCATTTCGGATATCGAAATATTTATATAAAATACCTTATCTACTTGTAAAAAATGTTTGGATAAATAATTTAGAAACTCATCTAAATCCTCTTTGGTTGCAGGATAATTATCTAAAATAAAATTTCCTTTATTTTCATCAAGTTTCTTTTTTAATAAATGGGACTTAAGTTTATTTGGTAAATGCATGCCTTTCAACGCGTATTGCTTATATCCTTTTACAATTTTCGGATCCTTATTTTCATATGCCCTGCGAATAAGTAATCCCATAGAAAATACCGGAATTTTAAGTTGCTTTGATAATAACTCTGCCTGTATGCCTTTACCCGAATAGGGTGGACCTAAAAATACTAGTATCATTGGAGTTTTGACAGGATTTCTTTATTAATTTCTTCTATTGACTGTTCTCCGTCTATTTCTAGCAAAATTCCTTTATGGTTATAATACTCAAGAACAGGTTCTGTAAGTTGGTGAAAAAGATCTATTCTTTTTCTTATTGCTTTTAATGTGGTATCTAATCTTTCATCATCTCTTCCGGATAATCTCCATAAAGCTTCTTTATCCGAAACTTTAAGATAAAAAACATAATCAATATGTTCTTTAAAAACTTCTGCCTGAACCGTTGTTCTTGGAAAACCGTCGAGAATATACCCATTTTGATATTCGGTTCTTTGAAGATATTCACTTACGATTTTTAGAGTTTGGTCATCGGGAATAAGATTTCCTGAATTTAATGTTTCTTTTATGTGATTTCCCTCTGGGGTTTGTTCTTTAGCCATTTCTCTAAAAATGTGTCCTGTTGAAAGATAAGGAATTTTTAGCTTTTCACAAAGTAAATTTCCTTGTGTAGACTTTCCCGCACCCTGAATTCCTACTAAAATTATTTTCATAGTTTAGGTTTCCTCACCATAACCCCAAGTGATAATCGAATGGGTCATTTTTTATATCCCTCGTAACTTCTCATTACAAGCTGCGCTTCTATGGCTTTAATTGTTTCTAAAACTACCGAAACAACGATTAATATCCCTGTTCCTCCCAGGATTAAGTTCGGAACATTTGTAAAAAGCTTAGCAACACTTGGTAAAATTGCAACAAGACCTAAAAACAAAGCTCCTGCTAAGGTTATGCGGGTTAGAATATAGTTTAAATAACTTGCGGTGGGAGTTCCCGGCCGGATACCCGGAATAAATCCCCCGTATTTTTGTATTTCTTCGGAAATCTTTTTTGGATTAAATACTACTGCGGTATAAAAATAAGTAAACCCAACGACCAAGATAAAATATAGTGCGTTATATAAAAACCCGTCCGGATTAAGCCAAACCGTAATAGTAGCACCTACATTATGAAAAAATGCGTTTTTAGAAACCGTTAAGTAATTTGCAACAAGGGATGGGAGTAAAACTAAAGATACTGCAAAAATAATTGGGATTACTCCTGCCTGATTTAATCTTAATGGAAGGTGCGTTGACTGACCGCCATACATTTTATTTCCTCTTACCTGTTTTGCATAATAAACAGTAATTTGCCTTGTTGCTTCATTAATAACTATTATAGAGGCAACGACTAAAATACCCATTACCGCAAAAATTGCAATATTAAAAAAGTTTTGCGCATTTGCAGTTGTTGCGGTTTGTGTAAATAAAACCGGAATTCTTGAAACAATTCCTGCAAATATAAGAAGAGATATGCCATTTCCAATTCCTCTTTCTGTTATAAGCTCACCCATCCAAACTAAAAGCATTGTTCCTGCTGTCATGGTTAAAATTAAAGAAATTAAGCTTAAAGGATTTAAATTTGTAATTATTGCCTGATTCCTTAAAAGCGCATACATTCCAATTGCCTGAAGTATGGCTAAAGGGACTGTAAGCATTCTTGTATACTGGTTTATTTTTTGTCTGCCTTGCTCTCCTTCTTTTTGTAACTCTTCAAGTTTTGGAAAAACCATTGTTAAAAGCTGTAAAATAATAGATGCGTTAATGTATGGATTAAGACCTAAGGCCATTACGGAAAAATTGGCAAGTGTACCTCCTGAAAACACGTCGAGAAGCGCTAGGAATTGATTTTGGGAAAAAAGAGCCTGGAGTTGGGCTAAATTAACTCCGGGAACAGGAATGTGAGCAAACACCCTGGAGATTAAAAATATAAAACCTGTAAATAATATTTTTTTTCTGACATCAGGTGATTTGATGCTGTTTCTGAAAATGGCGAGAATTTTTTCCATTTATTTATTTTTTAACTTTGCTGGTATTTTCAGGTGTGTCGCGTTCGACCGCGTCAAACGCGGTTTTGCGCGACATTGAGCCACGTTCGACGTGGCCGCCTGCTTTTATAATTTTTGCAGCTGCTTTTTTCGAAATTGGCAATTTTATAATTAAGGCGTTTTTAATTTCTCCGTCTCCTAATATTTTAACGCCATATTCCCTTGCTTCCTCTTCTCTGACAAGATTATTACTTACCAAAGATTTTATATCAACTACTGCTCCTGCTTTTAATAAATTTAACGCTTTAAGATTAATAATAATTGGTTTTTTCTTGAAAACTTTATTTTTGCCTTTTCCTCTTCTAAACGGAAGCCTTTTAATAAGCGGCAATGCTCCTCCTTCAAAAGATAAGGATCTCTTACTTTTGGCATTTTGCCCCTTTGTCCCCCTGCCGGCAGTTTTTACGCGTCCCGAACCATGACCCTGTCCTAGTCTTCTCTTTTTTTTCTTACTTATTGTCTTTAAATTATTTAACTGCATTTCTTTATTTACCCTCCGTAATTTTTGATGAAGGATGGGCCTTTCTTTGTTTTTCTCTTTTATGTCTTACCGCAAGTCTTTTTAGAGCTTCTATTGTTGCGTAAACATTACTTGCTTTATTTCCTGTTCCTAAAACTTTAGATGAAATATTTTCAATCCCGGCCAAAGAAACAACGCTTCTTACAGCACCTCCTGCAATTACTCCGCTCCCAGGAGGTGCCGGTTTTAACAATACTTTTGCCGCGCCTAATTTTATGTAGAATTCAAATGGTATAGTGCCATTTACAATTGGTACTTCAATTGCGTGTTTTTTTGCCAAAGCAACACCTTTTTTAATAGATGCGGAAACATCTCCTGCTTTTCCAAGACCAACGCCTACTTTTCCTTTTTTATCTCCGACAACTATAAGAACAGAAAAGCCTATTTTGTTTCCGCCTTTTGTTTTTTTGGAAACTCTGCTTACTCTAACTATCTGTTCTTCAAATCCATCCTGGCTTTTTTGATATTCTAAATTTTTTAAATTTTTATCCATTAGAATTTAAGACCTCCTTCTCTTGCTCCCTCTGCGACAGCTTTTACTCTTCCGTGATATTTATATGAACCTCTGTCAAAAACTACCTCTTTAATTTTTTTAGCCAATGCTTTTTTAGCAATAAGAAGTCCAAGCTCTTTAGATTTATCCGCTTTTTTTGTCTTTTCTTTTAATGACAAGTTTTTTTCCGATACTCCAACTATTGTTTTTCTTTTATCATCATCAATAATTTGAGCATAGATAAATCTATTAGATCTATAAACAGAAAGCCTTGGTTTACTTAGCGTTCCTTTTGTTTTTGCTCTAACTCTTATTTTTCTTAAAATTTGGCCTTTCTTTTTCATAGTTCGATTTCCCTCACTATGACCCTGAGCAAAGTCGAATGGGTCATAATTATTTTGCTCCCCCTGCTACCCCAATTGCTTTTGCTGCTTTTCCCGCTTTTCTCCTTACTCTTTCACCAACATATTTTATTCCTTTTCCTTTGTATGGTTCGGGAGGCCTTATAGCTCTTACTTTGGCTGCGATATCTCCAACCCTTGTTTTATCAATTCCTGAAACTGTTATTACATTTTCTTCGACTGTAAAATTAATTCCGTCTTCTGCCTTAATTATAACAGGATGAGAATAGCCAACCGAAAGAGTAAGCGTATTGCCGGCTGCCTGCGCTCTATATCCTACTCCTGTTAATTCAAGTTTTTTATCAAACCCATCAGTTACCCCTTTTACTAAATTAGAAAGTATAGCTCTTGTCAAACCAAACAAAGCTCTTGTTTTTTCATCGTTTTTATTATTTTGACTAACAATAATTTGCCCTTTGCTACTTTCTGCTTTTATACCTTCGGGTAAATCAAAGAATAAATTACCTTTAGGACCTGAAATCAGAACCCTGCTTTTTTCTGTACTAAAATTTACGTTTTCTTTTAAAACAATTGGTTTAATAGCGATTTTTGACATATTTATTTATAGTGAGCTTTGTCGAACTACCAAATAGAAAAGAGAATTTCTCCTCCTAATCCTTTCTTTCTCGCATCAAATGCTGTCATTACTCCCTGGTTTGTTGAAACGACTACTTTTCTTTTTCCGCGTCTTTGGATATCCGAAATTTTTTTGGAAGATGAGTATACTCTTAAAGATGGTTTTGAAATGACAATAACATCTGTTAAAACCGGAATTCTATTTTCATATTTTATGATTGCTTTTAATTCTTTTTTTCCGTTTTTTTCAGATTCTTTAATGCCTTCCAAAAACCCTTCTTTTACCAAAACCTTGCCAATTTCTCTATTGATATTAGAAAAGGGAAGTATAACTTCTTTTCTTTTTGACAAAGCGCTGTTTTTTATTCTTATTACAAAATCAGAAACTAAATAATTCATATATTTTTACCAGGTTGATTTTACAACTCCCGGCAATTCTCCTTTTTGAGCTAATTCCCTAAAGCAAATTCTGCAAAGACCAAATCTTCTCATGTAGGAACGTGCCCTACCGCAGATATTACACCTGTTAACTTCTCTTACTTTAAATTTTTGTTTCTTCTTAAACTTTACTATGTCTGATGTTTTTGCCATATTTACTTTCTAAAAGGCATTCCAAGTGCCTTTAATAATTGATATCCTTCTTCATCATTCTTTGCCGAAGTAACAATTGATATTTCAAGCCCTTGTATTTTATCAATTTTACTTGCATCTATCTCGGGGAAAATTGTACTTTCGGAAAATCCCAAAGTATAGTTTCCTTTCCCATCAAAACTTTCTTTTTTAACACCATGAAAATCTCTAAGCCTAGGGAATATAATGGTTGTTAGTTTTTGATAAAAATCAAACATTCTTTTTCCTCTTAAAGTTACCATTAGAGCGATTTCTTCCCCTTCTCTTAATTTAAATGAAGAAATAGATTTTTTTGCTTTCATAACTTTTGGTTTTTGTCCTGTGATTTGAGAAAGAACTTCTGCGCCTTTTTCCATATTTTTTTTATCGGCTACCGCGTCTCTTACCCCCATATTTACTACAATTTTTGAAAGCATAGGAACCGCATGGACATTTTTAATTCTCAATTCTTCCTGTAATTTTTTGGCTGTTTCCTTTTTAAATTTTTCTTGTAATGAATTCATATTTAAATTTCAGATTCACATTTTTTGCAAATTCTTGTTTTTTTATCCTTTACCAATTTATATCCGACCCTGGTTTCCTTATGACATTTGGAACAAACTAAAACTACGCTTTCTTCGTTTAAAGGCTTATTCAAAGTAACTATCTCTGAAGGCTGGCCTTGAGATCTTGCTTTTAAGTGCCTTTTAAAAAGATTAACATTTGCTATTAAAACCTGACCTTTTTTTGGAAAAACCTTATCGATTTTCCCTGTTTTTCCCTTATCTTTTCCTCTGACTACTTTTATGTTATCGCCTTTTTTAAGTTTCATATATTTTCTTTACTTTACAAACTTTATAACTTTATGAACTTTAAACTACTTCAACTGCCATACTGGCTATTTTTGCAAACCCTTTATCTCTTATTTCTCTTGGAATAGGCCCAAAAATTCTTGTTCCCCTTGGGTTCTTATCTTTAATTGTATCTATAACAACGCCTGCGTTATCGGAAAATCTTACATAAGAACCATCACTTCTTCTATATTCTTTTCTGGTTCTGACTAAAACAACTTTTACTATTTCACTCTCTTTAACCTGACCTGTTGGAATTGCCTGTTTTACAACACAATTTAATATATCCCCGATATATCCAAATTTTCTTTTGCTTCCTCCGAAAACATGAATTACCTGCAAGACCTTTGCTCCTGAATTATCCGCAGATTTTAACATTGTTCTATGCTGAATCATATTATTTAATAACCTCTGTAACTATAAAAAACTTCTCTTTAGAAATTGGTTTTGTTTGGCTAATTTTAACTTTTTGTCCGAGAGCAAGTGTTAAATCACCCGTATCTGCCTTAAGCTTACTGCTTCTTCTTAATAATTTCTTATATAAAGGGTGTGGCTGTTTTCTCCTCACTTCAACAACAGCTGTTTTATTCATTTTTAAAGAAATAACTGTTCCTATAAATGTTTTTTTCATAAATTTTTTAAATATTATTTTTTTTGGCTAATAACTCTTTTTCTTTTAAGGCTGTTAAAATCCATGCAATTTCCTTTTTCTTCCAAAAAAGACTTTTAGTATTTTTAAGCTTATTTTGGCTTTTCTCAAGTTTTAAATTAAACAAAGCCTCTTTTGCCGCTTTTAAATCTTTTATTAACTCTTTTTCCGATTTTTCAAAAATTTGTTTTTTGTCTTTTAATTTCATATTAAGCTTGAAATATTAGTTTTCTTTTTCTATTATTCTTGTTTTTACGTTTAACTTATGCGCCGCAAGTCTTAGTGCCGCAAAAGCAGTATCTTTTGTAACCCCTCCCATTTCAAATAGAACTCTGCCCGGCGCAACCGGCGCTACGAATTCGAAAACGTCACCCTTTCCGGAACCCATTCTTGTTTCTGATGGTTTTTTTGTAATTGGCTTATCCGGAAAAATTCTTATCCAGACTCTTCCGCCTCTTTGCGTATAATGGGTTATTGCTCTTCTTGCCGCTTCTATCTGTCTGCTGGTTACCCAGGCTGTTCCTTCGGAAATAAGACCAAACTCCCCAAAAGCAATGGTTATACCCCTATAGGCATTTCCCTTCATTGTTCCTCGCATTTGTTTTCTATATTTTGCTCTTTTTGGTACTAACATATTATTTTTCCTCCGGTTGGTTTATCCAAACTTTTACTCCAATGTATCCCTTTTTTGTCAAAGCAGGATGACTTGCGTATGTAATATTTTCTCTGATAGTTGATAAGGGAACTGTTCCTTTTTGTAATTTTTCTCTTCTTCCTATTTCCGCTCCCCCAATTCTTCCGGATAAAACAATTCTTACTCCTTTAGCACCTGATCCTATAACTTTTTCAACGGTTGCCGTCATTATTCTTTTTGCAGGCAGTCTTCTAATTAACTGTTCTGAAATATTTTTGGCAACAAGGTATGCGTCTAAATTCGGATCTTTAATCGGTTCTACTTTTATATCGAGTTTATGCTGACTTTTACTGCCTGTTTTTCTAATAAAATTTTTCTGTAAATATACTTTTAATTCTTCGAGTCCTGTTCCGCCTCTTCCTATAACCATACCTGGCTTAGAGACATAAGCTGTAATTCTTAAGCTATTAATAGACCTTTCAATTTCAATTTCTGAAATTCCGGCGTTTTTAAGTTTTTCCATTAACGCCTTTCTTATTTTATAATCTTCCAAAAGTGTTTCTTTATAATTTTTGTCCTCAAACCAACGGCTACTCCAATTATTAACCGTAAGAAGTCTTATTACTTTTGGATTAACTTTTTGTCCCATTATTTTCCTCCTTTGCTTCTAAAACAATTTTTATATTACTTCCTCTTCTTTTATAAGGATGCACTCTTCCTCTTGTTGATGGATGAAATCTTTTATAGGAAGGCGATTCTGAAACATCTATTGATTTTATTTTTAATACTTCCTGTTTTAATTTATTATTGTTAACAGCATTTGCAATAGCGCTTTTTAATGTTTTTTCCAAAGAAACCGAGCCTCTGTTTTTTATAACAGTTAAACTTCTTAGAGCTTGCTCCAAAGAAAGTTTTCTAATAGCATCTGCTACCAGTCTGACTTTTCTTGGCGCCACTCTTACTGATGTTCTTGCAATAACTTCCATATTATGTTTTTGATATCTCTCTTGCTACAACTCTTCCGTGCGTTCTAAATGTTCTTGTCGGAGAAAATTCTCCAAGCCTGTGCCCAACCATTCCTTCCAAAACAAAAACATTAATAAAATTTCTTCCGTTATGCACTGCGAGCGTATGCCCGACAAACTCAGGCGGAATTTGACATGCTCTTGCCCATGTTTTAATCGCCGTTTTCTCTCCGGTTTGCTTTTGCATCATTACCTTTTTCATTAATTTTATGTCTATGTATGGACCTTTTTTAATACTTCTTCCCATATTATTTTTTCTTTCTGCTTTGCAATATGTATTTCTTAGAATATTTCTTAGGTCTTCTTGTATTTCCTACTGCCGGTCTTCCTGCATAAGTTTTAGGCGTACTCATTCCAATTCCGGATCTTCCTTCTCCTCCCCCGTGAGGGTGACTTCTCGGGTTCTGGGCAACTCCTCTAACAGTTGGCCTTATACCTGCATGTATTTTTGCCCCTGCGCTGCCATAAACTCTATTTTTCCAATCAATATTTCCCAAATTTCCAATAGTAGCATAACCTTTAGCTAAAATTTTTCTTATTTCTCCTGACGGAAGTTTTAAATGAACAAAGTTTCCTTCTTTTGCCGCAACCGTTGCGCCTGTGCCGGAACCTCTGGCGATTTGACCGCCTCGTCCAGGAGTAATCTCTACATTATGAACAACTGTTCCTATCGGCATTGATAAAAGAGGAAGAGCATTCCCTGCTTTTATTTCAACATCTTCGCCTGCTATTATAACATCATTCAGCTTCAAATCGTTAGGGGCTAATATATATCTTTTTTCACCGTCTACATACTGAATTAATGCAATATCACAACTTCTGTTTGGATCGTACTCTAAAGCTACAACTCTTCCTTCGATATTTCTTTTATCTCTTTTAAAATCAATTACTCTCATGTATCTTTTATGCTGCCCGCCCTGATGCCTGACGCTTACTTGTCCCGTTACGTCTCTTCCTGAATTTTTCTTTTTTATAAACTTTAATTTATTCATATTCTTTAATCCTTAATCATTTATCATTAATCATTATTTCTGTGAACCAGTATCAAAAAGGGCGATTTTTTGTCCTGCTTTTAATGTAACAATTGCTTTTTTAAAAGCTTGGTTTAAAACTTCAACTCTTCTTGTACCTCTTCTTGATCTCCTGCCTTTAACAAGAATCGTTGTTGTCTTTAAAACATTTACTTTAAATTTGTTCTCGACTGCTTTTTTAATATCGTTTTTATTTGCGCTGCTAAAAACCTTAAACGTATAGCGTCCTTTCGAAGCTTCATTCATTGATTTTTCCGTAATAATTGGTCTAAGTATTATTCTTAATGCGTCCATACGTATAGTACCTTTGGTATTATTTTTCCTTTAAAAATGTCTCCTTTACTCCTTCGATTGCGTTTTTCATAAATAAAATATTTCTATGTGCCAAAACATCATATGTGTTTAATAAATTAGAAGAAGTAATTTTTACGCCAGCTAAATTCCTTGCGCCTTTTATAATATTTTTGATATCTGAATTTGGCTTGCCCTCCGTAGTTTTAACGAAGGAGGGAGTTATTAAAAGAATTTGCGGTTTTTTCTCGTTTAAAGAAAGATTTTCTAACACTTTCGCAAAAAATTTTGTTTTTGGCTCTAATTTCTCAAGCCCTGTGACAATTTTTATTTCACTACTCTTTAGTTTTGCGGAAAGAGCGCTAAAAAGAGCAGCTTTTCTCATTTTTTGTGAAAGCTTAAGAGAATAATCCCTTTGTCTTGGACCAAATGCTAATCCTCCGCCGACAAAAATTGGTGCAGATGCCGCTCCGTGTCTTGCTCTTCCTGTTCCTTTTTGTCTCCAAATTTTTCTGGTTGAAATATTTACTTCTCCTCTGGATTTTGTTTTTACCGTTCCTCTTCTTTGATTTGCCAAATAAACTCTGACAGCCTGGGACATAAGATTGGTGTTTACTTTTACTCCAAATATTTCTTTTGGTAAGTTTAGGCTTTCCGCTACTTTTCCTTTTGTATCGTAAACACTCAATCTTAGACTTTGTGTTTCACTTCTTTTCCGTGATTCAGCGGTTGCAGGTTTTTTATTCAATGTTTTTTTCGCAACTACTTTTGACCCCGATTTAATCGGGGTTGACTTTTGCTTGTCCGCCTTAGCTTTAGCGGCGGCGGAAGTTTTGAGTTTTTTGACTGGCATTTTTATTTATCCTCCTCTTTCTTTTCTTCTTGTTTTTGATCGTTTTGATCGGCGATAGGAACTTGTCCATCCCCAGATGAATCGACAGACAAGTCAGTACTAATCTCTTGGTTCTGTGCTGATTCGCTCGATTGGCTGTCGCTTAGCGAGGCGGCGGGTTCATTTGCTTCTGGTTCTGAAGTTGGCCGAGCGTCATCTGGAATGGATGAGCGACTATCGCCTTCTACTTGCTGAACATCATCCGAAATCGGCTCATCAGCAACTTCTTTATACAAGGGGAGAAATTTTTTATTTTCGCCTATTTTTTTAACTACAACTATTGAATTTATACTTCCTGGGACTAAACCTTTTATAAGCAAAACTCCGTCAGCTGTAATTTCGATTATTTCTAAATTTTTAAGAGTTACGGTATCGCTTCCCATTCTTCCTGCCATTTTCTTGCCTCTATAAACTCTTCCCGGTGTTGTTCCTTGCCCAATAGATCCTGGTGCTCTATGTCTATCTGATTGTCCGTGAGTTTTTGGTCCTCCATGAAAACCCCATCTTTTTACTCCTCCTGCAAAGCCTTTTCCTTTAGAAGTTCCGGTAACATCAACCATATCTCCTGCTTTAAAAACTTCCGAAATATTAACTTCCGAACCTAAAACCGCACCTTCTGTGTCATCTACTTTTATTTCTTTAAAAAAGCGAAGTGTCTTTTCTAACCCCGCTTTTTTACTATGTCCTGTTTCTCTTTTGCCTGCCTTTGTCTTAATTCCAATGCCAAGCTGAAGCGCATTATAGCCTTCTTTATCTTGAGATTTTATTTGAACAACGAGGTTTCCCGAAACATTAACGCCAGTTAACGGAACCCTTCTTCCGTCTTGTAAAAATCCCTGCTTTTGATAAATTTTTTTGCCTACCAATGAATTAATTTGCATATACTTAGAATTACTAATATCTAATTTCTAATAACTAGGTATCGAAACACAAAAAAAAGTGACCACATAGAGTCACTTTACTTACAAAAAAGTAGTTTTAAGCGCGTCTTATGTAGTTATAATCACCCCCTGCGTTTTAACCATTTTGCTAGAAATAATTATATATAAAGCTGAACCTAAATGCAAGGGGATTTAGGAATGATTAATGATGAATGATTAAAGATTAAGGATATTTTTTAGTTCTGCAAGGCGTCGCCTTGGAGAGTTATTGAATCTAAAATTGCGAAGCCTTACATCCTAATCTCAATATTTACTCCGGCTGGTAATTCCAAATGAGTTAAAGAATCAATGGTTTTATCTGTTGGGGAAATAATATCAATTAATCTTTTATGAACTTTAATCTGGAAATGGTCTCTGGCGTTTTTATCTATAAATGGTGAGGTATTTACTGCATATACGCTCCTTTGACTTGGAAGCGGTATCGGACCAACGACTTTAGCGCCGGTTCTTATTGCCGTATCTAAAATTTGCTGGCAAGTAGAATCAATTACTCTTGCGTCGTAACTTTTAAGCCTGACCCTAATTCTTCCTTTTGGCATATGAAATAAATATTAAAGAGCCACACTTCGCTAAAGCTTCGAGTGGCAAGCCATCTCTAATACTTTAAACGAATTTTATCTTTTACCCTTCCGTAGCTTTATGCGAAGGAGGGTTAAAGAGCTATTGAGAAGTTATGCGATTATTTTTGTAATAACGCCTGCTCCAACTGTTTTTCCGCCTTCTCTGATTGCAAACCTTACTCCTTCTTCCATTGCAACCGGAGCAATAAGTTTTATTTTCATTTTTGTGTTATCTCCGGGCATGACCATTTCAACACCGCTTGGTAGTTCTGCTTCTCCTGTTACATCGGTAGTCCTTATAAAGAATTGCGGTCTGTATCCTGTAAAGAATGGTGTGTGTCTTCCGCCTTCTTCTTTAGTTAAAATGTATGCTTCTGCGTCAAACTCTTTATGCGGAGTGATACTCCCTGGCTTTGCAATAACTTGTCCTCTTTCTACATCTGCTTTTTCAATTCCTCTTAAAAGTATTCCGACATTATCTCCTGCTTGTCCGTCTTCAAGCTGTTTTTTAAACATTTCAACACCTGTTACAACAGATTGCTTTGTTGGTTTTATTCCAACTATTTCAACTGGTTCATTAATTTTAATCTTACCTCTTTCAATTCTTCCCGTAACAACTGTTCCTCTTCCTTTGATTGAGAAAACGTCTTCAACAGGCATTAAAAATGGTTTTTCCGTATCTCTAACCGGTGTTGGAATATAAGTATCAACCGCATCCATTAAGGCAAAAATTTGTTTTTCCGCTTCCGCATCGCCTTCCAATGCTTTAAGAGCGCTGCCTCTTATAATTGGCACATCTGCTCCCGGATATTGATATTTTGTCAATAATTCCCTTACTTCCATTTCAACCAAATCCAAAAGCTCTGCGTCAGAAACCATATCTGTTTTATTTAGAAAAACTACGATTGCCGGTACTCCGACTTGTCTTGCGAGGAGTATGTGTTCTCTTGTTTGTGGCATGGGGCCGTCGGGGGCTGAAACTACGAGGATTGCGCCGTCCATTTGAGCGGCTCCTGTAATCATATTCTTAATATAATCTGCGTGTCCCGGAGCGTCTATGTGTGCGTAGTGTCTTTTTTCTGTTTCGTATTCGATGTGGGAAATGTTGATGGTGACTCCTCTTGCTTTTTCTTCCGGGGCGTTATCGATATCCTCGTATTTCATTGCTTTTGACTTTCCACTTTTTGAAAGCACGGTAGCAATAGCCGCAGTAAGAGTTGTCTTACCGTGGTCTACGTGACCGATTGTTCCGATATTTACATGTGGTTTTGTTCTTTGAAATGCTTCTGCCATAGTTTTATAATTTATTGTCCCGATGGAATCAATCTTAAGGCGTGAACGAAAGTTTCGATAAAGCCTAAAAGCTTTGATTTCCTGTAGGAAGTCAAAAATAAAAACCCTTTTTAAAGAGGTTTGAACATAATATACAGTATTATTTAAAAACCGTCAAGAGGGAAAATGATAAATTTTAAGGTTTTATAAACAAAGACGCGCTTACGATTAGAAATACCGCTATAAAATCTAAGAAAAAAGCAGTAATTAAAAATTTATACGTACTTATCTTTGATATTCCCATAAGGCTTATGCCGATTTCGTCGGGAAAAGGAGATGCAATAATTATTGCCCCTATTACCGGGAGAGTCCAGCTGAAATATCTTGTGTGTAAAATCTTCGAAAGATGATTTCC
>ERZ1292623.1985-Hain-H51-01um-R1-1985-length-18919-cov-8_pt1 | contig 18919 bp, 17 predicted proteins | sample MGYA00564398_ERZ1292623 | MGnify/ENA primary metagenome ERZ1292623 (study PRJEB36523, sample SAMEA6512633) | groundwater metagenome | collected 2019-01-07 | study: AquaDiva: Metagenomics assemblies of 32 groundwater samples | reverse complement strand
AAAACATGCGCGAGGTCTTTGTACGTGATGATGAGCATGAGGAGCACGAGGATGACAAATCCTGCGGCGTGTGCGGCCTGCTCCACACGCATACTCACCGGACTGCCTTTTATTTTTTCCAGCAAAAGGAAAAATATCCTGCCGCCGTCCAATGCGGGGATCGGAAGGAAATTGAGCACCGCGAGATTGACGGACAGGACGCCGACAAACTGGAGAAAATAGGCAATGCCGAGGGCTTGGGAATCGCCCGCAAAACGGATAATGCCTATGGGTCCGGTCACGCCTGCAGGCGGGCGGCCCTGGGATACCAAGGTGGTTACCAGATCAAACAGCCCCATGACAATGGCCGCAGTGCTGTATGCAAGCGACTCCAGCCCTGCCACGGGAGCGAGGTACCACGGCGTGCGCTCAACCATGAGACGTCCCAAGATAACGCCCAGAGGCCCCTCGCCCGCGGGCGATACCCCGCGCGGCGTTACCCCAATCTCATGCACGTCACCCTGCCGCCGCACCATGAGCCGCACTTCCTCCCCGCGATACGCATCAGCAAACGTACGGACATCTTCTTCGTCTTCAATGCGAAGTGATACGTCCGGCCCTCGTACTTCAATGATCTGGTCACCAAGTTTTATGCCCGCCTGCTCTGCCGGAGAGTCGGGCAGGACACCCAAGACCGATACCGGAATAGCGCCCGCATCTTCACCCGCGGCAATGGGTACGCCGATGCCGGACGCAATACTAAACAACACCCAAGCGAGAAAAAAATTCATGAATACGCCCGCAGAAAGGATCATAAAGCGATGCCACGCGGAACGCGATACAAAACTATCACTGTGACCCTCTCCTTCTCCATGCTCGCCGAATATTTTTACAAATCCCCCAAACGGCAGGGCATTGAATGAATACCGCACGCCATTTTTCATAACCGAAAAAAGGCGCGGCGGAAACCCGAATCCGAACTCCTCCACTTTTACGCCGAGCCGCCGTGCAGAATAAAAATGTCCCCATTCGTGAACCAGTATGAGCGCGCTGATGAAGATAATGACAAAAATGATTGCAAGCATGGCTGTGATTATTTTTTAGGAATCAGATGAAATAAGTATTCGGTATTTCCCTTACTGCCGCGAATGGGCGAGGTGATCTCCCCCGTAATGCGCCATCCGTTGCCTGTCGCCCATGCCATAAAGTCGGCTCGCAATTGCTCGCGCGTCTCGTCATCCCGCACAATGCCGTGACGCAACAGTGCCGGATCGCGTACCTCATACTGGGGCTTGAACAGCGCCACCACACTCCCCTCTGCATGTATGAGACGGCGCACGCTGGGCAAAATGTCGCGCAGGGAAATGAGCGATATATCTATGACTGCAAGATCAACCAGCTCGGGCAAAGATGCGAGATCACGCACATCGGTTTCCTCCATCACGACCACCCTGGCGTCCTGTCGTATTTTAAACGCGAGTTTGCCCCGTGCGGTATCAATGGCGTATACCTTGGCCGCCCCTCGTTCCAACAGCACTTGGGTAAACCCGCCGGTCGCGGCCCCCACATCGGCGCATATTTTCCCTGCCACGACGACAGGGAAAGCATCCAGCGCCGCCGCAAGTTTATACGCACCCCTCCCCACATACGGCAGTGCTTCGCGCACCTGTACGACAGCATTCGGAGACACCACCTGCGCCGGTGTCACTGCTTTCTGCCCGTCTATGGTGACGCGCCCCTCGGTTACGATGATAAACGCCTCCTTTTTATCCCCCACAATCCCTTGTCTGATCAAAGTGTCGTCAAGACGAAGGCGTCGCATGGGAATGCCAAATGTTAAAATCCAAATGACAAATCAGTGACGAAAGCCCAAAATCCAAAGACGCATCTTTTGAAGTTTGGATTTTGGATTTTATTTGACATTTGAGCTTTGGCATTTGGACTTTTCTATACCGTCATTATTTCTTTTTCCTTGGCTGTGGCAATTTCTTCTATTTTTTTATTGGCCACATCCATGGTTTTCTGCACGTCCTGTTTTTGGCGGAAACGCTCGTCTTCGCTGATGTCTTTCTGCTTGAACGTCTGCTCCACTTCTTTCAATACCTCATCGCGCACCTGGCGCATTTTGATGCGGGCGTCTTCCACATATTTGCCGCACGCGCGCGCCAGTTCTTTGCGCCGCTCCTCGGTCAGCGCGGGGATGGTGAGACGGATGACATCGCGGTCTGCAATCGGCGCCAGTCGCAACGCAGACGCGGTGATCGCGCGCTCAATGGCCTGCACGGCTCCCTTGTCCCACGGCTGGATCACGATTTCGCGGGGGCTGGGCGTGGTGATGGCCGCAACCGCCTTGAGCGGCGTTTTGGCGCCATAATATTCCACCTCAATGTTTTCCACCAAAGCGGATGACGCGCGTCCGGTGCGAAGTCCGGCAATTTCTTGTTTAAGATGCGCGATAACGGATTCTATTTTTTGCTGTAAATCTTCCATAAGAAAAATTTATCTTTCTGTTGCGATAAAAACGATGCGGGGACTATCGAGATGGATATATACTTCACGGAGCGGCAAGCGGCTGGAGAACGGCACGATGCTCCAGTTGATGCCCAGATCCTTGCTGGTATACACCGCCTGTCCTGCGGTGACCATGAGCGTGTCCGGCTCGCGGGGATGCACCGCCACACCGCCAACCGGCACTCCCAGGCCATCTATAAACGTACTCAACGGCTGCCACGATGATCCCCCGTTCACTGATTTGAAGATACTGCCGTTGCTGGTGCGGTATATGACACCGCCATGATGCGGATCAGGGACTAACGCGTCGCGCACCGGGGCCCTCGCAGTGCCCGGCCGCAGAGTGGTGAACGAGAGGCGGGTGTAGGGATGCTCAATCACACGCGAAGACGTGCGGCGGAGAGACCTGTTCAGCAGTCCCAGATCACTCCATGATCCGCCGGTATCGTACGTTTTATACACCTGTCCCTTGCTGGTCATGAGATACCCTTCATTACCGTACCACGGATGCATGGCCAGACGCGCCAGGGGGTCTCGGAGAACTTTTGAAAATCGCCATCGCTTCCCGCCGTCGTTTGAGATGAGGAGCCGTCCCTCTCCGGTTGCCACCATCACGGTGTCGGCATCGGTCGGCGGCGTGTATATATCAAAGATGCCATATTTCTGCTGTCCGACAAAATAAATCTGATGGAACGATTTCCCACCGTCTTCACTCCTGAACACCTTGCCGCGACTCTCCTGATACGCGGCCACGTACATGACATCCGGCCTGCTCCGGCTGATGACCACTCTATAAATATCGCTTTGGGGATCCAGAATACCCGCGCTGTCGCGCACCTGCCGCCACGTGGCTCCCGCATCCTCGCTCTTCCACAGACCCGCCGACTTGGTCGCGGCAAAAAGCGTGGTCGTCGCGATCGGGTGTGTTGCGATGTCGTTGATATACGCAGGCAGAGGATCGCGCCGTTCGCGCACAAACGTCGCAGGCGACCAGTGCTCGCCGCCATCCTCGGAGCGGAACAGCAGTTCCGTGCTTTGCGCCCCCCCGCCCCTGCCGGAAATGATATCAATACCCACCGCGGAGAGAATAAGCGGAATCAAAATCACTATCGCGACAAATGCGACAATGATGGTAATGATCGTTTTAAAAATCATTGTTGCACCTTGAGTGATTTAGACATCGCGCACGGCCCCGAGAAACATGACATCAAGCGCGAGGCGAGAATTTACGTTGGTTGTTTCAAGTATCGTGGCGATATCCAACACCCGTATCAGGCGTCGCGCCAGCTTTAGGCGTTCATCACCGGCAGAGACAGCATGCATTTTTGCCCGAAGGAGGGATATAACCGCAGTGATTGCAGAGGCGCGAGTCAGCGCGTCTTGCGATACCTTCTCACTCAATGCCAGCAGTTCAGGGATACCGCCGTTTAGAGCCGTCCGCACCGTCGTTCTCATTTTTTCTTCCACAGGCATCGCAGTTCCAAAAGAAAGCGACACACTGCGCGAGCGTATGGTTGCGGACACGGATTCTCTCTGCCCTGCGATGAGGATAAAAAGCGTGCGCTCGCCTGGTTCTTCCAAGAGCTTTAAAAAAGCGTCTCCCGCGTCTCTGCTCATTGTATCAGCTTGGCCGATGACCGCAACCCGCCATCCGCCACCGGGTGTGGTGAGAGAAAACAGGCGCTTCAGTTCCCGAATGTCATCAATGGGGATGTCTTTACGCGCCTCTTTTTTTGAAACAAGCGTGTGCGCGAGATCCAGACGAACGACAAAAGGATGCATATCCGTGTCCACCGCCGTGCACTCCTTGCATACCCCATGATGTATGGAGGCTAAGCCTCCATACATGGCCACGGGACAGAGAAGGACTTTCGCCAGATCTTTTGCAATCTGCATCATGCTCTCGCTGTCCGGCCCATAAAAAAGATAGGCGTGCGCTAGCCGCCCGCGCTCTCTCACGCGATCCAAATATGCGACGTGCCTGTCATGCGCATTGCTCATATAGTGCTCCCTTCTGTTGTGTTGTCTGATGATGTTGTAGTCACCAGAAGATACGCAAACGGCAGAACAAGGGTGAGGAGTATAGCCGCAACACCGGAGAACTGGAGCCATGCGTTGCCGCTGGTGACGAGCGGCAGAGAGAGCAGTATGGCGTTGAAAGAAAAATGAGCCACCAGTACGGTCAGCAGACCTTCTTTCAGAAATACATATCCAAGTGCGATGCCCACAATCGTCAGCTCAATCCCCCGCACATACAGCGGATACACCGGATACGTGGAATGGAGAAATGCCCAGACCACTGCGGGGATCACGACAGCGAGCCACGTCCAGCGGACATATCTTTTGAGCAGAGGTATGGCAAACAGGCGAAACGTAAATTCTTCCGAGATCGCCGCCGTTATCCCGACCGCAAGCGGAATGGTAAACGGCAACCAGCTTGCCATATAGCCGGATATTTCGGGTGTCAGCGGCGACCAAATGGAAAAGAATTTTGCGCCCATCGCATAAAACATACTGATATAGCCAATCATTGCAATGGCCATCAGAAATCCCTTGGTGATTGCGGACGCGAGATACCGCCTGGTATATATTTTTTGCGGGTCAAGATCGTTTGCATGGGGCACCTGCTCGCGCGCGATACTCTCGCCGGGCACGCCAACGATGAGAGAGGCAAGCACAAAAATGCCAACACTCACAAGTAGGAGGATGGTAGAAATGGACAGAAATGTAGTCCACGGGGTGGTAGTGATGTATCCAAACAGCAAGCCCGACGGAGAACTTGCAATACTGATAAGAAGCAGGACAGCGCCCGCGACCGTAAGTAGCACCACGCGGCGCATGCGCAAATCCCCTGCCTTATACCGACGCAGGAGGAAAAACACCGCAAAACCGGTCAGCACAACTTCAAGTATTGCCGCAAGTGCCACCAGCAATACGCCTGTGGAGTCCGCCGTTTCCTGCATGCGTTGGAAGTCCTCCGGCACAAATATATATTTTCCGAACATACCTATCCTGTCTCCCTGCACCACGACGACAAGCCGCTGGGCGCCCGTGCTGGCAGACGTGTCGGCAGACCATGCAATCGCCGATCCCTTGAGTCCAAAATCAAACGCGTGATCAACACGATTTTCTTTCCGTTCGTCCGTGTATGACTTTTCTTCATAATCGGCAATGCTGATGCCCTGCTGATCAGCCAGAAATTCTGCGGCAACTTTCAGAGCCGCGTCTTTGGTAAGCTCGGTGCCTGCCTGCGATTCTTGAATATGATGCTCAAAAGAGACCACCGCACCCCGCGCGGAGACGCCGACAAAGTATTCCTCTTTTTCCAGCGGCCGGAAAAAGCGCGTCGTATAATGCCAGGGCTCCAGATTGGAATTTTCCCGCACTTTTTGGATAAAGCCGGGGATGCCCAAAGCGCGCTGAAGAAATATCTGTCCCCCATCATCCACTTCAAAAATAGTAGCCCGCTTCCAGGCACTCGTATCCACACCGCGACCCTGCATATATGCCACAGCCCGCTCCTCGGCCTCGGTATGGCTGATGTCCACTTTCAAAGCGCTCTGCGGAAACGCCGTGGGATAAAACACAAAAGCCAGCACAGCCCCCACCACCCCCGCAACAAGAAATACATACAGCGATCTTTGTTTTTTCATAGGTGAATCTTAGTATATATCTTCTTCGTCTATCCAAAATGGGAGTTTGTGTCTTTTGAGATGTTTGAAGTTCCACTTCAAACATCGATTGTTTTGTCTATTTTTTGCCTACAAGCGGACACTCACGCTCGGATGCGAACTGATGTCATCAAACAGGCGGGGCGAAAGAAACCGTGCCGTAACGCGTGAGCGGGGAGCGGGATGGTGAGCAAAAATTTTCAGAAACACCTTCCAAAGCCCGTTACCTCTTGGACATGATGCTCCTCTTGTAGACGGCGAGATGGTCAAGGGCGATGCCGGTGCCTTTGACTACGCACAACAGCGGCTCTTCGGCTATGTGGGCGGGCACGCCTGTTTCCTGAAATATGAGGGTATCAATGTTCCGCAGAAGCGCTCCCCCGCCGGACACCACGATACCGCGATCAATAATGTCTGCCGCAAGCTCGGGCGGCGTCTCATGAAGCACCTGTTTTATCGCGCGGATGATTTCGTCCAGTTCGTCCGCAATTGCGGCGGTGACTTCCTGCGAATGTATCTCGGCGATTTTGGGCAGGCCCGTGATGAGGTCGCGGCCTTTTATTTCCATTTTCATGCTCTCGTCGTCTATGGCCACGGCCGAGCCGATGTCTATTTTTATATTCTCCGCCGTACGGTCGCCGATGGCTAAATTATAATTTCTTTTTATATATTCCGAGATGGCGGCATCCAGTTTGTCGCCTGCGACGCGCACCGACGTGGACGAGACAATGCCGCCGAGTGAGATGACCGCAATGTCGGTGGTGCCGCCGCCGATGTCCACCACCATATGGCCGGACGGCTCATTGATGGGAATACCGGCGCCTATGGCCGCAAGCACGGGCTCTTTGACGACATATGCCGCACGAGCGCCCGCCTGCATGGTCGCCTCAATGACCGCCCTGCGCTCGGTAGATGTCACTGCCGCGGGCACAGAAACCATGACCTCGGGCCGAAAAAATCTGATCGAGCCGCTGGCTTTGCCGATAAAATATCGGAGCATGGCTTCAGTAACGCGGTAGTCCGCAATGACGCCGTCTTTGAGCGGGCGGTACGCGGTAATGCTGTCCGGCGTTCTGCCGACCATGAGGCGCGCCTCGTTGCCCACGGCAAGCACTCGATTTTCAGCGCGCGCCACCGCCACCACCGACGGCTCGTTGATGACCACGCCCTTTTTGGGAACAAACACCAGCGTGTTCGCCGTACCCAGATCAATGCCCATTTTCCGTACAAACATGATGCAAAAATCAAACCCTCGTAATATCCGCTCCCAGTACCCGTAGACGCTCGTCCAGTTTTTCGTATCCGCGGTCAATGTGCGCGGTGCCCGATATGACGGACTCCCCCCGAGCGCTCAATGCCGCGATGATGTGCGCCATGCCCGCGCGGATGTCCGTGATTTCAATTTCCGTACCTTGCAATGCCGCAGGCCCGGTGATGCGGGCGGTGTGATTGAACGTCCTGCCGGAAAAACGGCAGGGATTTCCCTCCGGGCATTCATCCGAGATGGACACATCGGCTCCCATGCGCGCCAGGTCTTTCAAATATCCGAGTCGATCCTCGTAGACGGTTTCGTGTATTGTGGATGTTCCCCGTGCCTGGGTCAAGAGAACCGCGAGCGGCTGTTGCCAATCGGTCATAAAGCCCGGATGGGGCGCGGTGTTGATGTCTGTGGTCAGCCACTTCTGTGCCTGACCAAAATGCATATCATCTCCTAATTCGGTCATCGTGCCTCCCGTGGCGCGTATCGTTTCCACAAAAGACCCGAGATGCGCGGCAGTAGCGCCCTGGAGCGTAATCTCGCCTCCGGTGGCCAGAGACGCCACGGCAAATGACACGGCTTCATTGCGATCGGGAATAATGCGGTGGCGCACGCCGTGCAGTTGCTGTACGCCTTCTATCGTAATGCGGCGCGCCTCCGGCTCCACAGTAATCAACGCACCCATAGCAGTGAGCATGGCAATGAGATTTTCTACTTCCGGCTCTATTGCCACATTGGCAATGCGCGTAGTACCGCGTGCAAGCACGCCTGCCAACAGAACCGATTCCGTAGCGCCCACCGATGGAAAAGGGAATTCAATATCCGTTCCCGTGAGGTATGGCGCTGTGGCATAGTACGAGCGCTCGCGGCGTTCAATCGTGGCTCCCATGCGCGTGAGCGCTTCCAGATGAAAATCAATCGGCCGATGCCCGATCGGATCGCCGCCCAAGAAAGGCACCTCCGCGGTACCCGCGCGCGCGAGCAATGGCCCGAATGCGAGGATGGGAATCCTGTTTCTGCGGGAGAGAGCCAGGACCGAGTGCTCACGGATACGCGGGGTCACTATATTGCAGGTATGATCATCGCCGTAGGTCACACTACTACCGATGCGCTCGCACAGTTCCCGCGTAATGGCGACTTCCTCTGAAAAAGGAATATTTTCCAGGATGCACGGCTCGTCCGTGAGCAGGGCCGCGATCATGGCCTTGGATGCCGCATTTTTGGATCCGCGGATCTGCACCGTGCCGGACAGGACCATACCACCCCGGATGATAAATCGTTCTGAAACATCACTCATGCCGCCATGATACACTCTTTTTTCCGCTTTACAATCGGTAATTCTTGGCGCAGAATACATGCAATGAAACGCACGACCCGGCGCATTATTTTTTATGTTCTCGTTCTCCTTTTTGCCGTGGCCGGGCCTCTGGCCGTGTTCACCTCTTTGGGATATACATTTCGTTTTTCCACCGCGACATTTGAAAGCACGGGCGGTATTTTTATCAAATCAGACACTGCGCGCACCAGCGTTTTTTTGGACGGCACGTTTGTCCGCGAGACCGGTTTTCTCACCGGCAGTACCCTCATGACCGATGTTGCGCCGGGCACCCATGTCCTGCGGTTAGAAAAACCGGATTTCCGTCCCTGGACAAAAACCGTCACGGTCGCTTCCGGCGCTGTCACGGAATTCCGCGACGTGTTTCTCATTCCCCACCGCCCCGTCTCCGCAACATCCACCCGCCAAGAGCTCACGCGTGCACAGGCAACATCAACACCCCTGCTGGCATTTTCATTGGATAAGAAAAACCGACTGTCCGTCACCGAAAACAGGCGGGCGCGCGTGATTGCGGAAAACGTGCACTCATTCGTACCCGTAGCCAGCGGCGCTTACTTTGTCGGACAAAACGGATTTTTTGCGCGCTATGACGTGACTAGCGGAGAAACGGAGACCCTGGGCCGCCCGGGATTCTTCCTTGGCGCCAAGCCGTTCCGTTTTTCCCAGAACGGCCGTGTGCTTGCCATCATTGATTCGTCGGGCGGCCTGTTTCTCTTTGACGATAGTGCGGGTGCTGTGCGGCCGGTGTTATCAGATGTCCAGGAAGTATATTTTGACACCACCGAAGAAAAGCTCCTCGCGGTGAAAGAACAGGTATTGGATATCGTATGGCTTGCGGACAACGAGTATCAGCCATTCCAAAAACAAGGCGCCCTAGAGACCGTGGTGCAAACCACAGATCCCATCCGCGAAGCGGACTGGTATTACGAAACCGAACAGCACGTCGTATACCGCACGCGCGCCGGTGTCTTTATCACCGAGACCGACAGACGGGGCGGAGACAACACCGCCGAGATCATCTCCGGCCCGGTGGATGAAATCATCACCTCCCCGATCACCCCCAGAACCATTTTCTACCGCAAAGAAAAAGGCATATATAAAATAGAATTATAGTCCCATAAAAAATGTCCTCCTGGATAGCAGGGGGACGTTTTGCTTTGCGCGCGCATATTATGCGCGCGTGTTGATGGTGAACATCATATCCTTGGCTGTGAGGCGCGTAGACCGTTCCAGCAATTCTTGGTACGGACGGTGCTGTTTGTCCAGCTCTTTCTTTGCCGCTTCAAAACGCTTGCGGGCTTCAGAATTGGGTTCATGCCATGTGCGAAGACCTTCTTCAATCCGCTTGCGTGTTTCTTCGGAGATGACCTCATCCATCGCTCCGTGCTCCTCTTTATAAAAGACCTTATACTACGGACTCTCCACGCGGAATGTTATTTTTGCGGGATCGCTTGGCGCGGTAGAGCGCCACGGCGGGAAAAATGACATGCGGAAGCTGGAGAGCTCGGATCGGGCCTTGAAAAGCTCGGCGGCCATGCTCTCTTTTTTTCCTGCAATAAGTCCTGCGAGTTCGCGCTCGGATATTTTCGCTTTGATTTTCAGATCACCGCCCACGGTTACTTCCGCCTTGCCCTTATCAAAATCAACCTTGCGCACCGTATAGGTGAGGCGCGCAGACCCTGCGATAAATTCGTGGTCTTTTCGCCCGGCCAGGGTAAATGACGCGAGGAGATCCGCCACGTCGGTTTCGCGAAATGCCAACGCCGTACCCTTGGCTTCTGCCGACACCGAGAACGGACCCACGGCGCGCGACCCTACCTTTGGCGCTTGTATTTTTACCATCTCGATCTCACGCAATTCTTTGAATGTCTGCAGACCCGCCGGTGTTTTGCGCCCCATATCTGCCTCCAATTCACCAAATGTCTGCTTGGATACTTCTTCCTCTGCGCGTTTCAAGTCAGCCGCGGTGACTACTTCGGCGTCCCCGCGGAATCCGCCGGAGAAGCCATTGTCTGCTTTTGCATAAAATCCCTCATAGCGGGGGCCTCCTTGAAAGCCCGGGATCTTGAGCGTGAGCGGGCCTCCGATGTTGCCTGCGTCTCCCGCGACATCCGCCACCAGTTCCACAGTAATGCCTTGGGGCACTACTTTACCCTGCTCAATTTTTGCCGGAGGCACGGTCACCGCTTTTTGTATGCGATATATCGCTCCGGCATTGCCCGTAAACCGCGTACCCGCGACGAGCAACTGCGGGCTGGAATTGAATGCGTTATACACTATCGCCGTTCCCCGCGCGCGCTCCTCCACCCGTGCTCTGCCCGTTGCCTGAAAATCGCGTGTCACTGTACGCGAAAAATTCAGCATTTCCGCCGGAATAACTTTCTGCTCGTGGAGCACTTTTGACACCGACGTATCAAACAAAGCGCCGACATGGACAATTTCAGTTTCCTCTACTGTAGGTTTTACCGTAACCGTAAGACGAGCAAACACGGTCGTGAGCAGGCCAAATACCAGGACGACGGCCACGATACCTGCGTATGCGCCTTTCCGTCCCCATGAACGGGACGCCGTGCGAGGCGCAAATGGTTCATGAATAAATGTTGCTTCCTTGCGAGCTTCTTCCCTGCGTTCGTCTGCTGTCTCTCGCTCAACTTCCTCGCGTTGCAAGGATTTGGGATGTTCTTGGCGCGCCTGCTGGCGGGACAGATGAATCGGCCCTGCGGGGCCTGCCTTCCTGATGCCATCTGAATTTTTTTGAAGCGGTGACATACTGCGTTCAATACCAGCGTATCAAAATAACGGCTGATGCGCCATCGCATAGACCGCGAGCGCCGCAAGTCCCGCGTCCTCGGGTCCGTCGACATGCCCGCCCAGAGTATTGCCCCCGAAAAATCCGCTGGCGTCCAAGACACGGAGCTTGGGAACACGGGCATACGATACGTTCCCCATCCAATCGTCAGCGAGCAGTGCGGAGCGCAGTTCAGGAATATAGGCGCCGCCGCCGGTGAGCAGAAGCGTTTCAGGGATAGGGCCTGCAGAAAAAAATGAGTCGAGCGCGGAGACAAATGACCGCTTCCACTGCCGTGCCGCAGACGCGGATACCACAGCAATGCCCTGCTCTGCCTTGTCTTTTTGCCTGACAGGCGCAAGAACAGCATAAGCGCGCATGGTTTTCTGGGCATCTCTGAACGATTGGCCGCCTTTTTTGACGAGATGCTCGGCGAACCGCCGTGTGCCCAGGGGCATAAATCCTACGTGGGCAAAGCGGCCGTCGCGGATGGAGAGCACGGTGGTTTCAGCGCCTCCGACATCCACCACCAGCGTATCACGGACGCCGAGCCCCCGCACCACGGCTTCTTTGTACGCGACGGCCAGCGGGATAAATTCTATCGGCATACCTCCCAAGGCATTTTTTATTTCCGCAAATGTGGCTCCGTTTTCCACGGTCATGTGCATGCTCAATGTCCGAAACACGACTTCTTTTACCTGCGCGTGTGGGAGGATACTATCGGATTGCTCGCGTCCGTTGCGCGACGGCCAGGAAAGCGGATAGCCGTTGACCAGAACATCAACCGGAGCCGCAATCACTGCCCGCCGCAAATCATTTTGTGATGTAAAGAGATCATGATATAAAGCGCGGATGTCGCGACGCGTAAACATGCGTCCTCCGGCGCCTGCTCCTACGCGCCATGTGCGGAGGCCGGACTCCGCAACCGTGGGCCCCAGAGCAACGAGGATCCGCTCGGGCACTTCGTGGATATGCTGTACCATGCGAAACACGCATTCGCGGATTTTTCGCGCAAGCCGCACGCCCGAATACTGTTCGGGTAGTTCCCAGACAAATTTCTCAATCGGCCGCGGCACGAGAGCCAGCGTCTGGGCAGGAGATGCGCCGGTGTTTTCTTGCGGCAACTCAAACAATAATGCCTTGATGGCATCGGATCCGACATCAACTACGCCGCATACCCGTTGTTTTTGGGGGTGAAAGAGAGGCATCTCTTTTATGCTATCACGCCTTGTGCATGTCTCAAAACCCTCTTTCGGCAGAATAGGGGTCTTGAGACATGCTCTCATTCACCGTCCAATCAGGGCGATGGCCATGCCGAGAATGGCGGCAACCACGCTGATGATCCAAAAGCGCATGGTTACTTTATACGCAGGCCAGCCCATGGCTTCAAAGTGATGATGGATGGGCGCTATGAGAAATACTTTTTTCCCGCGGAAACGCTTGGAGGCAAATTGGATAATATCCGATGCCACTTCTCCCATGAGTACAATGCCGATGACCGGCAGTACCGCCACGGAGTCCGTGAGAAATGCCACGACCGCGAGTGACGTGGTGAGGCCGAAAATCCCCGACTCTCCCATATAAAAACGAGCCGGAGGAATGTTGAACCATAAAAATGCGAGTATGGCGCCCAACACCACTCCGCAAAATGCCGCGACATCCACTTGTCCGCGGAAAAATGCAATGCCGCCGTATGCCGCAAATGCGGCGCCGAACACGCCGCCCGCGAGACCATCCAGCCCGTCCACGATGGACGAAGAAAACAGCACAATCATGACGCCGACAAAAAGCGGGATGTACCACAGACCGATAAACAGATCGCCGTATCCGGGGATATAAATCGTCCGCCAGTCCAATTTGAAATAAAACCACCACGCACCCACCAGCGCTATCAAAAATATCACTGCTAGTCGCTGGGTAAATGCAATGCCGCCGGATGCAGTACCTCCCCGTCGCCATATTTGCGTCAGGTCATCGGCAAGCCCCACTAGAGACGCGGCCAGAAGTACGGCAAGCGGCAACCACGTCTGATTGCGCGAGACAAAGTTCGCCTTGCCCCAAAACGACCCGTCAAGCCATGCCGCCATCAGCCACACGACGAGCGCTACGCCAAGAGTAGTCACCCAAATTAAGACACCGCCCAAGCGCGGCACCCGCGTCTCGCGATCTTTATGCAAAGCCGCAAACAGCGGCGTTTTTGTGCCGTCAGGAGACGTGGTGCGCACGTCCTTGCGCCACATCTTGTATTTATAAAGATGGCGCGTGAGCAGAGGCGTCCATAGCACGGCCGCCGTAAATGAGGCCGCAAGAAGCCCAAATACTTTTATCGCACTCACCACCGTGTCTGCAGTCGTCACCATAATCAGAAGTTTTCCTCAAGCCAGTTCAAAATTTTTCTGCCGTCGCCGAATCGATCATCGGAACGCAAAATTACGACGATAGCCGTCTGGTCAGGTTCTACAGGGTATAAAAGCATGAGCGCTTCTTTTGCATTATCCGTCATGCCTGTTTTGCCACCTATGAGCGCGGGAAATTCTTTCAACAAATCATTGCTGTTGGTCAGCGGATATGTTTTTCCCTGCACGGTCTCGGCCTGTGCTTCCCAGGCGCGGCTCATAGCCCACAAAGAGGGATGGCGTACGAGCACATACTCGGCGAGTCGCGCCAGATCATTGGCAGTTGTGAAATGCCGCGGCATATCCAAGCCGGTCGGATTTTCAAAATGCGTATGATCCATGCCGAGAATGCGCGCCTTGGCATTCATCATACGTACAAAAAGAGCGGTCCCGCTGCCGTGTCCCGCTGCCGAAATTGTCTGTGGTTCAGCCGCGCGATTCATATCCCTTCCGGGACTTTGATGGCGTAGCACGGGCAACGTCGGCATCGGTACGGCAACTTCGGCAGCGACACGTTCCGCAAGGGCCAGCACGGCATCATTGGCCGACATGACGAGCGCCATGCGGATCAGCTCGTCGCGCAGAAATTCGTCCCCTTCCTTGGCAGAACTTTTGCGTTCTTCCACGTTTTTGGCAAACAAGGACATAACGCCGGTGTCGGTTGCAGAAAGTTTTTCCGAGGCAACCACGGCAGTCATGACCTTGGTGAGAGAAGCGGGCGCCGTGGGTTTATCCACGCGGCGGCCGATCAGCGGCGTATCACTTCCAACGAGACGGACGACATATGCCTCTGCAGAAATGTCCGGCTCCACCAGCGACACTGCCGCCGTCGCGGATAGGGTGGCGGATGTGACATCGGTTTTTGTACTGCTGTACACAGACACCAGTATGAGCACGGCAATAAACAGCCCACAAACCAGCGAGACGAATAGTGCGTGTTTTGATTCTGTCTGGTTCATGGATTTTCTGGCGGCTGCTCCTGTATAATTTCGGTGGACTTCTGCAATGCTTCATATTCGGGCAGATCCGACAGGCGCGCAAGCCCCAGGTACCGCAAAAAATCAAAACTGGCGCGGTACAAAAATGAGCGGCTGTCTTCTTCATTTTCCACACGCTCCACCAGCCCGCGCAAAAGCAGGGTACGAAGTGAAAACGATGAATTCACGCCGCGAATGTATTCAATTTCCGCCCGTGTCATCGGCCCTTTGTATGCTATCACCGACATGGTCTCCAGTGCCGCGCGCGATAATTCCTCTGCATGCTGGTCTTTGAGCAATGCCTCCACAAACGGCGCGTGATCAGGATGCGTCACCAACTGCCATTCCCCTTCCTTTTCCACGAGCATGAGCCCCCGCCCCTCCAGCCGCTTGCCCAATTCCTCCAACCCCGCAGTCGTTTGTTTTTTTGATACTCCCAACACATTGGCCAATACCCGTTCAGCCATGGGTTCGCCATGGATAAAAAGTATGCTCTCTATGGCTCCTGCGACATCAGTGGGTCTTTTTTCGTTCATCGGATTTTGCGTATGCGTATATCGGAAAACGGTTCTTCCTGCCGCAGATCTATAAATTTATCTTTTGCCAGCTCAAGCAGAGCAAGAAAACTGACTACGATTTCCATTTTTTCCTTGGCGCCCTGCACGATTTCTGAAAACCCGCGCTCTATCGCGTCTTGCAGGATGTGCCGCATGTGAGCGATGCGCTCCTCCAAAGATATGATGCGTTTTATCTTTTCTTCTGCCAATTTCTCCGGCTTGGGGATGAGTGCTATGACGCCCGCAAACGCGCGGGCAAGCATGCCCGTATCCAGGCCGGGTGGCGGATAAAACACCGGAGCCATGCCCTGATACGCATCGCGGCCATACACGTGCCGTCCCCGCCGTTCTATATCCTTTATCTCTAGGGCAACGGCGCGGAGCGCTTGGAGCGTGCGCAGACGATCTTCCAGCTCGGCGATGGATTGTTCTTCTTCCGCGGGTACTGCGAGCCCCGGCAGGAGCGAGCGCGATTTTATCAGCATGAGCTGAACCGCCACCACCAGAAACCCCGCCAATTCCTCCGGATCAGGTACTGCCATCTGCCGTACATGCGCCAGGTATTCTTCGGCCACGCGCGCGAGCGAAATTTCAGAAATCGCGATTTTTTCCTTTTCAATCAGATCAAGCAGAAGCTCCAGCGGCCCCTCAAATTTTTCCTGCCGTATATGGTATACCACTCCTATATCTTAGGATATTTCAATAGAAATAAACAGGTATGGAGCATGTTCGGAAACCCTCTTTCGTAGCGAAATCGCAGAATTTCGAGCGAGGCGCTCCGGCGGAGCAGGAGGCGTATCGGTTGATACGCCGAGTGCGAGCCGTTGAGTGCCGCAGCCGAAATTCTGCGATTGCAGCAGAATACGGGGTTTCCGAACATGCTCCAAATGCCCCACTATAGAGGCGAAACCTCTATAGTAAATCTCTCTATATAAAAAAGCGCCTTCGTCCGTTGCCGACACGAAAGCGCACACTTTATCAGCCAACCCGTACCCGTGGCTGGGCCGGTTCTGGCTGTTCGGTACACCGATCCAGATAGATCGGAGACCGTATCCGCCAGCGATACTCCCCCAGGAGACGCTTGCAGTATCCCCACGATCCTTCCTGAGCCAGAAAAAAGGCGGGGAAGAATAAGAAAAACCCAAACGCTTTCCAGAGTCCAAACGTATCTCCGAAAAGCAGACATCCTCCCAGTGAGGCCGTAGCCAGATACACCGGCAATGTCGGAAGATCTTTCACCGACATAGGAGCTTTTGCAATATATGCGAGGAGGCGGTATCTCCACCAAAAAACATTGGAGATACCTACTGCCCCAATAAGCAACAGGGGTTCTGGCCTAAAAACATCCTGCGCGGGACCCTCCTGTGAGGATGCAACGACAATACAAAATGTCATCGCAACCCCTCCCCAAAAGAGCTGTTGACCCGAATGGATTGGCGGCAAGCCATGCCGTCTGCCCCAAACCGCCAGCTCTTTCGGAAATAGCCGCATGAACGTGGCAAACGCCAAAGTCCCCAGCGACCACACGATCCACGCCCATCCGCCGCCCCTATCTAGCGTTGGCATTGTCACGCACACAGCACTTGCAATTGCCACAACGATACCGAGCCATTGCGATAGTCCGACTTTTTCCTTAAATCGCAAACGGCCGATAATGGCGGCGGGCACGATGACAATTGCGTTTCCCAAAAACGTGTTGGCACCCATATCTGCCCCTGCGCGCAAAGCGGCAAAAGCACAAAACGTGGCGCCAAACATGGCAACGCCTGACAAAAGAGATCCGATCAGATACCCCCCGCCGGGATAAAATTTCTCCTTGGCGTAGAGGAGAACCAAAAAACCCACAACGGTCATCACAAGTCCCACTAGTCCCGTCGCAAGAACGAGATGCCATAGAGTCGGGCTTTGGGCGCCTACATATCCCTGCCCGATTTTCATCAACCCCATGCCGAGACCTTCTTTCAGCGCGTAACTAACCCACAATGTCGGGTCCATTTAGAACCTCCTGTGCCAATAGGCACGACATGCTGTTATTTAAATGAAAAGGTGGCACATTCGCATTTGAATCCGACCACTTGCTATGATTGCGTCATGAAAAAAATAATCGGCATCATACAAAAATCACCCGCAGCGAGCGGTTTGACATCGGCACCCTGCGAGCGAAGGGATATGCCGTCAGAAATATTGCGCGACATCTGGGCCGCAGCCATTCCAGTATTCTGGATGAGCTCAAGAGAAATCGGGTTCGTGGGAGATACGATCCCCGAAAGGCCGATCACAAAGCGTACGTGCGCCGAAGAGACGCCCGCTATCAAGGCCTGCGGATCGTGGCACATCAGAAACTGCGGGCGTTTGTGGAGCGCCTCCTGTATGACGATCAGTCGCCGGAAGCGATCGCGGGTCGCCTCACCCGCAGCGAACAGCGCCTGCCCCGCGTCTCAAAAGACACGATCTACCGGTATATCAAAAGCCCATATGGACGGCGGGTAGAAGCGTATCGGTGGCTGAAACGGCGACGGCGAAGGCGGAAACATCCGAGAGCCAAGCCCCTCACTGACCGCACCTTCATTGACCGCAGACCCGCATATATCAACAAAAGAATGAGAGTCGGAGACGCGGAAGGCGACTTCATCGTATCGGGGGCATCGGGGAAAGGACGGCTCCTCGTGGTCGTGGATCGGAAGCTGCGCATTGCCTTTCTTGAGCCGATACGCCGTCTGTCCCTTGCGGCGGTAACGGCCGCATGCCTGGGGATCAAAGCGCGATACCCCGAATGGCGCAGCATGACGACGGACAATGATATCCTGTTCCGGCACCACAAGGAACTGGAGCGGATACTCGGGATCAGAATATACTTCTGTCATCCGTACCACTCGTGGGAGAAGGGATCGGTTGAACATACGAACAAGATCATACGCAGAGACATTCCCAAAGGAAACGACCTGTCCCGATACACCAAAAAGTACATCAGGGGAGTGGAAGCGAAACTCAACAGAAGAATCATGAAAATCCTTCGCTACCGAACGCCGCAAGAAATGATGGATACACACCGGAAACGAAAAAAGCGCCGTAGCGCAGAGAAAAGAAACAAAAAAATGAGGTGGTCGGATTGAGGGCTTCCTGTGCCGGTACTGACAGGTACTGACTATATCATAAGACAGGCATCTTTGCAAGTATCGGCTACGCCTGCTTTTTCATCGGCAATTCCATCCAGAACGTGCTCCCTTTGCCCACGCCTTCGGAAAACGCACCCACATTGCCGCCATGGTCGCGGATTACCCGCTTGGCAAAGTAAATGCCGATGCCCATGCCGTTGGGATACAGTTTTTTTGCTTCAATTTCAGCATTGCCGGTCATCAGTTCCGGATTTTCCATTCCCGCAGGCCGCTCCACAACCAAGCTCGAACCTATTTTACCGAAAATCTCTGAAAAAATCCAATTCGCTC
>ERZ1292623.1090-Hain-H51-01um-R1-1090-length-26967-cov-12_pt1 | contig 18926 bp, 23 predicted proteins | sample MGYA00564398_ERZ1292623 | MGnify/ENA primary metagenome ERZ1292623 (study PRJEB36523, sample SAMEA6512633) | groundwater metagenome | collected 2019-01-07 | study: AquaDiva: Metagenomics assemblies of 32 groundwater samples | reverse complement strand
TTGATAAGGATTTATTGAATGAAGATATATCCTCACTCAACTTATTTTTGACAGAAGTGAGGTTATGGGATATTGTTTCATAAAAATCTGTGAGATTGTTGTTTATATTTGATTGGAAAGAATTGAGTGAATTTGTGAAGTAATAAAGTGTTCCCAGTATAGCCAACAGATATATCCCTAAACAAAGATATAAATATTTTTTGAATTCACGCTGTTCCATCTGGTACAAAAATCCGTGTCTTTTTTCCTGATAGTTTATTGTAGAGGGTGCTGACCATTGCAGATGGGCCGTGAGTTGTATAAATATTTTTTAATGTTTTATAAGCAAATTTGACATATTCAACTCTTGAACTGAAATATTCTAAAAGATGGTTCCTGTAATAATTTTTGGCTATTTCTTTTGTAGCCCAGTCCCTAAGCACCAGCAGTTCATCATCAGGCAGTCCGCTGACATTCATATTGAGGTTTATGGCATCTCCGGCAGTTGCCAGATGTTCAATGTACCTAGCTTCATCTTCCTCTGTTACTATCTTTCCGTCTGCCTTAAGCTTTTCCCAGAGTATGGTTCCCGGATAAGGTGTACAGATAAAGAATGTGCCGTTAAGATCCAGGCGTCTGCAGAAATCAATCGTCTCCTGGACTGTTTCTTTGGTTTCTCCTGGAATTCCAATCATAAAACTTTTAGTCAGTTCTATATCAATCTCCCTAACCCATCTTATAGTCTGCTCCATAGTTTCAACTTTAATCTTTTTATCGATGGAATCGAGCATCTTTTGGCTTCCAGATTCCAATCCAAAATTGATGTAGATGCAGCCTGCTTTCTTCATTTTTTCAAGAAGCTCCTTTGTTACAAGATCTGCTCTTGTCATAGCCTGCCATTTAAAGCTGTGTCCCTTCTCGATCAATAAATCGCAGAAGGATTCCATGTGTTTTTTATTGACAGTAAGTGTCTCATCCTTAAAATCAAAGAAGGTTATACCATAGATGTTATATAACATCTCCATTTCTGCGATAATATTCTGAGGGGATCGCATAACATAAGTGTTTCCAAAATTTCTATGGCAGAATGTGCATTTCCAGGGGCATCCTCTCGTGGCCAAGATGCCTATTGCTTTCCTTTCTTTGGATAGATTGAGCAATCCCATTTGCTGGGGAAAGCTGAGATATTCCTCCATTGGAAAAAGATCATATGCAGGAAAAGGTAGTTCATCTAAATCTTTGATTCTTTCTCTTAAAGGATTGACTATGATTTCCCCATTTTTATCCTTAAACGCTATTCCTGATATTGTTCTAAAATCAGTTTTATCCTTAATGGCGTTAAGCAGATGAATTATAGTTGATTCCGCCTCATACAAAAGACCTACATCAACTCCGGTCTTCTTAAGGAATAATTGAGGTACTGAGGAAACCGCACTTCCGCCGGAGATTATTAAAGCATTGGGATTGATCTTCCTGACTTCGCCGGTAAGCCATTTGAGATAATTAAAGATTGTTATAAGCCCTCCCACAGCAAAAACATCAAAATCGTGCTGCTTGATTCTGGATAGGAGCTCCTGTTTTCTTAGCTTTAATGCTGCTGCATCAATGACTGACACTTCGTGCCCTTCTTTCCTTAGGACAGCGGCAAGGTAACCCAATCCTGTTGGGAAGTGAGGATTATCATTCTCTCTTATTGGTGGATTAACTATTAATATTTTCATTGGATAGCTTGAATGGAAGAAGTATTAATAGTTTTTGATTCTTTTTCCATATTTCTAAGAAAATTAAAATTGTTGTAAATATCTTTGGAATAATCCTCAATTTGTCCTAGTTTGAAGGCATCTATAATTTCTTTAATACCATCACCAAGGGTTTTGGTGGTTGAAAACTTAAGTACCTTCTTAATTTTGGAAAAATCAACTTTGTAATCCCTGTTATCCGCATTATTATTCCTAATTATTTTTGAATCGGGTATATTGGAATGAATTGTTTCCCCTATCTGATTAAGAGTGAGGTTGAGATTATTTGATCCAACATTAAAAATCTCTCCGGCGATCTTTTCAAGCGGGGCCTCCAATGCTGATATTATAGCTCTGCTTACATCCAGAACATGGATATTAGGCCTCCATTGGTTGCCGCCAAATATGGTTAATTTTTTATCCTTCCACGCCGTAACTGTTAAAAGATTTACTACAAGATCAAACCTGGGCCTGTAAGAAAGTCCGAACACCGTGCCCAGCCTTAGTATGGTCGGTGAGAAATTGTTATCTGCCATCCCAAGCAGTGTATTCTCTGCTTCTATCTTCATCCTTGCATATAATGACTGTGGGTTTAACAGAGAATCTTCAGTAAGGAGTTTATCCGATGCGCCATAAACACTGCATGATGAAGTATAAATAAACCTGTTGACCTGGTAATGTTTGCAGACGGAAGCAATAAGGGATGTGGCAAGGTAGTTTACATTTTGTGTTGTTTTGGGGTTAAGATTGCAGGCAGGATCTCCTACCAGTTCAGCAAGATGAACCACAGCATCTACATTCTCTATGGCATTGGTTATAACCTCAATATGCCTTGTGTCTCCTTCTATTAATTGAAAAAATGGATGTTTTAGAAGTTCTAATAATGATTCCTTACCATACAAAAGATTATCCAGGACGGCAACATGGTATCCCTTGCTTAATAATTCTCTTGTAAGGACTGAACCAATGTATCCTGCTCCTCCAATCACCAGTATTCTCTTAAGGTGGCTATTAGGGACCTTGTCTTTATTAAAATAAATTAAGGAGCTATCTCTTGACAGCATTACAAAATCTTTTATTTTGTTATTATCAACCAATGGTAGACCTATTATTTCCGGATTTTTTTTAAGAAAACTAAGAAGATCATCTTTTGGTGTACTGGATGAAAAAGCAATTGCATTTGTGTTAGTTACATCAAAAACTTTATTGTGTATATCTTTCCCATCAAGGATGCCTCTTCTTATATCGCCATCTGTCACGACACCATAGAACTTGTTGTTATCTACTACAATGGCCATTTTTATGGCTCCATGATAGATTGTACGCATGGCCTCTTTGATAGTGGCTTCTTTTTGAATAATAAGTTGATTAAGCTTTTTTCCCATGGTTAACATCAAATTCCTTAATTGATTTTATGATATAATCTGCCTCTTTTTTAGTCATATCAGGATAGATAGGGATAGTGAGAACCTTACTTGATAAAAGTTCTGTCTCCGGCAAATCCCCTTTTTTGTATCCTAATTTTTTATAGATTATCATCAGGTGCAGAGGAGTAAAATAAACTTTGCTCATAATTCCTTTCCTGGCTAAATATGACTGAAGTGAATCCCTTAAGCCAGACTCCAGTATTTTTAGAGTGTACATCTGATAGATAGATCTTAATCCTATCATTTCTGCAGGGGGAATCATCCATTCAATTCCTGACAGGTGACTGGTGATATACTTTCCCCACATCTGCCTCAGCTTGATTATTTTTTCTATTTTTTTGAATTGTGAAAGCCCCAAAGCAGATGACATAGAGGACATCCTAAAATTATAGCCGGGCTCAATATAATCATTGTTTCCTATTGAAGAAAAATAATCAACTGCATCCTCAACCCTCCCATGAGATCTCAATAGTTTAGATTTCTCATAGAGTTCCTTGGAATCTGTTGTTATCATGCCTCCTTCCCCGGTGCTTATAATTTTATTCTGGCAGAAGCTGAATATGGAAGCATCTCCAAATGATCCCACTTTTTGATTGTTTATTGAGGCTCCCAAAGATTCCGCTGCATCTTCTAAAAATAAAATCCCTCTTTTCTTAGCCAATTCTCTAAGAAGAAGTGTATCTCTTCCTGGAAATCCTCCATAATGCAGTTGGATGATTACCCTGGTCTTTTTTGTTATTTTTTTCTTAACATCCCCATATCTAAGCCCGAATGTAGTATATTCAGTTTCAGCAAAAACAGGTATGCCTCCTGCCAAGAGAACTGCATTGGCCGTGGCCACAAATGTAAATGAAGGGACTATAACCTCTTTATTCTTTATATTACAGGCAAGCAAAAGGGTGTGCAAAGCAGATGTCCCTGAATTAAAAGAGAGGGCATATTTTGTCCCTACATACTCTGCTACCCTCTTTTCGAATTCCGATATTTCCGGACCTGCTGCCCAATAGGTGCCCCTTCTTATGACTTCTATTACTGCTTTCTCATCATCCTTATCTGAATAGGTCTTGAACAGAGGTATTTTCCACTTCATAAAATCGTGGGGCTAATAGTAAGCCCATCCTCCTTCTTATTTACAGTGAGAATAATCTGTCCGTTAGCCATTGTCTTTTCTATTCTTCGTGCTTTTGCTATTTCAGCATGGTCTTTTTTTGTTTTAATTTTATTGCATTCCCAACATAAGATTTGTAGATTTGATTCATCAAATTCAGCACCACCTAAAGCTATTGGATTTATATGGTCGAGAATTAATCGGGATTCATTTAAGACAAAAAAAATATCTCCTTCATCCTTAATTATATTAAAATGAGTTTTATAATTTTCATAAGCGATTGCTGTATTGATATGATAAGGTCTATTCTCTTGTTTAAGTGGTTGTTGTTTACAATGATTACATAACCCCTTAGTTTTCTTAATAAATTTACTCCGCATTAAATTTTGATTATGTTTTGTAGCCCAATCATAAGAACACTCATCAGAACAATATTTTTGCCTTCTTTTAGGCAATAATATATCACAATTTAAACAAATCAATAAACCTTCATTATTTCTTTTAGCTGAAATTTCAGATAAATTAATTGAATTTTGTCTTTTGTTCATAGTTTGAAACCCCACTTTTAAGTGTGTTTATCTTGGCGTGTATAATTTTATGTTACCCTGAAAAAACAATATTTTCTTTTTCCGTTTTTAATGATTCCTATTTTTATAGCTGGAGTTCCCGCCCATATCTGATTTGGAGGGATAATCTTCCCATAGGGAACAAATGAACATGCGCCTATTACTGAATTTTCTCCTATTTGGGTATTTGGCAAAATCACGGAATTTGCCCCTATTTTGCAGTTCTTTTCTAAAACTACTTTGCCGGATTTGTTGCTTATTGTGTCTACAGAATATATCTTAACTCCGCTTCCAATCTGGACATTGTTTTTAATAATGATACCATGCTTGGCATTGAGGAATGAAAAAGCGCCTATATCGGTAAATTTCCCAAGCTTAAGTTTGTTAGGATGGTAAACTACCCAATTCCATTTTGTCAGTTTGCCATGTTTGATTACTGGAGGTTTCCAGTTGTTAAATCTTTTTTTCACAATTTATTCCTCTTAGAAAATATCTTATTGTGTAGATTATCTATCCATGAGTACCATATTGGTCTCCATCTATTTTTAACGCACTCACATTGGATATGGTATTCTATAAATCCATCAACCTTCTTTTCTAAAGGTTCCTTACAAAACTCACAATTTGTTACTGGTTTTGATAAAAGGAGGATTCCTATAAAAATTATCGGTAATAGTGTCCAATAAAAATTTCTGGTTTGAGAAATGAGAATAATAGAAAAGATGATTATTGTAGGAAAAGATGTAAACCAGATACTAAACTTGTCAGCTTTTGGGCTTTCGCGGAGCAAATAAGTCTCTATTTTTGATACCATTTTAGTAGGTAATTGTCTTTTGGATTAAATTTTTTTTAAGTGGGGTATGTGCTAAAATCCTGGCGATATTTTTATCAGTGTTTGGTAGATTATAAGGATTGTATAAATTTAAATAGTGACCATGGATTATGGATTTCTTAATTGCATCCTTAATTTTTAAATAGTTGTGAGAAACATCAATAATATTGCTGGATCTTTCCCTTCCATTTTGGCGTATTCCAATGTTTACAACCGGAGTTCCAAAGAATGGAGACTCTATTATACCGCAGCTTGAATTGCCAACAAGGGCTGAAGAATGGAAGAGTAGGGAGTAAAATTCCTTATCTTCTAAATTCTTAAAAATCCTGAATTGAGGATTGCCCTTTAGTTTATCAATTTCTTTGATTATCTGCAATCCGCCTGCATCGGAATTTGGGTAGATTACAGCAGTAAATATCTGAAGATCTTTAATCGCTTTAATGGTCTCGTTTATCTGATATGATGCGGATTTAATCTGTGTAGTAACAGGATGCTGAAGGAGGACTATATAAGGTTGGGCTAATTTAAATTTTTTGAACCATTCTTTTGTATTGTATACCTTCTGTTTTTTAATATTGTTAATCCCAGGAGAACCTACTGTAAATACCCTCCACTTCTCTTCTCCCATCTTTATTATTCTTTTAGCGCTTTTTTTTGTGGCAGCTAGATGGATATAAGATAATTTAGTTATGGCATGGCGTACAGATTCATCCAATCCTGCCATAGATTTGTCCCCTCCATGAATATGGGCAATTGGAATGTTAAGGTACGCTGAAGAAATGGCGGTTGCTAATGCCTCTATCCTATCTCCGAGAATAACCACCATATCAGGCTTTAATTGGATTAATTTGCCAGATAAGCCTATCACACCATGACCAACCGCTTCTGCCATAGATTTGCCTGTATCTTGCCTTGGATGCATTCTGACTATAGCATCAATCTTAAATCCATCTTTCTTGATTTGGTTGATACTATACCCAAATTTCTTTGATAGGTGCATACCAGTGACCAAAAGCTGCAGTTTAAGTTTTGGATGACTCTTAATAGCTTTAAACACTGGTTTAAGCAGGCTATATTCTGCTCTTGTTCCTGTTACCACGCAAATGTTTCTCATGAAGATCCTCCGTACATCACATAGAAGAAGACTACGACTGCTACAGTGGCAATTATACCAAAAAGTACATACCAATCGCGCCTTGTAGGCCTTCTGGGTGCTATATCAGTTCCGCTTTCCATATTATTAATTTTTTTCCATCTTTCTCTATATAAGCTCCTTTGTAGGGATATGATAATGCCTTAATCTTTCTGTAAATCTGATCTATTGATTCTTTCTTCAAATCTATTTTATTATCTTTAAGTGAAGGTTTATTAAATAGGGTTGCTTTGGATATATCTTGAAGTATTAATGTAATATCATTATTTAAAACTCTAGGTAAATAATCACTTATTAATTTTTTGCCGGCACCTATACATTTGTTGTATACCTCCTGAGCATGATCCTTAGGTAATATTTCAAAGCTTTTTTGGGCTATTATATCTCCATCATCTATCCCATCAGAAACACAAAACATAGTTACCCCGCCAACTTCAAGCCCATTTAATATGGAATTGATTATTGGTGCAGGCCCCCTCCCTATAGGGAGTAATGTTGGATGAAAACCAATAAATCCTTTTTTGGGTATTGATAATATGTTTTTGCTTATCACTTGTCTCCATCCGCACATTATAACAATATCTGGATTTAGATTATTTAATAAATTAGATTCCTGATTGATATCTTCAATTTCGTAAACATCAATCTTAAATTTGTTCCATTGTTTCCTTTCAACGCCATCATACATCACAGTCTTGGCTTTTCCGCTTAGTGTGATAATTGAAGATATATCTATGTGTTTAACAGCTTCTTCCAACAATCTTAATCCAAATCTGTTTGCTGACAGCCAAATTATTTTATTCATCTTGAAATTTTAGATTTTTCTTTTGCTCTTAATTTTTTACGGTGTTTAGTTCTTACATTTAGACAGGATAAGCAAAGTTTTCCTCCTTTTTTTGGAAGTTTCCCGCAAATATAACATAATCCTTTATTTCTAAAATTAAGGGTTCTTATCGATTGATATATCCTAAAATTTTCTCTCTTCAGTTGCTCCTTATTTTTCTGTAGATCTGCTCTAAATGCTATCACCAACTTATAAGCTTCTTGTGTTAATCCCCTCCTTTTTAATTCCCTTATGAGATCAATATCAATTTCTTTAATATCATTCATAAAATCGTTAGGCAAGGATACCCAACCATTTATGGTTGGGAGGAATTGCCTTTACCTCCATTGTGTTTTGATAATAAAGCGCGTACACACTGCCAGGGACTCTCGAGTCCTGGCCTCCTGTACGCTGGAGTGATGTTCCCCTTGACAATGTTGGAAAGGCTTTTTGCGGTATGCACACTGTCCCGAATCCCTCAGGACTTTTAATGCATGCCAACAGTTGCATAGGACTGAGGCAATCCTATGGTGTTATGACCTGACCAACGTAGCAAATCTCTTTGCTGAGTCTGGTAACACAGCATCGTCACCGAAATGCCCCGCACTTTAGTGCGTGGGAATGTGTTATTTTTCCTATCCCCAATAATCTTTTATAATCATAAATGCTTCGGCATTTTTAATGCTGACATCCATCCCTCTTTTCTGTGATAATATTTTAATTCCTTCCGGACTCCTGGGATGAGGATACTCTTTAACTTCAGATTTATAGATTTTGAATGCATCAATTTTCTTTGAGATATATGGTTGTATATCAACCCAATAATTTGGAACAAATGCCTTATTGTTAAATTCTGTCTCTGAAAGGGTTTCAAAACAGATTAGCTTGATGTGTTTTGGAGGCCTTGTGGCCACCATGCATGCCCCAAATACAATAGTATGTTCATAATTAATATCATTTTCAAAGTGAGTATATATAATGTCCGGATTAACTTGATCGATAACTTTGGCTATAACCCTGTTAAGTTCTCCACGAGGAATAGAGTTAAGGTGAGTAGTTGGAAAATCCAGATTATATCTGCTTTTGATCCCCAACAGCGCATCGACCTGTTTTTGTTCCTCAACCTTTTTTTCCATATATTTCTTTGTCCATAATCCTTCTGTTGCTTTGGTGACTATACATACATAAACCTCATCGTTGTTTTTGACGTGTTTGCATATGGTCCCGCCAACCCCTAATATTTCATCATCAGGATGTGCACCTACTATCAATACTTTCATTGCAGTCCTCCTTCAATCATTTCAGACAAAAGAATGCTATCTTTTTTAATGTCACACGCTGCTCTCTTTTCCTGGGCTATATTGTAATATTCCTTTGGGGAAACTCCCGTGCCTGGCCTCTTGATTGAAAGGTTATGCGGTCCAAAGATGTCTCCTTTAGTTATATCCCTTGTTGTAACAATGCTTTTCCTGATAAATCTCATAATCTGTAATTCATCTTCTGTAGGCTTTTTTTCGAAGGAGCCCAATATTTTTTCATCTAATTTTTGATTAAAATGAGTTAATCTTCTGATTTTTTTGATAGCAACCCTCAACTCTTGCCTGGTTGCAGAAGATTTGTGGTCCGGCCCCTTCAGTTTTTTATCAACAGTAAGATGCTTCTCAAGGGCTACTGCTCCAAGCTTTGCTGCCATAAGGAATGCTTTTGTTCCTAAAGTATGATCTGAATACCCTATAAGGCAATCAAATTCTTTTTCCAATGTTTTAAGAACATTTAGATTAACATCCTTCTCAGGACATGGATAAGAAGTGGTGCAGTGCATGAGTATTACTTTTGAATGAAGTGCGCTTAATGCTTCTCTTATTTCATCCAAAGTAGACATGCCGGTGCTTAGTATTATCGGCTTATTCTTGCTTGCAATTTTTTTGAGGAGGGGGATGTTAGTTATGTCCCCTGATCCTATCTTGTATAGTGGAACTAATGTATCTAAAAAATCTACTGAGTCTTCCGTGTGTGGTGTAGAGAGAAAAAGTATACCTTTTTTATCACAGTATTTTTTCAAAATAAAGAACTGTTTATTGGTTAATTCATATTGTTTTAGCATATCAAATTGGGATTTCGGGCAATCCGCATTTTTTTGCTGGTAGGGAGCGGGATCTGTATTTTCTAAAATTAAATTTCCTGTTGTATAAGTCTGGAACTTGACAGCATCGGCACCGCACTGTTTGCTGACATCTACCAATCTCTTGGCAATTTTAAGGCTTCCGTTGTGATTAACCCCTGCTTCAGCTATTATAAATATAGATTTTCCCCTTCCTATAATCTTTCCGCCGATATCAATTATCTTATCCATTTTTCCTTATTAGTAATATATCACCAAAATACATCATATCTAGTTCCGAATTATCCATAACCTCAACTGCATCTTTTGGAGAGCATACCATAGGAGACCCGTGCAAGTTTAATGATGTATTAAGAACACCCCCTATTCCAGTTAGCTTTTCAAATTCTTTTATTAAATCATAATATTGTGGATTAACTTCTTGGGTAACAATTTGTGGCCTGACGGTAAAATCTGCCGGATGGATAGCAGCAATCAAATCTTTTCTTGCCAGTGGGGTGGAATCAAACCCGATAGTCATAAAGGAACTGTCTATATTTTTTGGGTTGACCAGATAATCCTTTGCTCGTTCTTGTAAGATTGAGGGGGTGAACGGCATCCAAAAATTGCGAAATTTAATTTGATTATTAATTTTTTTGATGATGTGAATATCTGAAGGATTTGCCAGAATAGATCTATTTCCAAGTGCCCGTGCCCCAAATTCCATCCTACCCCTGCATATACCGACTGTTTTTCCTTCAGCAAGTTTTTGTGCAATAAACTTATTGGATATCCCTTGAAGAAGATTATATTTATCTGGTTTGTTGCCTATCATTCTGAGTATTTTTTCCTGATTATATTCAGGCCCAAAATAAGCATGATCCATCGGAAACATTTTTTTCTTTTGTTTAAAGTGATTATTGGCGATATAATAACAGACACCTATAGCATTTGATTCATCTGAAGGATTAGGCCCGACAAACAGGCTAGTGACTTCCGGCATATTGGCAATTATCATGTTCAGCTTTATGTTCATGGCAAGCCCTCCTCCAAAAACTACCTGCCGTATGCCTGTTCTCTGTATGGCATTCCTGACCCACTGAACCATAATTTCTTCGACCATCTTCTGAACTGCACCGGCAATTCCATCAAATCTGCATCCTTCTAATCTTTCTTTAAAATGAAAATAGAGATCATTTGGTTTTTTATTCCATTTAAATTCCAAACCTTCAACCTTCATTAGTTCAGAAAATATTTTATATGATTTATCAAGTTCTTTAGAATCGGAATAAGGTGCTAATCCCATAACCTTATATTCATGTTCCAGTGGTTTCATTCCCAATAACAGGGTTATATACCTGTAGATTCTCGCAAGCTGGCAATTATTTGTGGAAGCTATTCTTTTGATATTATTGCCTTTTGCAATGCTTACTGTAGCATTTAATCCGTCTCCAAAAGCATCGGCAGTAAGCACCATAGTTTGTGTCCTGAAAGGGGAAGAAAAATAAGCAAAATGTGCATGACAGGTATGATGATCAACAAATCGGATTTTTTTAGGATCTATTTTTAAATGTTCTAGTATTGTTTTTGTTTTGATCCTCATAGATAATTTGGAATCGGTAAAATTTCTTTCACTTAACATAGATCTATCATAATTTGTTTCTTTTATTCCCCTCGTCGTTTCCAACTTTTTAAAGTATTCCCATTTTAGCTGGTTGGCTGGTTTTTGTTTTTCTATAAGCAATGGCTTGAAATATTCATGCTGTTCTCTTACATATTCTTCTATGCTGAAATCAGATTCCCTCTTTAGCATCAGCCACATCATATCCTCATTAATGGTGGATTCTGCAACCACATCTATTTGATCTGGTTTTATTCCGGCATAATTTAGGCACCAGTCAATTTCTTCTCTTGGGTATCCCAGATCATTCTTCTTTCTTGAGAACCTTTCCTTGCTTAGGACGGCGAGTATCTTGCCATCCTTCATTAAGCATGCTGTTCCATTATGCCCTTGCTCTAATCCAAGTACTATCATGTTTTACCTCTTAAAATTCTTTTTACAGCTCACACACTGAAGGGTATCTCCTAGTTTAGCATATTCAGCATTAAAGCCTACTAGATCCCCTTTTGCAGTCAATATCATCAGGTTCCTATTTTCATTGCAGTATGGACAACGGAACCTTGTGCTCTGTTCTACGATAACTTTTTTCATCTTACCCTCCAATATTTTAATGATTCTTTTGGCAAGCTTGAAAGGTAGACAGGATTCTCGTGATGTCCATAAACTGCCTGTTTAAGCCTCCACAATCCATCCTTTCCAACCTCCCATATATGAGATGTCCTGAATTTGTCCATTACCTTCCAGAAGTGTTCCTCTGTAACATCAACATAATCCAAAAAATTCCTAAACCACATCTTGGGAAATTCCCCATCATACCTCTTAACAAGAGAAACTCCTTCTTCCCGGGTTATATGATTATCCCTTATTTCGTGAGCAGCATCAGAAGTGCACCTGCCAATCCCAAATTTCATGAATGCCTGATAATAATGAAATCCGTCATTCCTATCATCAAGGCTGGCATACTTTGAATATGTCCCCTCAGACCTCCCTTCCGGATTGGCCTGGAAGCCGGTTTTTTCTGTAGATAGGTAATAATTCTCCTGAGGAATCCACTTCTTGTAAAATGAGAACCAGTGGAACTCCGCACCCAGATCGCTTTTGGTTGGTGGTTGATAAAAGGTGATATCACTTTCATCAAAATCTTTGTCTGTAAAATAATCTGTTTCTTCCAAGCCATATCTGATTAAATCCCTGACAGTGGCACCTTTAAAATATTGTTCTGTCCAGATATGTATAGGCATGCCCCTCTTATCAAATACTTTTGGATCTCCGCTGTATTCCGCTTCCCCATTTTCTCCGAAGAAAACCAAAGGTATATTGAATGCCTTGGCTATATGAAAAGCATAGCACATCTGACCATATGTGAACGGCTGCCAGGCATCTCCCACCGCCTCAAAGGCAACCCTGGCCAGTTTTCTATGGAACTTCCCATTTTGCCAGCATTGTAGATTATTGAATCCTCCGACTTTGCAGAAGTTTCTGAAATTCTGATAACCTACTGGTGTATATTCAAATGGCGCCCATGTTATGGTTAAAGGATGCATCCCATAATTATACTTTAATTCATAAGCAACTCTGGTACTATCCTTGCCTCCGCTTGCCGGAACAATAACATCAAATTTGCCATCTTTGCTTCTGTATTGGTCGCATACTTCTTTTAGAAGATGCTCCCTCTTTTCCCAATCTACCTCATTCTTTATATGGGCAAATTTGCATGCTCCGCATATTCCTTCCTCATCAAATACTATCCTTGGCCTCTGGTTGGAGACTACACATTTTTTGCAGAACTTTATCTCTTTGGGTAATTTCTCTATTTGTTTGTCTATTATTTTTGGTGATAAATAGTTATTCATTTTGTACCTTGTGATGGAAAATTTTGATTATTTAGTATTAGGTAAAATCTCTGTTGTTGTCTTTAATTTTATGCAATTAGGAATATCAAAGATTGATTCTACTCTTTGACAATCTGCATGTTCTGAACCATCATAATCATTTAATAGTGTATCAATTTTCTTTGAATATATTACACTTGATGTAGCCCATTCCATAATCCATGTATGTTGATGCCTTTTCTTAGATTCTTTGGAATCATAATCATAACTTATAAAAACAAAATCTTTGTAGGTATCCTCTCTATCAATCCATCCAAATAAACCAATCCCTTCTTTATTTTCATAAAACCTATCCCATTTAACAAATGGTAATAACATCATATCCCTTTCCATTATGGCTTTGAGGTCTGATTTCATTTTGTTAATGAATTTTCAAGTCCTCCGAAGATTAGCCCAATGTAAAACTAAATTCTCCCTGTGGGACTCACCGAAACCGCAGGTTCAGGCAGGGTAAATCCTCAGAGGATTTAGCGATAATTATAATCAGGACTCTTTAGAGTCCGTAGTTTTCGAGGACTTCATCTTCTTCTTTAGTTGTTTATATCTGTCCCATATTGAAGTTTGAAAATCAATATATATTCCAACTTCTTCAATGTCTATCCCATTTTTCCTAATTACAATTTCATCCCAGTATTCAGTTAAACATTCAACTTCAAAATCATCTCCTTTTATAACAAGTGATTTCTGGTAGCGGTTCTTCCTCTGTATTTCATATGCTTTTAATTTTCCAGAATATTTGAAATACTGCCAATGATTTCCAAACCTCAAAACTTTAATATTATTCTTAATTATTAAATCTATAACAAAATTTAGTATATCTCCAAATTCTTCATTATACTTCATTTCATCTTTAAAGTATTTCTCTTCTTTCATTATCCTTATTGTTCTCATCGTTGAGTCCTCATAAATTGTTTATAATTTCCGGTATATAATAATATCCTTCCTTACCCTTAACATAAAATCTTTTCTTTCTAGGAATTACTTTTTTGCTAAATTTCTCAATTCTGGTTTTTCCGTCTTTATGAAGGATTACAATTGTTTTGGGGTAAATTCCATGACCACAGCATGAAGCGATAGTGATAATTCCTTTACTGTTTAATCTATTAATTTCATCAGCAATGCACCTATCTAATTTTGCTGATCTACCTGCTTGATTTATTGCAGTTTCCGCTTCCACACAGTTTTTATCCATACACATTTTAATTAATCCCCTTTTATTTTAAAATCATCCAACATTTTTTCAATAGATTCATCTGCATATTTGAATCCTTGAAATGATTTAATAGGTATCTTTTTCTCCAGTTCATACCACCTTGGAGAAAACCTCACAGCATTTTTTGGAACTTCACGACTATAAAAATTTGAAAAGGAATTACCAAAATAACCCTGAATAAATCCATCATAAGCAAAGATTACATTATCTTCTTCATCAAACTTTTTGGGAAAATACCTTAGAGTCCAAAAGCTACAAGCATTTCTCAAGTTCTTCTTATGTTTTAGCTTTTCTTTTTTTGTGTAGATTATTATTGAGGTCATAATCCATTAACCTCGCAAAATGCTCTTAATATTGATAATCCGACCTGCCCGCTCTTTTCCGGATGAAATTGGGTGCCAAAAATATTGTTCTTTTTCACCACCGAACAGAATTCCTGGTTGCCGTATGTTGTTGTAGCAAGTATATATTTATGATTGGTCAATATTGGAAAATAGGAATGAACAAAATAAACTTCATCTCCTTCCTGGATATACTGGAGAGGAGTTGCAGACCATTTTGTATCATCAGGTAAATTAAGCGTGTCCCATCCCATGTGCGGCACTTTATAATCTTTGAGATTAACAGAGGAGGGGCCTGGAAAAGGGACTACTCTTCCCTCTATAATATTTAATCCTTTATGAATCCCAAACTCCTCACTTTCTGTAAAAAGCATCTGCATTCCCAAGCATATCCCTAATAAGGGAACTTCAGCCGCAACTTGTTGTTTTATAGGCTCTATAAGGTTTCTTTTTTGAAGCTCATCCATACCATCTCCAAAAGCGCCTATTCCCGGCAATACAAGGCATTCCGCTGATAAGACCTGCTCCGGAGTGTTTATTATTGTAGCATCTTTTTTAATCTTTTCAAATGCCTTGCTGACACTTTTCAGATTATTTATTCCGTAATCGATGATACTAATGTTTTTCACGCTATTCTCACATCCAATTCGTTGACCATCAAATATTTTTTGATTTTGCTTATTGATAAAGTTTTATAATGCAGCACAGATGCTACTGCAACTGCATTGACATTACATTGAGTGATACATTCTTTAATATGTTCAAGAGTGCCTGCTCCTCCACTTGCTATCAGGGGAATTGAGATTGCTTCCGATACTTCCTTGATCAGCGCAAGGTCAAACCCATTTTTTGTCCCTTCGGCATCTATTGATGTTAATAGGATTTCTCCGGCACCTAAACCTTCTAGCTTTTTTGCCCATTCGACAACATCTAATCCTGTTTTCTCTCTGCCGTTATCAGTATAGGCTTCCCATTTGTTATCCCCTATTTTTTTAGCCTCTATGGACCCTACGATACATTGTGAGCCAAACATCTTGGCGGCTTCTTTTATCAGTTCCGGATTTTTGGTTGCTACTGTGTTGATGGCAACCTTATCAGCTCCTGCTTTTAAGAATTCCTTGATATCCTCCAGTGTTCTGATCCCACCACCAACGGTAAAGGGAATAAATATCTTATCTGAGGTTTCGTTTACTATATCCAACAGATTCTGCCTTCCGTATAGGCTTGCTACTGTATCTATATATAAAAGCTCATCGGCTCCGTTTAAGTAATATTTTCTCGCCAAAAATGCCGGTTTTCCAACTATCCTTAAACATTCCAAATGAACTCCTTTGATAACATCTGGGCCTTTTACATCAAGTCTTGCTATTAATCTTGTTTTTGACATGTTATACCGCAGTCCACCCTCCGTCCACCATCATAACAGCACCAGTCATATAAGATGATGCATCAGATGCTAAAAATAAAGTTGCTGATGCTATTTCTTCTGGTTTTGCCATACGGCCTAATAATGTCTTTTTGTTATACTCTTCCACAAAAGATTTTGGCTGATTGTTGTACACCCCACCCGGACATAAGCAGTTTACCCTTATATTATACTTTCCATAATAAGAGGCAGCATATCTTGTAAAATTGATTATGCCTCCTTTGATAGCACTATAGGCTGCAGGGCAGGTCATGTCAGTATTGTTATATACACTAAAATCCGGCCCTACAACTCCATAGGTAGAACCAAAATTAACTATACTTCCTTTTATCTTATTTTTTTTCATTAATTCTGCAATTTCCCTAACCATTATACATGAAGAGTTTAACTGTATATTAACATTTTGATTCCACGATTCAGTGGTTACATCTTGAAATTTTGTATTCCAGTCTTTGGTTCTTGGATAAGAAGCATTAACAAAAACATCTATGTGGCCATAATCATCAAAAATCTGTTTAAAAGAGATTTTATAAGAGTGAAGTTTGATAACATCAAATTTGATGAAGTGTATATCTAGCCCAAAATAAAAATCTTTACAATCTACAAACTTCTTTTTGTCAGTATCTAGGATGATCACTTTAGCCCCTAACTGTGCTAATGCAATTGAGACTTCTTTTCCTATTAATCCTAATCCTCCGCATACCACCGCTACTTTGCCGTCCATTCTAAAGAGTTTAGTATAATCCATTAGATCTCCACCATACCTTCTTTTATCAGGAACTCAATATATTTAAAATCCATTGGGTTATCTATATCAACTGCTGAGATACCATCCATTTGATAAGCGAGGGTTTTGGTGCTTGAGAATAAGGATACATTTTTTGGATTCAAAAGGAATTTTCTGCTGTAGATATATATTGAAGTGTTCATATCGTACACTTTTGGTGCATCCTGTCTTCTTAATAGCAGTTTTTTTGGTTTTTTGCAGAGAGCGGCAAATCCATCCTGATGGATTTCAACCATATTAAAATATGGATTTTTCCTGGAATTGACAACACTGAACACAACATCAGGTTTCTTCTTTCTAAATAAGTTTAAGCAATTTTTGATATCTTCCTTTGTCCGTATAGGGGAAGTCACATCCAGATCTATTATATTACCAAATTCTTTGTTGTGTATTCTCTCAGAATTGATTAGAGCATGCCTTATCACATCTATCTTTCCGCATTCATCTGTAGCTAAATGGTCCGGCCTGCAAAAATCGGCAGATATCCCATACTTTTTTGAGATTGCTGCAATCTCCTCACTATCAGTTGACAGGACAATTTCATCAATAATTTTTTCTTTTTTACATTTAAGAGCAATCTTAAGAGTGTAATATATTAGAGGCTTGCCTAACAATAATTTAATATTTTTCTTTGGAATACTTTTTGAACCACCGCGGGCACAAATAATTGCTAATGTTTTTGCCATTTTATTATCTCATTATTAACTTTTTTAAGATTGATCAGCTTATTTATTACTTTGTTGAATGTACTCCTCATTAATTCACTCTTTATATAATATATATCATTAAGTGAAAATACAGCTTTGCTACATTTTTTGCACCAGTAATCATTTGTTAGCTTACTTCTTTTAAGGACATTAAACTTCCGGCAAATAGGACATGGAATTTTTTTCATCGCAAAACAACCCTTCTTCCTGTGTTCATTGATTTTTTGGCTGCAAGCGCAATCTGCAAAATTTGTTTTCCATCAGTTATATCTGCAAATGTTTGTTTTTTCTTTTTAATACAATCCAAAAAATATCTTAATTCATCCATGTATGAAAGATTTGGATCTAGATAAAAAGAAGGCTTAATTTCCAAGAAGGTATTATCTAAAGAATGAAACATTCCTTGGTTTTTAATTAAATCAATATCCAGCACCCCTTTTGTTCCTATTATTGTGGATTTCCTTACAGGGGGATGTTGTAAATAGTCCATATGAACAGAGAGTATAGAATTGCCGGCTCTCATAACTATCTCAGCAATATCCTCTGTCTTGATCTTTAATTTGCTGTATTTACCTCCTACACAATAAACATCATCAACCGAATGATACCCACCTTTAACAAAACTTGTGGTGTAATCAATATCGTGGATAAGATCGAGTACAACACCTCCACCAAGATCCGGTAAAGCGCTGTAATTGGTAGAATAATTTTCATGGGAATGCCAATTGGGCAGAAATGATCCCACCTCAGTTCTTACAGATATAATGTCTCCTATCTCTTTTTTAAATAGAAGATCCGATACTTCCATAATTATTGGGTGAAATCTTAGATTAAACCCTATAAAAGTAATAAGTTTTTTCTTCTTGACTATAAATTCCAGTTCATTGATCCCTTTTAAATTATGAGAGAGGGGTTTTTCTATAAAAAGGTGGCATCCTGCTTTTGCTGCCTTAAGAGCTACAGGGATATGTAAGGAAGTAGGATTGGTAATGAAAGCTATGTCTGGTTTCTGATCAAGTGCTTCCTTTAATGAGGAAAATTGTTTAACATGATAATCCTTAAAAAAATTCTCCTCCAGATGATGTGATTTGAGGAATGTCCTGTATGCAAGAATCTCCACATTTTTCTTTAGAATAGATCTTAAATTAGTGATGTGCCTTCTTCCTATGGAACCACAGCCTATAAATAAGATTTTCATAAAAATTATAGGT
>ERZ1292623.1983-Hain-H51-01um-R1-1983-length-18932-cov-8_pt1 | contig 18932 bp, 18 predicted proteins | sample MGYA00564398_ERZ1292623 | MGnify/ENA primary metagenome ERZ1292623 (study PRJEB36523, sample SAMEA6512633) | groundwater metagenome | collected 2019-01-07 | study: AquaDiva: Metagenomics assemblies of 32 groundwater samples | reverse complement strand
TGGCCGACGGTGAATGCCGCCGAACCCTGACTCCCTACCTGGAACCCACCTGTGGAGATCGTGGTGGTCGCAACCGTAGACGTGGCCGAGAAGTGCGGCAACGAGAAACGACTATACACGGTGGATGTCGCGTCTGCCAAAAGGTTGGCAACTCCCTGAACGCTAAAGAGCGTCCCCGGGGAGGAAGTGCCTACGCCGACATTGCCCGCGGCATCAATGGTGAACGGGCTGGTGTCATTGGCGCTATCTTCAAACCACGCGGTATATCCCGTGCCGAGATTTGATACAAGAAATGTGGTTTGAGTGCTCTGCGTGGAAGTGGCAATAGCAAAGACACCCCCAGGAGAACTGGTGGCAACGCCCAGATAGCCGTTATACCAGAGTCCCCCATGCACACCCTGCGCTCCGATGGAGAAAACAGATGACGGAGTTGAGGTGCCGATACCAAGGTTGCCGGAGGCGTCTATGACAAACGGCGTGGTATCATTTGCCGCGTCTTCAATATAGAGGGCTGGCCCCGTCCCTGTATAAGTCAGGAGAATGCCAGGAGATGTCGTAGCGGTCGTAAGCGCGAGGAACCCCCCGGGACTTGTCGTACCCATGCCAAAAGCGCCGCTATTGGTAAACTGCGCCCGTTGGCTTCCGGCTGTCGTAAACCCAAGTATATCGGTACTTACGCTAAAGAGTCCGGTATCAGTATCTGAAGAAAACGTAAGCGTGGGTGCGGCCGCCGTTCCTGCGGCAACAGAAAGCACGCTACTGACCGTAATGCTGCTGCCCACGGTGGTGGCATAGACCGATCCTCCGACCGCAAGGACGACGCCAACGACGAGCGCTACTATAACAAACGCCGAACTGTTCGTACGAAAACGAAACATTTTTGGAACCTGCATGGTTTTAAAAAATGAAATACACAATATAAAATAAACGAGGATGGAGTGCGTTGAGGTTCGACAAAACATCAACGTAATAAATTCACCTTTCCATTCTATCAACAGCGCGTTCACATGTACAATGCGTACCCTGTGGATAACTAAAAACCCCCTCGCGAGGGGGTTTTAGTTATCCTGCTCTCTCCGGCAATGTAGCCTAAAGTTCGCTGTAGTGATCCAGCAGATACTGGAGATCCGGCGATTCCGTCTCCTTGATGCCGTTTGCCAGCATTTCTTTGGCCTTTTGGTCATCCTTTCGGACATAGCGATAAAAGTCGTACGCATTGCGCCATACCATCGTGTCCTTTTTCCATAGCTCAAGCGCGATGGTAAAGTTTTGCTCGGCACGAACAGGATCTTTCAGGTCAAAAGCATACAGCGCCGCCAAATTGGCAGACGGACCCTGATGGCGCGGATTCATAATCTTAAGAAACTCCCAAATCTCGCGCGCCCCTTCATAGTCGTCTACGGTTTTCCGCAGAATTGCCAGATTCATCCACTCATCAAAAACCTTGGGATCTTTTTCAAGTGCCACGATACTCGCATCAATTTTTTTGCGCATAATATCCTGCGCCTCAACTGAAAACGCCGATGAAAACGTGACAGGACGGTGCAAAACAGGAAAATCTAGTGATTGATTCCCTATTTCAACAGGAACTTCTGCGCCATCGGACACCATACTGTCCGCAGGGCTTTGGGGGGGCGGCAATTCCTCCCCGTTTTGGTCGGCACTGTAGCCCTGCATACCGAAGTAGGCGCGATACCCCATACCCACACCTGCGATAATCGCCAAAACCCCCAGGACGGCCAGAACCTTATATTTTGAGTCAAAATGATTCATACAGGCTGTATTGTAAGCCAAAAACAGATAAAATACAACCCCCCACCACTTTGTTTCAAAGTGGTGGGGGGTGTTCTCGCTTCCCTGACTGACGCGGTCAGGACACAAGTGCGAGAGATTATTGCGTCAATATCTGGGTGTTGGTATTGGTGGTCGGAAGACCAGGGATACCATAGCCCGTGCTGTAGTCGTTCGCAAGGATGGACTGTGCCGTGGTGGTAGAGAACGGCCTCCAAACGAAGTCATAACTCACCGCGGGTGTCGTCACGCCCGGCTCTCGCAGATACGTGGTGGTCGCCATATAGGTGGACGTCGCCGCAGTATGCGGGAATCCGCCAGTGGTGCAACATGCACCCGTTGCAAGATCGGACGCAAACTTGGCATCACCTTGCAGTTGCGTAGATACGCTAAACTGCGTTCCTGCAGTCGTCGCATCGCCCTTGATGGCGAAGTACCGCGTAGCACCAGCAGGAATAATAATCGTGGTTGACGCGTTGCTGTTGTCCGCTGCCCATACTTCAATGTCCGTGGACGCGCTTGCCCATGACGTGCCGCTTCCGGTGCTATTGGCAACACCCGACAAGTCAATACTCGTTTGCAACAGCGAACCATCATTTCTTCCTACTTCTGCCGTTGCAGGCGAGCTGAATCCGGAATCGCTGTATATGTACATGTTGACATTGTCAATCATGTCAAGCTGGTTGGTCGCGGATGATGTCGCAATCCGGAATGTGAACTTCGCGACACCCACGTCTCCTTCGGGGGCAGCCGTCATCTTGAAGCGGAACAGATCCTGCCTTCCCGCTACCAACTTGGTGTTGGAGAGCGCGACCAGTTCCAGAGTCGGATACGACCTAAGCACCCTCACGCCTGCGCTGGCGGTGGCTGTGGTCAAGCTATCAACACGAATCCTCTGGCCGCTTGCTTGTCCCGTGGCAAGCGATCCGCCTTGGGTTCCCGCCGGAATATCAACCTGCACAAACGATCCGGGAATCCCGGCCTGCGACGCACCTTGCGCCGCGACATCCATTTTGGCAGTCAGTAATTTGGAGCCGTCTTTCGGTATCGTGAAGTCGGCGGACAGAGTTGTTGACGCATAGTAGCTTGCGCCGACAAAGACCGCCTCGCCTACTTTGGTTGCGCCGTCCCAGAGCGTTACTTTTGTCACATCTTGCGGTGAAGATGATGCGTTCGGCACGCTTGATGCACCGCCATTTCCAAGCTGAAGACCAAAGTCAGTCACCCTGATTGCCTCATTGGTGGCGGTCAGGCGGAACACCGATGTGGTAACCGCGCTCCTTCCTGCCGACGTAAGCGTATATGACGGACTGGAAGAGTCCAAAGCCGCCGCGAAGCTTCCGGATGCGGCGAGCGTCATGCGCTGTCCCACAGAGTCGTTCTTGGTAGGAGTTACTGATTGGCCGGACGTCAAGCCGTTGATCGTGGGAGACGCCGTCGTGTCAAAGCCCCACTGGTACACACCAGTTCCACCCGACGCGATGTTGCACTTGAGGTCAAGCGTCTTTACCGTGCCTTTCGGAATGGTAAATCCGGAGCCGTCAAATGTAATGAGCGTCGTGGAGCTGATGGAGCTCGGGTTCAGGGTGTTGCTACCAGCGTTGAGCGCCGTTGCTCCATCGTATAGCTGGCACGCGGTGAGATTGGTCGCCGTGGTGCCGCTGTAGTCAAGCGGAATGGATGGCATTCGCAGATCTTCGCCCGAAGCGCCCGCGTCAAGCAGATACTTGGCGAATGTGAACTTCTGGGCTCCGGATACAACCGTCTGTGCCGGAGGATCGGACGATACGCTGATCGTAAGAGCGCCCGCCTTGACGGTCATGGTGGAGAGCGATACCGCCGACGTCGGAGCCGGGGTTACGGTTTCTCCTGTCGTTACCCCGCGGACCGTAGTCCAATCCGTAGAAGGAGTGGTGGATGCCGACACCGCGGCGTTGGTCGGAATATCCGTTCCGTATTTACCCTTCAGAGTATAGACATTCTTGCCGACCGGGAAAGTAACGGTATCAGTAAAGGTGAGCTTGTAGGTTGAGGAGCCGTCAACTGGTCCTGCCACAATCTTGCCATTTGAGTCGTACATGGACACCTGCGTCAAATCCTGGCCAGTACCCGCGGCAACCCCGCCGCCAACGGAGATATTGAAGATTATCTGCGCCACTGACACGGACTCTCCTCTCACATCAGCCAAGAAAGCGCCGAGGGGCTGACCATTGAGGTTGAGCGCAACGTTCTGTGCAGTAACGCTCGTGGAGTTCTCTACGTTGATGGAGCCCTTGCCTACCGTGATCTGGGACGCAAAGTACCACGGATTGGTGGAAGTGAATCCAGTACCCGAGGTCGGAGGCGTAATACCGAATCCGTAGGTGTCACCGCGAACCATCAGGTCAGACGTCCGGTACAAATTAAACTTGATCGTCCGGTCTGATCCGCTCATGATGTCCGCTTTCACGAATATTTCAGCAGAGCCGCCCTTATCCAGAAGTATCGGGGGATCAAATCGTGAAGTGTAATACTTGCCGTCGCTTGATATCACCGCCGGGTAGTCCTTCTTGTCTCCCCCGATGACTTCAAGCGTGGTCATGACGTTGGCGAGATCGTTGCTCCCGACAGAACCAACTTGGTTCCACCGGATGCCGTCAACATATATCTTCTCCTGTGATCCTGCAGTTACGCGGACAGAGGTGAAGACAAATGCCTTTTTGCCGATTTCTTCGGTCGTGGTGGCAACGGTCTTGTAGGAACCTGTCTGGTTGGTGATGGTGCCGATGGTGAGCGTCGTGTTCATCGTCATTCCGTTTCCGGAAATGTTGGGAGAACCCATGTTCACCTTGGTCGTGCCCGCATCAGCCGCGACGAGTGCTAATTTGATGATTTCACCCGCGACACTGACGCTGGATGCCGCGCGATTGGCGGCCAATGTCATGGCGCGCGAGGTACCTGCCTTCACCGTAAAGGATTCATTCAGGTTTACCTGATGCAGTGAATTCAGTGTCTTTGCGAGGCCGTACTGCAGATTGTTTTCATCCAAAAGTACGATCTCGGACAAGCCGCTGTCGCTACCCGGGCCCTGGCGTTCAACAGTCAGCGAGCTTACGACGACATCTCCGTCAGGAGAGGCCGTGAAGATCACCTTGGTGAACGGCACGCGAGCCGCACTGGCCGGAGCCAGTGCCGCCGGTGGCTGGTCTACTGCCGCGGTAACGGTAAGTCCGCTACCAGCCGGAGTTGATGGGGTCGTTGGTGTCGTACCCGGAGTTGTCGGCGTAACCGGAGTCACCGGCGCCGATGCCACTACTGAATCATACTTTGCGCGGGACAATGTTCCGAAGTAGCCCACGGCCGGCGACACGCCGTTTCCTGCTTGCCACTTCATGACGGCCGCTTTGGTGAGCGAGCCGAATGACATAGTCTCGTTACCCGGCGAGCCGGCGCCGCTTGCGGCGACCTGATAACTCGTTGAGTTTAGATATTTCTGTAAGCACATCACGTCATCACCGCGCACTCCTTGTGAAAGGCTGCGTGTGAAGGCGCACTTTGTCGCACTAGATCCTGCGACCGGTGTTGCCGGCGTGCCGGAGAGTGCGCCAAGTTGCGCCTGGAGCGCTACGATCTGTGCGGTCAGCTGTTCTATCGTGTGCGCGGTCGTGTGATCCGCCACTGCAGCCAACGGCACAAATGCCGCTACTCCCGAGATCGTGACGGCGGTTGCGAGAGCGATTACTTTCGCCCGAAAGCTTCCGCCTTCTCCTTTCAATCTCATTTGCATAGGGTTATGTATTATATGTTAATTGACGGAAACCATATCTCCCCTTCCTGCGTTGCAGAAATGAAAGAGGGCTTCCTGACAGGGGCACTCATTTTTTTATATCCGTCGACTCCGAAGATATAAAGATGAGTACATTAATAATTGATCAACTATCTCTAGTCTCGTGGTGCTTGTGTTGTCAACGTGCGCGCGTACTGTGTACTATCGGATACTTCCCTTTCATGCACTCCGCGTAGGAACTGACGTTTGCTTTCCACTTCAGCTCCTATGCGCCGTGCATTTTTATTTTCTGTTCAAAACTTCAAAATAGCCCAAAAGCGGCTTTTTGTAAGAAGAATTTCTTGAGCAATTCCATACGATACTGTTCATTATATGCAGGGATGCGTACCTGCGCAATGACGTGTTATCCACAGAGATTAGGTATCGCGCGATCCTTCTCCATCCAGGATACCTTATTATAGCTCGGACAGATAGTCAAGCAAGCGGGTGCGCTGTGGAAAACTTAAGAACCCACACCCCTACATAGGTCTCTTATCCCTGCTTTCTATATTTTTCGCCAAGCCATGCCCCAAACTGCTTCCCTATTTCCGGATGTTTCAGGCCCATGTCCACCACTGCCCGCATATACCCGAGTTTATCCCCGCAGTCGTACCATGTCCCCTTCACTTCGCACCCATAAAATGCGTGGCCATCCTTTATATATGCATCTATGGCGGGGGGGATATATAGTTCGCCTTTGACCGGCTGTACGTTCTCCAGATACGGCCAAAAGTCAGGTGTCAGTATAAATCGCGTCAGTGTAGCGAGATTGGTAGGAGCTTCGGCCGGAGCGGGCTTTTCCACAGCGCGGGTTATTTTCCAGACACCCGGCTCAACTTCCGATCCCTCAATAATGCCGTATTTATCGGTTTTTTCAGGTGGTACACGCATCAGGCATGTCACCGGAGCGTGGTACTTTTGATATACATCCGCCATCTGTTTCAAAGGAGAGGGATGCGCATCTATCAGATCATCGCCCGACATCACGGCAAAGGGCTCGTCCCCAATGAGATGTCGCGCCGCAAGCACGGCATCTGCAACTCCCTTTTGCTCTTTCTGGCGCACATATCCGAATGAGGCAACAGAGGCAATGTCCCGTACGATACACGCCAGCTCATGCTTCCCCCTTTCCTCCAGGAAATGCTCCAGCTCGGGAGCGCGGTCAAAATAATCCTCAATCGCCCGCTTATTTTTATGAGTGACAAAGACAATGTCTTTTACTCCCGCTTCCAGGATCTCCTCTACAAAAAAATGAAGCAGTGGCCGGTCCACGAGGGGTAACATTTCTTTTGGAATTGCCTTGGTCATGGGCAGAAACCGTGTGCCAAATCCCGCCGCCAAAACAATCGCTTTTTTTATATCGGTCATCGTATCAGACATACAATAATCCTATGGGACACCATCTCATTGTCCTTTATAAGTACTAAATGCGAGTATACACAGTCCACCGTTTTTCTCCCTCTTTCTTTATGACGTTGCGCGATACGAGATCTTGCAGGTCGCGCTGGATGGTCTTGGGGCTTATGCCCTGAAAAATGTCATAAAAATCACTGACCTTCACGCGGTCTGTTTTGGCGAGTCGTTCCAGGATCGCGCGCTGTCGCTCGTTGGCTACCGTACCTTTCGGCGTTGCCTCTCTCACCGATTCCCGAGATTGCTCTCGTGCCAGCGACGGCACACTGCTCACGGAGGACGTCTCATGCTTTGCCGGTACCTCTTGCTGTCCCCGATGTATAGACCCCTTCATCTCCTCCCGTTGAGAGCGGCGTTCCCAACGCCATGTCGCCAGAGATGCGCGATATTCTCGTTCCAGGACAAAAAAATTCTCCTGCCGCACGTCAGGAAGCGTACGTGCGACCGCGATAAATCCGAGCAGAGTTTCTATTTTTGATTTCAGCCCTGCACTGCCGCCTGCGACACCATGCGACTCGGCAATACATCCTGCCAGTACATCATTGGCGCGCTCACGCAACGTCGTCCGCAGGGGCTCTCCTTCCGGAAGCAATCCGGTCACCCGATACAGCGCCGCAGTCACCCGCAAGAGACGCTCGTTTCCGTCTCCTATTATTCCCTCATACATACCCTGCACCGTACCCGAAAAACATGCCCTGGTCAATGAATCTCATCCAAAAGAAAAAGCCTGCATTGCAAGCGCGACATACCGGCACAAAAACGGAGTTTACCCTACTTTCGCGTCATTGAAGCGATCGTGTCGCATGGTATCATGACGTTATGAAAACGCAACAGCCCGCGGCCAATGCCAAGAACGCAACAGAAATTTTCCGGCGTCTGAAACATGTGTATCCAGATGCAAAGATTGTTTTGAGATATTCCAATCCGTGGCAACTCCTCGTCGCCGTCATTCTCTCCGCGCAATGCACCGATAAAAAAGTAAATGAGGTGACGCCCGCACTTTTTAAAAAATATCCTACACTTGATCACTATGTCTCTGCCGACCCGCGCGAATTTGAGACGATGATCCGTCAGACTGGTTTTTATCACGCCAAAGCGAAAGCGATTCTGGCCTCCGCAAAAATGGTGAAAGAAAGATTCGGAGGCGTCGTGCCGAAAACCATGGAGGAAATTTTGACGCTGTACGGTGTTGCGCGAAAAAGCGCCAATGTTATTTTGGGAAACGCATATAGCATCGTGGACGGCATCGCCGTGGACACGCACGTCAGGCGACTCGCTACTCGCATGGGGCTCACGCGCCATCATGATCCCATAAAAATAGAAAGAGACCTCATGGCACTCTTGCCAAAAAAGAACTGGTTTACATCCACCTATCTCCTCGTTAACCACGGCCGCGCGATTTGCACCGCCAAAGATCCACGATGCGATCTGTGTCCCTTGAAAAATATCTGCCCGTCGGCGTTTCAGTTTCCGAAGTTTGGAAAAAGAAATTCTGGACAACAAACATGAAATAACATATTTTTATGCGAGTACGCTTCAGTCGCACACTATCGGTTTTGTATCCGTATCAAAGGGGGTATAGGAAGTGGAAACGACACCGCCGTCCGACGAAAGAAAAGCCCACATACAATTTCTCAATCTTCAGGAGTTGTTCAGTTTCTGCACATACTGCACGCGGATAGATCTGCCTTTCGCATCCGATATGAGTGCTCTGAAAGTGATCATTACGCTTGAGTCATGGTATCGCCTGCCGCCTGAACTCCGTAAAGCCTTCGGCACAGCCATAGATGCCGAGGTGCATAAAAGTATCGTGAAAGGAACGGCGTACCAGCGGGCACAGCGCCGAAACCGTGTCGCGCGATCTACAGCGAGCTTTTCCGTCGCTGACATGTTTGAATACCGATCGGTTGAGGTACTCCTCCCAAAGGCGCTCATGCCGCGTGTGGAGTGAGGCCATAGTGTATCCGGCGCACGACATCGTGCGCCTTTTTCTCCTGTGGATAACAACACTTGCCTGTCTCTCGCGAATGGCGGATAATAAAAATATTGGAGAGGAAGGGTGTGGAAAACATCTGACCCCTCGGGCAAAAAAGCCCTCGCATACGCGATAAAATACCTGTTTCAGAGAGCCACGTTCATTCTCTCCAGATACCGTTCTTTTTCACAATTTTTTTCTCTCTTGTGCGCAATCTGCGCACCATCATCTGGCCGTAGCCAGGAAAGCGGATTTTCCGAAAGTCCCCCTTCCCGGCTACGGCCAATTTTTATTGTTTGCATTTGTAATGCGTAGGTGCTACCTTCCCCCCAGTTCGTCAACACTGTCAACAGAGAAGGAATATAACAGTGGCACGACCAAAATTAGATAGAGGATACGGCAGAAAGGGAACGTTCCGCTACTTCATTACACGGGAACGCTCTAAAAGAGATTTGACTCTTGAGGATGCGGTCAAGCTCTTCAAGAATCGCATAACCGGTGCTTACCTCGGACAGATAGAGGCCGGTTTTATTCCGAGTCCGAAAGTCGTCAAAACCATCGCAGAAGCATACAGCTTGGATATTGATGAGATGCTTCGTATCACTTTCATGCAAAAAAACGGATCGACCATTACGTTTGTTCCTTCAGAACAAGATGATCCGTTTCTCCAATATCTCATGCGTGAAATAGAAAAAATATCTGAACCGAAGAAGACGCAGGTGATCAAAATGTGTATGGATGTCATATCCTTGTCCAAGATGTGAACGGAAATCCGCACGCATCAAACCACAAAAGAAGCCCCGCGGGCTTCATTTTTTATTTCCTTTTCCCAAACTGTAAACACTGTGTTCGATCGAACACAATGTTTACACCTTATGCGCGGGGGGGGCGTGAGCGATAGTACGGCGGGGGGAGAAAAGGAATCCTGGCAACGGCACGGGGCGGCGTCAGTTTTTTACGGCGAGGGCCGCAACGCGCTGTCTGCCGTTTGTTTTGCGCATAGTTTTTGCAAATATTGCCTTACCGTCCTGCGCATCCACGTACACTGCGTCTCCCGGCACGATGCGCCCGGCAATAATTTCTTGTGCCAGGGGGTCCAGAATCAATGTCTGAATCGCGCGCTTCAAGGGACGCGCGCCATATTGCGGATCGTATCCTTTTTCCGCGACCAGTTTCTTGAGATCATCGGAAAATGAAATGCTGATATCACGGCCATGCATGCGTTTTTCCACGCGCACGAGCTGGAGATCTACGATGTGTGCGATGACCGCGGGAGAGAGCGGCGAGAAGATCACGATCTCGTCCAGACGGTTGAGAAATTCGGGACGGAAGAACCGTTCCAGCGACTTTCTGATTTTTTCTTTCATGTCCTGCTCTTTGCGGTCGCGCGTATCCTCATCAGCGCTCGCAAATCCTAATTTGCTCATCTCGCGCGAATACTCGCTCCCGATGTTGGACGTCATGATGATGATCGTATTCTTGAAGTTCACCACGCGTCCTTTGGCGTCGGTGAGGCGGCCGTTATCCAGAATCTGCAGAAGAATGTTGAAGACCTCGGGATGCGCTTTTTCAATCTCGTCAAACAGCACGACCGCGTACGGACGGTGGCGGATGATCTCCGTGAGCTGTCCTCCCTCTTCGTATCCGACGTATCCGGGCGGCGAGCCGATAAATTTTGATACGGTATGCCGCTCCATATATTCCGACATGTCCACGCGCACCAGGGATTTTTCGTCATTAAAGAGCATTTCCGACAATACTTTGGCAAGTTCGGTTTTGCCCACCCCCGTGGGGCCGAGGAAAATAAATGAGCCAATCGGACGGTTTTCTTCGCCGATGCCAGCACGAGAGCGTCGCACCGCGTTGGCGATTTTTTCAATCGGCTCCTCCTGGCCGATCACGCGGCGTTTCAATTCATCTTCAATTTTCAGCAGGCGCGATGCCTCCGTTTCCAGTATCTTGGTCACCGGAATGCCGGTCCAGCGCGCGACGACCGCCGCGATGTCCTCTTCGGTTACTTCACCGCGCGGGAGACGGCGCGAATCTTGCAGATATTTCAAGGCCGTTTCCGCTTCATGCAGATGTTTCTCGCTCTCCGGTATTTTGCCGTACCGCAATTCGGCCACCTTGCCGAATTCGCCGCTCCGTTCCGCAATGTCCCCTTCCTGGCGGGCAGTATCCAGTTCCTGCTTGAGCGTGCGGATCTGCGCAATCGCCTCTTTTTCCTTTTTCCATGCGTCCTCCATGGCAGACGTGCTCTGCTGAAGATCGGCGATGTCCTTTTCTATTTTTTTCAGGCGGTCTTTTGCTTTTTTATCCATGCCGTTTTTCAGAGCCTCGCGCTCAATTTCCAGAGACATGACCGCGCGGCGCGTCTCATCCAGCTCTTTGGGCAGAGAATCCATTTCCAGGCGCAGAGATGACGCGGCCTCATCCATGAGGTCTACGGCTTTGTCCGGCAAAAATCGGTCGGTGATATACCGGCTGGAGAGTTGTGCCGCAGAAACCAGGGCGCTGTCCGTAATTTTTATGCCATGATGCGCTTCATACTTTGGCTTGAGTCCGCGCAAGATCGCGATCGTATCATCCACGGTCGGCTCGTCCACCACGACCGGTTGGAAGCGGCGGGCCAATGCGGGATCGCGTTCAATATACCGTTGATATTCGCGCAACGTGGTAGCGCCGATTGCGTGCAACTCCCCCCGCGCGAGCGCTGGCTTCAACATGTTGGACGCGTCAATCGCGCCCTCGGCCGCACCCGCGCCCACGAGCGTATGCAACTCATCAATAAAAATAATATATTTCCCCTCTCCCCGCTCAATCTCGCGCAGGATGGCTTTGAGCCGATCTTCAAATTCGCCGCGGTATTTGGTGCCTGCGACAATTGCCGCCAAGTCCACGGAAATCAATTCCTTCTCCTTGAGCGTCTCCGGCACATCACCCGACACAATACGCTGGGCAAGTCCCTCTACGATCGCGGTTTTCCCGACACCCGCTTCTCCAATAAGCACGGGGTTGTTTTTTGTCCTGCGCGATAACACTTCCATAACCCGGCGTATTTCAATACTCCGCCCCACGACCGGATCCAGTTTTTCCTGCCGCGCAAGGCGCGTCAGATTTTTTGCATATTTCTCTATGACATTATATTTTGTCTCCGGCTCCGGATCGGTGATCCGCTGGCCGCCGCGCAATTCCATGAGGGCTTTTTGTGCTAGCTCTTTGCTCAACCCGTGTCTGGCGAGCAGTTCCTTTGCACGCGAAGGAATTTCCAAAAGCGATAAAAACAAGTGTTCAGTGGAGATAAATTCATCTTTGAGTTGCGCGGCCTCGCGGTGGGCTTGCTCAATTACTTTCGCCAAATCCTGCGTCAGATACACCTGTCCCAAAGGAGTTGAAATCATAGTGCCGCGTGGCATGGAATCCAGGGTTTCCAGTAAACGGTCGGCAAATGCAGAGATGTCAATCTCCAGTTTTTCAAGAATGGCGTCTACGGTACCCTCTTCCTGAAGCACCAACGCGGTTGACAAATGAAGCACATCAATCTGCTGATGCGACCGCTCAAGCGCCAGGTCGTGCGCTTTCTTGAGCACTTCCTGGGCTTTCACCGTAAATTGATTATAGGGAGGCATGGCTCCTGGTCCTATTGGCATAAAGTATCCTTATTATATCACATTTTTTGAAAAGTCAATAGGTTCTTCACTTCGGAAAGGGCTTTGTATATTATTTATAGAACAAGTACGTCATCAAAATTGTTTGTAAAATTTTTCAGGCGCGGACTCCGAAGAATTCGCGCCTGTACTGCTTGGCCGCCACTAGGCCTCTTATCTATCATCAAAATTGTGGCTATAATACCCCTTTCTCCCAAATTGTTCCTCCAGAAACTCCAAAAGAGTTTTTGCTCTCTGGATTTTCTCCTCATCGCGCACCCACTCCTCCATCGTATAGATGGAGCAGACACCAACAAGAATATCAAAGGCCTTATCGGGATTCCCATTGCGGAGATCCGCAATCGCCGAACGCACCCACCACCCCAGACCTTTTGCCTCTAGCTCGGCTGGGAGGCGTTTGCCTTCCAGATATGCAAAGACATTGTCCATGGTGATAACGCTCGTTTGTTCAGCCATCTTTCTCTCCTCGCCCGTTGCCGCGATGCGCAGACATGGGCGCAAGAGTGTACTGCGGCGGCATACCGATCCTCGGCATGCCAGTGTAAAGATCGTGGTTTCATTATACACTATTCAAATACTTTCGTCAATAGGCACAATGGGAAATGCTTTAGGTAAGACGTTTTTTGCATCGGCGAACAAGCCACACTCCTCGCACGCGAACTGTGGAGGCGCGGAGGCAAACACCCGAACCAACTATCGAGGCTAAGCCTCCATACTACGGAGGATTAGCCTCGATAGTGAGGGCAGTAATGCGGAGGGCGTAAACGCATGCGTTACGCTCCGAGCGAGGATCATTTGTCCAGCCCGCAACACGTGAGCGGAGAGGAGCGCGACGAGAGAAAAACTATTTTCTCTCCTCCAGCTTCGCCTTTGCCTCAAATTCTTTTCCGTCGCGGAAGACCTTGAGCGTGATGTCGTCTCCTGCCTGATATTTCTGCAGGATGGTTGCAAGCGCATGCTGTGCGTCAATACGCTCGCCGTTGAACTCCAGGATAATGTCACCCTCTTTCATACCCGCTTTTTCCGCGGGACTCCCCCGCACGACCGCAGGATCCTCCGGCGATCCCACGAGCAAAACGCCATAGTCGCGCCCGAGTTTCTTTTCTTCGGCCAGATCCTTGGTCACCATCTGATACCGCACCCCAAGAAACGGATGGATGATTTTCCCGAATTTTTTCACGCTTTCCAGATCGTGTTTTGCCTTGTTGATCGGTAGGGCAAACGCGATATTTTCAGCGCCCTGCGCCATGGCCGTGTTGATGCCGATGACTTCTCCGCGCAGATTCAAAAGCGGCCCGCCGGAATTGCCCGGATTGATGGCGGCGTCCGACTGGATCAGCTCCTGCAGTTCTTCGGATCCGACGCCCGGGGCTGACGCGACGACCGATCGCTGAAGTCCAGATATCACGCCGACGGATACCGTATTCCTAAATTCGCCAAGCGCGTTGCCTATGGCAATGACGCTCTGTCCGATTTTTACCTGTGCTGAATCGCCAAGCACTGCGGTCGGCAGATTGGAGCCCTCAATTTTCAGAATCGCGATATCCTGCAGAGGATCACGCGCGAGCACGCGCGCGGCTTTCTTTCTGCCGTCATTGAGAAATACGGTAAACTCCGCTTCCACGTCAGACACCACATGTTTATTGGTGATAATCAGTCCATCAGCTGACACAATAAATCCGGTCCCTGAAGACACTTCTTGTTTCTCAACTCCTTTTTGACGGAACTGCGGCACCTGAATACCGGAGCCGTTGCCGAAAAATTGGCGATAAAACGGATCATCGGCAAAAGGATCTATATAGTACCGCTCAATCACGGGTACGTCTTTGGTTGCCACGATACTTACCACCGCGGGCGACATGTCCTCCACTACTTTTACCACCAGCTCATCCTGCCGCAATATCCTCTCTGTAGTTTCTTTTTCCGTCACGGTTTCTCTAATACGCTCTAGAATACCAGGCTTGTTGAATTGAATCGGCCCGCCCGCGGCCTCCCCCGTACCCAACAAGGGCCCCAAAAGTCCCAGCGACAAAACCGTACCAATGACAGAGACGATAAAACTCAACAGTACGGTGAAGAGTGCTATTTGCCTTGTTGTTGGTTGTTGTTCTTCTCGCATATGATTTTTTCTTACGCTATTGCCTCTACACTTTGCACACCCGCTACTCGTTCTTTAAGCAATGCTTCCACGCCCGCCTTGAGCGTCATCTGCGACAGCGGGCAGTGGGTGCATGTGCCGAGCATGCGGACATACACCGTCCCCTCCTCAAATTTTACAAATTCAATATCCCCCAAATGCTGGGCAATGTAGGGGCGTATTTCCTGCAAAGCATTCTCAATGGCAATACTCATACAAATACTTTTCCTAAAATGTGGTCACGCGGCACCGGGCCGAATTCGCCGCTGGATGATGCCCATGATACCGTCCCTTTCATTATATACCCTATGTCAAGAATTTCCCGCACGCGCTTTATGTATAAAGTATCGGCATGCCACGGATGGCGAAATACCACCCAATCGCCCGTTCGTGGAACAAAAAGAGAAGATGCGAAGTAACGCCTGCCCGGGACGAGTACGGGCCACCCGCTCTCCCCCCGCACCCGAACGATAAAGAACGGCCGTTTAAAAAAGTTTTTCCGTAAGCTGAAGATATACGGCATATCGCTCGGGCACGCCTTTTGCGCCGTAAAATATCTGTGCAATCACATCCACCGCAGACACCAATGCGCGCGCGTGTTCTTCATCCACGTCTTGCTTGTTTGCGGAACACAGTTTTGCGGCTTTCCAGAACGTATCATGCAGTCCGGGAAACCTTTCCAGATGCTCCGGCTTGAAGAAATCCGTCCAGAGGATGAGCAGTTCCCGCTTGCACGCTTCCGCGTGCTGTTCTTTTGCCGCGATCCTGCGGGCAATCATGTTGGCGTACACACTAATAGCATGGGCATCCGTACCGGTCGGCGGTTTTAGTTCATTGATCTGCAGTACCATTCGCAGTACGGTCATGGCCGCGATTTTTGCCGGTGTCGGCTCATAAATGCCGCATGGAATATCGCAGTGCGCCTCGGCAGTAATCTCTGGAAGAAAACGTGAAAAATTCATAATTGAACATTAAGGATAAACCTGCTTGCCTGCTTCATCATACACGATAATCGCCTGGGTGGGACAGGATTTAGCCGCAAGCAAAAGCATATCGTCATCAATCGCGGCATCTTCCAGATCATGGCGGTCAGTTGCTTCCGATGTCGGCGATCCTGCTTTGCGGCGTATGACCGCCTTATTCTCGGCATCCAGCTCAAACCCCGTGGGTGCTACCGCAATACAGGACGCCGCGCCAATGCAAAGATTACGGTCTATCATCAACTTTCCGATTTTTATTTTCTCCGTGTCCATAGGTTACAAAAGAGAAGTAGCACTTTTCAACGCTTCATAGGGGAGGAGTACGCATTTTAACCGCGCGGGAGACGGCGCCTCGCCATACATCCGCAACAGGTCGTCTGCCGTAAATTTCCGCAGTGCATCCGGTGTCTTTCCCTGCACGGCCTCACAGAGTATATCTGCAGATGCCGTCATGAGGGCGCATCCCTGTCCATCAAAGCGCGCCTCGGCCACGCGCTCTTTTTTTTCATCCAGCCGCAGGTATAAGGCAATTTCATCCCCGCAAAACATATTTGCTTTTTCTGCGTGCGCGTGAGAATTTTTCAGAACACCGCGATGCCGGGGAAAGCGGAAACGTTCAATGATTTCCTGCCGGTAGAGTGTCATGAGTGATGGATGCGGACACAGTCCCCAGTTTTTGATGAACGGTTTTCAGCACGTCAGCCAGCATGTCAATGTCATCAATGTCATTATACACGGAAAATGAAGCACGGCACGACGCGGGAATGCCCAGTTTTTTATGGAGCGGCCGCGCACAGTGGTCACCTACGCGTATCATGACACCAGCTTCGTTGCACAAAGAGCCGATGTCGTGCGGATGCACGCCTGCGAGCGTAAATGCCAAGACGCCGCTCCGGTCTTCCACGTCTTCCGGCCCCAGAAAAGAAATTCCAGGAATGCCGGCAAGCCGCCCGCGCGCCGCAGTCAAAAGCATTTTTTCATGAGTACGCACATGGTCCATGCCAAGCTCCAGAAGATACTTCACTGCCGCGCCAAATCCGATGGTACCTGCAACATTGGGCGTGCCCGCTTCAAATTTGAGCGGTGGCTGGCGATACGTCGCACGCGTCTGCATGACATCATCAATCATATGCCCGCCGACCATAAACACAGGCATTTTTTCTAATAGTTCATATCGTCCCCACAAAATACCAATACCGGTCGGTCCCAGCATTTTGTGCGATGAAAAGGCAAAAAAGTCAGCGCCCAGTTCCTGTACATTGACCGGCATATGCGGCGTGGACTGTGCGCCATCCACCGCAATGATCACCCCCGCCTCATGCGCAATCGCAGAAATCTTTGCAATCGGGTTTATGGTGCCAAGCACATTTGACGCATGCGTCAGAGAAATCAGTTTTATATTCCGCTCTTTGAGAAACGCGCCGAATGTTTGTTCATTCCAGACCAGTACTCCGGTTGCAACATCTATCGGAATAAAATGAAGGGTGATGCTTTTTCTCCGCGCAAGTTCCTGCCACGGAATGAGATTGCCGTGGTGCTCCATTTCCGTGAGCAGGATACCTTCCCCTTCTTTGATAAAATGCTCGGCATATGTACGCGCCAGCATATTGAATGATTCGGTCGTGTTGCGCGTAAAAATGATCTCATCCGCACGGGAAGCTCCAATGAATTTTGCCACTGTCGCGCGAACACCTTCATATTCCTCGGTCGCGCGCTCGGCTAAAGAGTACGCGGCCCGATGCACGTTGGTAGAGTATGCCTCGTAGTACTCTTTGACCGCGTCAATCACGACACGCGGTTTGAGAGACGTGGCCGCAGAATCCAGATAGACAAAAGCACCAGCGTTCCGATGCCGGCCATATATCGGGAAATCCTTGCGTATCGCCTCGCCCAGATCCATATATCTGATTCTAGCCCCGCCAGCCCATGTGTCAACAAACGTTATAAAAATAAAAACCTCACCTGAAAGCGTCATTTTTTATGATGCGCTCGGGTGAGGCGGGAGCGGAGAATTCACGCTCCCTGAAAATTTATCTCTATTTCTCCTGTTCTCTGATTCTATATGCCTGTTCAATTTCCCATTCTCGCCAGAGCGTTTCATACTCCGGCGTACCCTCAAGCGGTTCCTCCCATGGCAAAAGACCGACATCGTGTCTAAAGCGTCTCTCTTCGGCCTCCAAATAGTCCAGCTCGGCACGCCGGACAATTGCCAAGTCAGCAAATACTTCGGGCAGGATCTCTCTGGAAATTTCAGGGAATTCAGACATCATTTACTCCTTTCTGTGGCGATTAGGTTTTTCCATTCCACTCACCAGCGAACCGTACAGGCAACAACTACAATCAATATCGTAAAAATGCGTGAAGATTTATTTGCAACCTGAACGGTTCGCTGATGATATTTTGAAAAGAACATGTTATTGAAGTGTTATTGAAGTCTCACTTCAATAGAACCTCTGCTCGGCACACCTCGCGATTGAGATGTGTCCAGTTGAGGCGGGGAGGAATACTCACTCCCCGTCGGTTATAGGGTGGTGCGCTCAAACTGCGGAGCGCATTCGGGAATAGGATTCCCGACCTGCTGGCTCGCCAAGAGCCGAGTGCGTCCCGCGGCCAATGCATCCAGGATGTGCTGGACATCATCGCCCTCTTTGTGGTCGCCCGCGATACAAAAACGGGGTAGCACTTTTCCGGGAAACAGCACGAGCTTCACGCCCGTGCGAAGCACAGCAAGTTCTCCATACTGGTAGTTGCGGCTCACTACCATCTGTCGCAACTCCTCCGGATCGCCGACTATCTGGATCGCCTGGTCTTCCGTGATGATCCTAAACATATCGTACCCCTCCTCATGCATGGCTGTTCCTACCGCGTCCAAGCGACCCGATCACACAATCGGACTTCGGCGCGTTAGCCAGCCATTGAGGAGATTCAAGGAACTATATTTTAATTATACATCCTTTTATGTATTTCGTCAAGACATTCGGTGACTTCTGCCTTATCTAAGCCATTTTGGAGATGGCGAGGAAGCCGTCTATGATGAGCATCTCTGCTTGCTCTCGCGGGATGCCGCGGGACTGCAGATAAAAAAGTTGATCCTGATCTATTTTGCCCACTGATGCCGCGTGCCCCAGAGATGCCACGTCTTTGGTAAGGACTTCCAGGCGCG
>ERZ1292623.1535-Hain-H51-01um-R1-1535-length-22091-cov-19_pt1 | contig 18940 bp, 21 predicted proteins | sample MGYA00564398_ERZ1292623 | MGnify/ENA primary metagenome ERZ1292623 (study PRJEB36523, sample SAMEA6512633) | groundwater metagenome | collected 2019-01-07 | study: AquaDiva: Metagenomics assemblies of 32 groundwater samples | reverse complement strand
AGGCGTTGGATTTAACAATGGCCATTAATTTCACGTTCGGTTTTATTATTTTTCGGAATTCGTTGATATTATGGAAAATGGCTTTTTTATCAATCTCAATCCAGGTTCTCAAAAAATTTTTATATTCCCATTTCATTATTTTAATAATAACATTACATTAAAAACAAAAAACCGCCAGTTTTCGTAATATTTGAACGATCGTTTACGATTTCCGAAATTAGAATCAGAAATTGTAAATTGAAAATTACTTAATATATCCTTCCAATACTGTTGGGATTTTTATTGTACCGTCCTTCTCTTGATAATTTTCCATTATAGCTATAATCATTCTTCCAATTGCGAAAGCGGTGCCGTTTAGAGTATGCACAAATTCATTTTTGCCAGTTTTTTCGTCTTTGTATTTTATATTAAGACGCCGCGATTGGAATTCTGTAACATTAGAAGTTGAAGAAGTTTCCCGATAATTTTTTTCACCCGGTAGCCATGTTTCAATGTCTATTTTATTAGCCGCTTGAAAACCCAAGTCTCCGGTGCATATTTGAAGCACACGGTAAGGCAATTCAAGAGCTTTCATTAGTTTTTCTTCCATAGAAAGTAAAAATTCATGTTCCTTTTTAGAATCAATTGGCTTAGTGAAACTGAACATTTCCACTTTATCAAATTGGTGAACGCGCAGTATTCCTTTCGTATCTTTGCCATAAGAACCGGCTTCGCGCCTAAAGCAAGAAGAAAATCCGGCGTAGCGAAGCGGTAGTTTTTTGGCATCTAAAATTTCATTCATATGCATTGCGCCTATCGCTTGCTCTGATGTTCCAATTAAATACAAATCATCTTTTTCTAAGTGATAAACTTCATCTTCGTTATAATCTAGATAACCCATTCCCCGCATTGCTTCAGGCTTTAGAAATACTGGTGGGACAATCGGGATAAAACTTTCTTTTTTTAGAACGTCAAAAGCAAAACGAACTAACGCAAATTCCAAATCAACCGCGTCCCGCAAAAGATAACCAAAACGACTGCCAATAGCTTTCCCTGCACGTTCCGTATCTATCCAGCCAAGTTTTTGGCCAAGCTCTATATGATCTTTTACGGGAAAATCAAACATTGGTTTTTCACAAACTTCGCGCAAAACCACATTTTCAGTTTCATCTTTACCAATTGGTACTTCTGATAAAGGTAAGTTGGGAATTTTTTTCAAAATATCATAAATTTTACCATCTATAATTTTTTCTTCGCCTTCAAGTTTTGAAAGTTTTTCTTTAATTTTTTTTCCTTTTTCAACATTTTTCTTTTCAGCATTTTTTTTTCGTTCTGTATTAAATTCCTCAATTTTTTTTCTTAAAACACTCTGTTTTTCATCAAGCTCTAAGACTAAATCTATGTCAGCGTCAAAACCTTTGGCTTGTATGCCTTTTAAAACTTCATCGGCGTTTTCTCTTATGTATTTTATATCAATCATCAGAAAATATTTAAATATTTAAACTTAATCCTTGGGCCTCATTGTTGGGAAAAGAATTACTTCTCGGGCGGTATGAGAATCAGTTAAAAGCATCGCTAACCGATCTATACCCATTCCAAATCCGGCAGCTGGCGGCATTCCATACTCTAAGCTTTCTATAAAATCTTCATCAAGCCGCTGCGCCTCTTTATCCCCTTCCACTCTTAACCTTTCTTGCGATTCAAATCTTTTTTGCTGTTCTAGGGGATCGTTTAATTCAGTAAATGCTTTAATAAGCTCTAAACCACCAGCAAAAACCTGAAAAGCGTCGGCCTTTGATTTATCTTTTTCTAAAGTTTTTGAAAGCGGCAAAAGTTCGGCTGGAAAGCCAACAACAAAAGTTGGCTGTATAAGATTTTTCTTGGCCGTATCAAAATCACCACATTCTTTTATAAGTTTATCGTAATCTTTTTGTTGCCAAGGTTTGCTAAAATCAATATGGTTATTTTCATATTCTATGACTAGATTGCCATTATTTAATTTTTTAATCAGGTATTCAAATAATTCTTGAATAAAATACTCTAAATAGCGGGAGTCTTTGTAGGCGATATAGGCCTCAAGCATAGTGAACTCTGGATTATGCGATGCGTCCATTCCTTCGTTTCTAAAATTTCTGCCTATTTCATATATTTTTTCAAAACCTCCAACTAAAAGTCGTTTAAGATAAAGTTCCGGCGCAATACGTAAATATAAATCTAGATTAAGAGCGTTTAGATGGGTTAGAAAAGGCTTTGCTGTGGCGCCGCCGGGTATTAATTGAAGCATTGGCGTCTCAAATTCTATAAATCCATTATTTTCTAAAAAACTTCTTAATTCTCTTATAAGAGAAGAACGAATAAGAAACTTTTCCTTAATTTCCAAATTCATTAAAATATCAAGATATCTTTTACGATACCGCTCTTCAACATCTTTAAGGCCATGCCATTTTTCCGGTAAAGGCCTTAAGGCTTTAGAAATTATTTTTAAAGAATTTACGCGAATTGTTTTTTCATTCTTCTTTGTTTTAAAAAGCGAACCGTTAATTTCAACAAAATCGCCAATATCAAAATTATTCAAAAATTTTTCATAATTTTTACTACCCAATTCTTTTGGGCTTACAAAACACTGCAATTTAGCGCTACCATCTTCAATATCAAAAAAAGCGGCCCTACCATGAATTCTTGTTGTTTTAATTCTTCCAACAAGATTAATTTTCTTTTTAAGTAACCTCAAAAACAAAAATTTTTTGACGATAAAATCTATGGGAGCGGTGCGCTCAACTTTTGCCGGATAGATATCCTCGCCTTCTTCTATTAAATTTTTTAGTTTTTGAATTCTAACTTGTCTTAATTCCTCTAACGTTGGCATAATTTGAAATTTAGATATATTGATATATCTATTTTACTTTTCAATTTTAATTATTTTATACTTAACAATACCGCCCGGTGTTTTAACATCAAATTCATCACCTAATTTTTTATTTAAAAAAGACCTGCCTAGTGGTGATTCGTTCGATATTTTTCCTTCCTGGGGTTTGGCTTCGGCAGAACCAACAATTTTAAATATTTCTGTATTGTTACCGGATTTAACTTCAATAGTTGATCCAATGCTAACAATATTTTCAACACTTGGGGTTTTAATTAATACAGCGTTTTTTAAAAGTTCTTCAAGTTCACCGATACGATTTTCGTTTAAAGATTGCGCTTCTTTAGCCTCAAAGTATTCTGCGTTTTCGCTAAGATCACCAAGATCTTTTGCTTCCTGAAGGCGCTTTGCAATTTCTTGCCGTTTTTTAGTTTTTAATTCCAGAAGTTCTTTCTTAAGTGTTTCGATTCCTTCCGGACTTAAATAAGTTTGATTAGCCATATTTTAAATTTATTTTAACACGTTATTTGTTTTATTGTAATACCACCCGAAAACTTCCTTAGCAACAGGCACAGCGGCCGCGGAACCTTCGCCCGCCCCCTCAATAACAATAGCGAGAGCGATTTCAGGATTTTCATATGGAGCGAACCCGGTAAACCACGCGTTTGTTTTTCTAAAAGTGTTCGTTACTTGAGCCGTACCGGTTTTGCCCGCGACTTCTATCGGCAAATCTTTTAGAAGATACGCCGAACCGTCGGTAACCGCTTCTCTCATACCCTCTTTTATTACTTTAAAATCTTCCCCATCAATATCAATGGTTCTTATTATTTTCGGACTGAATTCTTCAAGAACATTTCCGTACGAGTCGGTTATTTTTGAAACAATCATTGGCTGATAAAGAGTTCCGTTATTAGCAATTGCCGAAATAGCGGAAGCGAGTTGAAGAGGCGTCACTAAAACATCGCCTTGCCCTATTGAAACGTTATATGTATCCCCCGTAAACCAGCCTTCATTTTTTACCGACTTTTTCCAACTTGGATTAGGCACAAGGCCTCCTGTTTCGCCCGGCAAATCAATACCAAGAGGCGATCCGAAACCAAAAAGTCGAAAGTACTTGTCAATTCTATCAATACCAAGGCCTTTTATATTTTTATAGCCGCCGCCAATAACATAAAAATAAACGTTAGCCGATACGGCAATAGCTCTTCGCATATCGACAAACCCATGCGCTTTCCAGTCACGAAATATGTATGTTATATCCGGATCATACTGATTGGGAATGGTTATAAACCCTATAGTATCATCAATTTTGTATTCTGGAGAGATAATATTTTCACTCAAAGCGGCGACAGCCATAAAAGGTTTTATAGTTGAACCGGAAGCATACGCCCCGCTTACGGCTCGGTTAAAAAACGGGCGCGTTTTATCATTAGACAAGGCATTATAAGCTTTACCGCTTAAGTCGCTATTAAAAATATTATTATCAAAAGAAGGCAAACTGACAAGAGATAAAACTTCTCCCGATTTTGGATTCATCACAACAGCGGCAACTGCGAGTGATCCAGTGTCTGCCATTTTTCTTATCAAAGAATCGGTTAGAATTTTCTGAAGATCTTTGTCTATATTTAAAACTAAATTATTACCGGCCACAGGTTCCTTCGCGGTTAAAATATTTAAAACCTTATTGCTCGAATCTACAACGACCGCGATTTTGCCGGGCGTCCCTCTTAATTTTTTTTCATATTTAACCTCAAGCCCGGCCTTGCCTATAGAATCTAAAGGAGTATAAAAAGAGTCAGACTTTATATCATCACCTGAAACTTTTCCCAAAAAACCAAGCAGGTGGGAAAAATAATAGCTCTCAAAATAATCACGCTTTATTTCCTGGCTAATGAAGATGCCTGGAATTTCCGATAATTTTTTTTCTGCCGCGATTAAGTCGTCCTTAGATACATCTCCAACAAATAAAACCGGTTCGGTGGATTTAGCATCTATTGTTTTAATAAAGCTTAAAATTTCATTCTCATCTTTATTTAAAATTTCAGAAACTTTTTTTATCCAAAACTCCATATCCTCGCCCCAGGGAATATCCGCGGGAATAATAAGCAGACTGAAATCGGCAATATTATCTAAAAGCATTTTATTATTCCTGTCATAAATAATTCCGCGAGGCGCATCGCTCGGATACAGCCGCACATTGTTTTTGTCCGCACGGCTCGCGTAATAATCTCCTTGCCAAATCTGAAGCCAAAAAGATCTGCCCCATAATAAAAATAGAATAAAAACCGCGGCTAAAAAAAAGAAAAAAAATCCATTGTTTTTAATCGGAGTTTCTAATTTCATTGCGAGTTTTCTATCAAGAAGGATTTCTTCGGGTTCAATTTCGCTTTCACTTTTTTTAAAATGATAATTCTTAGACATGTTGAGGCCGCCTGTATTTAAAAATTATCATAATTAATATCGCTGATATCAAGAGTTCGGCCGCAAACGCCGAATTTGAAAAGTAAAAGCTTAATTTTTCTTGTCCCTCGGCAAGCGTATTGTTAATTGCCCAACCCAAAAAATGATAAAAAAATACAGCAAAAACGCCCATAATCAAAATACCTTCAGTTTTTACCGTTACTAATACTATTTTTTGGAAAATAATCAAAAAAAACGCTAAAACTAATAAAATTAAACTGGTAACGCCAAACGCGGAAAAGCTGACCGTATCGATTAAAAATCCCCCTGCCAACGCAAAAAAAATAGCGCTATGAATATTTTTAGTTAATATTAAAAATAAAATTAAAATTAAAAAAATATTAAATCCCCAAGAAAAATGATTTATAAACGCTATTTGAAAGCTAGCTAAAAAAATGAGAGAAAATCCTGTATAAAGAATAAAAAATATATATTTATAATCTTGAGTCATTTTATGGAGTTAAACTATTTAAAATTACAAAAACGCTGTTAAAATCGCGAAAATCAGCCAGTAATTCAATGTCTGCGGAGTTAAAAACTGTAGTTTCTTCCAATCTTACATTTTTAATCTTTCCAATAATAAGGCCTCTTGGCCATAAGCCGTCGACACCAGAAGAAATGACCAGATCTCCAACTTCGGGCGTTTTATTTTTAGCAATAAGATTAAGAGTGATATCTGAACCAAGCCCTTGAGCCAAACCGGAAATTTTGCTAAGAGCCGTAACCGCAGCAATTTTACTTTGCGTATCTATTATGGTTTTAACTTTTGAAGAACTGTAATTAACGTCGCTTATTCTTCCAACCACAATTTCGCCCCGGAGTACAACGGGCATTCCAACCACAATGCCGTCGCGAGAACCCTTGTCTATTATGAAAGAACGATTATTTTCAAAATCTCTACCAATTATATAAGCCAAACTTGTTTCCCAAGATTTTTTATCGATCAAATTTAACTTTTCTTTTAAAAAATCATTTTCTTCCTCTAATTGGGATATTTTTGCCACTTTCCCGTATAACTCAAGATTTTCTTCCGTAAGCTCAATATTTAACTCCTTAATTTTTTTTATGTCAAAAAAAATGCTTTTGAAAAACAATATGCCATTTACGGCTTTGCTAAAAATTATTTCGGGTGGTCTCAAAGTTTCGCCGATATAATTTCTAAAAAACAAAACTGGCCCGCTTTGATTAAAAAAAATAACGGTTGCGCTTAATAAAAACAAAATAAAAAATACCGCCGCGTTAGATTTATTCATATCATCATCCGTTATTTACCAAAATTTCCTGTAAGGACTCGACATCCTCAAGGATAATGCCGCAGCCGCGAACTACGGCAGTAAGGGGGTCATCCGCTAATTTTGCCGGAATGCCGGTGCTTTCGGTAACTAAATCGGCGAAGCCGCGCAATAAACTGCCACCGCCTGCCAAAACTATTCCCCTCGCCATTAAATCGCTTAATAATTCCGGCGGCGTTTCTTCAACCACCGAACGAATTTCTGAAATAATAGCGTTAACCGACGGATGTATCGCTTCGCAAATTTCCGAGTCGCTTACTAAAACTTCTTTAGGCAAACCGCTTATTAAATCCCGGCCTCTTATATGCGCCGTCAGTTTTTCTTTTAAAGGAGATACGGAGCCAATTAAAATTTTAACTTCTTCCGCTGTTTTTTCGCCCAAAAGAAGTTGAAATTCATCTCTCGCGTATTGGATTATATCTTCATTCATTTTTTCACCAGCAATCCTTAAATTGCGGGAAACTACGATGCCGCCTAAAGATATAACCGCTATGTCGGTCGTCCCGCCACCAACATCAACTATCATGTTGCCAACAGCTTCAGAAATCGGAAGTCTCGCTCCGATTGCGGCCGCCATAGGCTCTTCAACAAGATATACTTCTCTCGCCCCGGCATTTTTAGCGGCGTCTTCAACAGCCCTTCTTTCCACTTCAGTAACGCCCGAAGGGATGCCAATTACAACGCGGGGCCGCACCAAAAAACTATAAGAATCTTTATGGACTTTATTAAAAAAGTACTTCAGCATTTGTTCGGTTACTTCAAAATCGGAAATTACACCTTCTATAAGAGGCTTAATGGCAACAATATGGCCAGGAGTTCGTCCAACCATTTTTTTAGCTTCTTCACCAACACTTAATACTTGATCAGTTTTTTTATTAATTGCAACAATGGAAGGTTCGTTTATAATAATGCCGCGACCCCTTACGTATACCAGGGTGTTAGCAGTACCAAGATCAATCCCAATATCTCTTGAAAAAAATTTAAATAAACGATTTAGCATTTTTTATATTTGATATTTTAATTAAGTCAATTTTTCCGGTTTTTCTATCTTTTATTTCAACAGAATTTTTCGCCAAAGTTTTCTCGCTTATCACCATTCTTTTTGGAATCCCGATCAAATCGGCGTCAGAAAATTTTTCTCCGGCAGTTTTATCAGCGCGATCATCGTATAACACCTCAATTCCTTTATCAAGAAGCATTTTATATATACTTTCGGCTTGCGCGTTAATAGTTTTTTCTTCTTTGGGATTAAGCCTGATAAGATGAATTTTAAAAGGCGAGATCGTTTCTGGCCATATAATGCCCCCAAGGTCGTTGTTTGTTTCGACAATTGTAGCTAAAAGACGACTTATACCAATACCGTACGCGCCCATGAGTACCGGATTTTTTTCGCCGTCTTTATCTGTGAAATACAATCCTAATTTTTCAGAGTATTTAGCTCCCTGATTAAAAATATTTCCGACTTCTATCGATTTTTCTTCCGTAATTTTACCTTTGCATTCCTGCCCGTCCGGCAGGCAGATTGGACAATTCCCCCCATTTTTGAGTTTTGTTATTTCTTTATTTTCCGCGTATTTGCATTTTGAACACAAAAGAATGACGTCTTCCCCTATTTCAGATAACACCTGAAACTCGTGAGTAAAATTTTCCGTAAAAACTCCGCCGCCCGCAAGAGTATATATAGATTTTAATCCGCAACGATTAAAAATTTTAAAATAAGCTTCTTTGACCACCCCATAATACGCGCCAAGGTCGTTTTCGGTGGCGTGAAAACTATATAAATCTTTCATCATAAACTCTCTGCCTCGCAACAGTCCGGATTTAGCCCGGGCTTCGTTTCTAAACTTAGTCTGTATCTGATACGCGGCAAAAGGCAAGTCTTTATAAGAAGTAACGTATTTGGAGGCTACTGCCGCCATAACTTCCTCGTGACTCCAGCCCAAAACAAAATTAGCCTCTGTATCATTTTTACCTTTTACAAAAAACCCCACATCCAAGTTAAAACGGCCTGTCGGCTCCATGTACTTTTTCTCAATAAGCGCCTGCATAAACATTTCCTGCCCGCCAATAGCATTTATCTCCTCGCGAATAATATTAGTAATTTTATAAAGAACTCGCCATCCAAGCGGTAAATAAGAATAAATTCCTGCGGAATTTTTATAAACAAATCCTCCCCTTTCTAGAAGTTTTGCGTTTATACTAACCTCATCTTTTGGTGCCTCTCTTAAAGTTTTTGAGAAAAGTTGTGATTGTCTCATAAATTTCTAATAATATTGAATTTATAAAAGTTTTAATATGTCACGATAGGTTATTAATGCCACGAGGGCCAGAAGCAAGACGATGCCAACAGAATGAACCATGTTTTCAATTTTGGGATTGACTTTACTGCCTTTAAGTTTTTCTATACCAAGAAATAGCAATCGGCCACCGTCTAAAGCCGGAAAAGGAATTAAATTTAAGACCGCAAGATTAAGCGAAATTAAGGCCACAAGTTGCAAAAGATAAACAAAACCAAGATTAGCCGCTTGTTTAGTTAAAACGGCGATCCCAATCGGACCAGATACTTCTTTCGGTACTTCATGAGCCACTAAAAGATTTTTAATTAATCCAATAAATCCTTTTATAATTTCCCAGACCGCAACAAATGCTGATTTTACTCCAAGCCAAATAGATTGATACCAAGGGTATGACACAATGCCCGTTTTAACTAATGCCACTCCAATAGCACCTTCACTAGCTGGAGGGTTTAATCTAGGTGTTAGTTTAACACTAATTATTTCTTTCCCTCTGTTTACTTCTAACGATATCTCTTTTCCTTTATTTTCATTTATAAAACCCTGTAAATCAGAAATTTCTCTAAAATTCATTATAGAATCTCCCAGCTTAAGACCAGCAGCTTCCGCCGGCGAATTATTACTTATAGCAACAATTTGAATTTGAACATTTTTAGCCGTTGATTCGTTTTCATCATTTAATGCTTGCGGCAAACCAATATAAAAACCGAATATTAAAAGCAAAGCACCTAAAATAAAATTCATTGCCACACCCGCAACTGTTATTAAACTTTTAACGCTAATTGACTTTGAAGCAAAGCTGTTTTGATTACCAGCTTCACTTCCGTCTTCGCCTAATATTTTAACAAAACCTCCAAGTGGCAATAAATTGATAGAATATAGAGTTCCTTTAATTTTTCGGCTAAAAATTCTTGGCGGAAATCCAAAACCAAATTCTTCCACAGTTAATCCGCTTTTTTTAGCAACAATAAAGTGGCCCCATTCGTGGACCAAAACTAGAATTCCTAAAATTAAAATAAATATTAGTATAGTAATCATTATTAATTATTTTTAATTTCTTCTTCCTTTAATTTTAATAAATTTTCTAAATTCGTAACTGTTAGGTCAATGAGTTTTTGAATTTCTTCTTTTGTTTTGAATTTTTCATCTTCAGTAATTTTTTTAGATTCAAATAGATCGCTTACTTCTTTTATAACCCTGTCTCTATTGCTCCTGCATTTTATCTTAGCCTCTTCAAGCTTAGAGCTAAGGATTTTTATCAGAGCATTTCTTCGTTCTTCCGTTAATGACGGAATATTTATTCGTATTAAATTTTTATCAACAATGGGGCTTAAGCCGAGATTTGAAGTTAAAATAGCCTTTTCTATTAAAGAAAGCGCGTTTTTATCCCACGGTTCTATTACAAGTGTGCGAGATTCTGGCGCGGAAATTGACGCTAATTGTTTTATTGATGTTTTAGTATTGTAATAATCAACCAAAATATTTTCTACAAGAGCGGGAGTAGCGCGACCAACTCGCAAAGAAGAAAGTTCATCTTTTAAAGATTCTTCTATTTTTTTTAATTCTTTTTTAAAATTTTCTAAGGTTTCCATTTTAATTACAGATTTAGAATTAATTCATCATAAGCAAATTTTGGATTAATATTAGTTTCGTTGAGTTTAAAATAAATATTTTGGCTTACCTTTAAGAGATTTGCTAATTTTTTGCTTGGATCTCTTAAAAAATTATCCCTTAAAAATCCGAGCCATAATTTGAAAACTTCAACTGTTTTATAATCATTGAATTTTCCGATTTGGTAATATAAATTTTTATTAGAAGTTTCGCTTAAAACTTCATTGAAAAAATCAATTATATTTTTATCCTTAAGCTCTAGAGTATTATTTTGTTTCCAAAACGATAGTTTTACACCGCGAGAAGCAATGGTATCAGGAATTGAATCAATTGTTTTAGCAAAGAGAATAATAATAGCATGGCACGGAGCTTCTTCAAAAATTTTAAGCAGAGTATTTTGAGAGTAAATATTTAATTTTTCAAAAGCTTCTATTATAACTAATTTATAATTTCCTGAATAAGGGCTTAGAATTAAAAATTTCTGGAGTTGTCTAATTAAATTTATAGAACGTTCTTCTTTGCTGTCTGATGGAACTAAAATTAAGTCTGGATGAAAAAGCGCGTTGGTATTAAGAATTTTTCTCGCAAATTTCATGGCAATATTTTTTTTATTTATTTCATCTGGCCCATAAAATATATAGCTATGAGATAAAACATCTTTCTCTATGCATTTATTAAGATAGAGGCTGATTTTTTCGTACATGGATTATTTTCTAGCTGTTATACTTCTTTTGTATAATTCCAAATTTTCAAGAACTAAACCAGCGCCTTTAGCAACGCAAAACAAAGGTTCTTCGGCTACATATGCCGGAACACCAGTAGCTTTCACTATTAATTCATCAAAATTTCTAAGAAGTGCCGTCCCGCCAGATAAAATAATTCCTTTATCCATTATGTCAGCAGATAATTCCGGCGGAGTTTGAGATAACACAAGTTTAACTGCTTGAATAATTTCTTTTAAACGTTCGGAAATTGCTTCAACGATTTCGTTAGTGCTTATATTAATGTTTCTTGGTAAACCTGTTAATATATCCCTACCTCTGACACCGATATGAAGTTCGTCAGCCAAAGGCATTGCCGAACCAGTTTCAATTTTTATTCTTTCTGCGGTTCTTTCGCCGATAGCCAAATTATGCCTGCGTTTTAAATAATCAATAATGGATTGATCTAATTTATTACCACCCACTCTTCTCGAATGTGACGTTACTATACCACCCAATGAAATAACCGCTACCTCAGTAGTGCCGCCGCCAATACTCATAATTAAATTCCCGGAAGCTGAATTAATCGGAATATTTGCTCCTATAGCTGCCAAAACTGGTTCTTTAACGATAAATGCGGCTCTGGCGCCGGCATTTATAGCCGCATCAATTACCGCTCTTCTTTCAGTAGAACTAGAGCCCGAAGGCACGGTTATTAAAACTTCCGGTTTTATTAACTGAAATCTTCCTAAACTTTTACCAATAAAATATCTAAGCATGGCTTCGGTAATTCTGTAATCAGCAATAACACCGTCGCGCATTGGTTTTTTAGCGATAATATTTTCCGGAGTACGGCCAATCATTGTTTGGGCTTCTATTCCAATAGCTAAAACAGCATTATTGTGAGGAGAAATTGCTACTACAGTTGGTTCATTTAAAATGATCCCGCGGCCAGGAATAAAAACAAGCGTATTGACCGTACCGAGATCAATGCCAATTTTTTTAGTAAATATTGCCATGTTTTAAAAAATGAAAATAAAATTTTAAAATTGTCGTAGCCCCACCCCGCTTCGCGGGGCGGCACGACCCCGCCTACAATTTTAAAATTTTATTTTCATTTTTTATATTAATCAACTTTTAACTCTTTTAATATCTGCCCCCAAAGATTGTAAGCGTTTTTCTATTTTTTCATAACCCCTATCAATTTGATAAATATTATCAATTATGCTTTGCCCTTGCGAAATAATCGCCGCAATTATTAAAGCCATACCCGCACGAATATCGGGGCTATGAATTTTTTTACCACGGAGTTTGCTTGGGCCTCTTACAATAACGCGATGAGGATCAGCCATTATAATATCAGCCCCCATTTGATTTAAGATATCGGTATAAAAGAGCCGACCATCATAAATGGTTTCATGAACTAAAGAAATGCCACTTGCCTGAGTAAGTAAAACAGTTAAAGGAGCCTGAAGATCGGTAGCAAGGCCTGGATATTCACGAGTTTTTACATCAATAGCTTTTAAATTTCTAACCGGCTTTACTATAACATAATCAACGCCAATTTCAAGATTAGCTCCAGCCTTTTGAAGTAACGAGAGTAATACTTCCAAGTGATCTGGATTACAATTTTTTATTTTAATATTGCCGCGACTTGCAACCGCTAAAATTATAAAAGTTCCGGCTTCAATTCTATCAGGAATTCCGTTCCAAGATCCGCCATTAATATTTTTCACACCCTCAATTTCAATTTTTGAGGTTCCAGCTCCAGAAATTTTAGCTCCTAGAGAATTTAAAAATTGCGCTAAATTTTCTATTTCAGGTTCGCAAGCCGCGTTTTTTAAAATTGTTTTGCCTGCTGCTAAAGTTGCCGCCATCATTAAGTTTTCGGTGCCGGTTACACTCACAACTGGAAAAACAAATTTATTGCCAACAAGTTTTTTAGCAAGTACTGTAAAAATATCTCCGTTTCTTTTAACTTTGGCGCCAAGCGCTTTAAAACCTTCAATAAAAAAATCAATCGGCCTTTTGCCTAAAGTGCAACCGCCCGGATGAGGAAAAGAAACGCTTCCAAATTTAGCGAGAAGCGGCCCTGTTAAAACAATAGAGGCCCTGAACCTACTCGCAATATCATAATTTAAATTTGTTTTTTTTATTTTAGAAGAATCTAAATTATTATCTGGTAAAAATTTAGCGCCCAAATCAAAAAGTAATTCCTTCATTCTACTTATATCTTCAATCTCCGGAAGTTTAGCAAACTTAACAGGCTCTGATGATAAAACCGAAGCGGCTAAAATTTTAAGAGCCGCATTTTTAGCTACACCTATCGTAATTTCTCCTTCTAATTTTTTCCCACCGTTTATAATAAAATATTCCGCCATAATGTGAATATTCTACAATAAATTTCTTATTAATCAAAATTGCGGAAGTTTTTAAAATATGTTATAGTAATTTCCGTATGACAATAAGATTTAGGCGTTTTATTTTTTGGATTTTTGTTTTTCTATTTATCGCCGCGAGTATTATTACCACCCTTTTTGCCCAAGGTTGGCGCTTTAATTTTGAAACTTTGCGCATAATTAGAACTGGAGGTATTTTTATTAAAACCAACGTTGCTGGCGCTAAAATATATATTAACGATGAATATATAGGATCAACCGCCGGAATATTAAACTATACAAAATTAATCAATAATCTTACGCCAAAAAATTATAATCTTTTTATTTATAAAGAGGGTTACTATCCTTGGAATAAAATAGTTGAAATTAGAAATGGTTTAGTAATGGAATTACCTTATATAACCCTGCTTCCATTAGAGTTGAGTAAAACAAAAGTTGCCGAATTACCAATCCAAACGATAGCAGATTTCAGAGTTGAAGACGAAACAATAAAAATAATAACTAACAAAAAAACAGGAAATGCCAAGATTTATGATTTTAACGGGAAACTTATTTCAAGCGACGTTTTAAAAGTCGCTACTTCCACCGAATTAATATCTCCAGACAAAAATAAAAAATTATATGTTTTGAAAAATAGGGTTTGGATTGATTACATTAGTAATGTAAAAGAAGAGCCAATAAAAATAGCTGGAGAAAAAGAAGTTATTGCGGAATCCGAATCATCAATACTGTTTTTAGATTGGTTTAAAGATTCCGAACACATTATCTGGTTTACTGGCAGCGAATTAACAATTTCTGAAAGAGATAATCGCGGTGGTAAAAGAAATAGCGTTAAATTTTATTTAAATATTAACCCGCCGATTTTTTGGGACAGAGAAAATTCCGATCTTTATTATTTTAAAAATAGTAAGGAGAAATCAATTTTATATAAGATAAATATAGAGTAATCAAAATTAACGTACATTCTACCGATCGACACAAAGTGCGTTAATTTGTGTTGACTAGCTACCTAGCGTTTTGACCACTGGGGGGCGCGGCGGGCGCCTTTAAGACCGGGTTTCTTTCGCTCTTTCATTCTTGAATCACGAGTCAAAAATCCAAAAGCTTTTAAAATTGTTTTTGATTCTGGATACAATAAAATAAGAGCCCTACTTAATCCATGGCGAACCGCATAAGCTTGAGCCCTAAGCCCACCGCCAAAAACTTTAATGGAAATCTTGTAAGATTTAGTTTCGCTTTTAGTAAGAGGCTCCATAAATACATCTTGTAATTCTTTTACGGAAAAATAACTTGTAAAATCTTTATTATTTATTGTTATTTCCTGTTTACCGGGTAGTAGAAGTTCGACAATTTTTTTATTCTGCCCTTTTAGGGCAGTCGAACTTTCACTACTCGGTTTATTGTCGCCAGGAAAAATTCTAACTCTAGCTACAGCCGTTTTTCTTCTGCCAATAGCTTCATGATATGTATCATCTTTTCGACTTCGCTCAGATTTAATATTGAGCTTGTGGTTCGATGGACTCACCACGGTGAGCTTGTCGAATCCGTTTGATGTATCAATTTTTATTGTTTTAGGTTTTTTTGCCATATTTTTCTAAAAATTAATATTTTTAGCTAAAAATATGAGCATCTCGCCGCAGGTCGCCATAAGCGACCGAAGGCGGATAGCCCACAATTAATTAACGATTAATCTCTTCATTAATTTAGCTCGTAATCGATTTTTATTAAGCATTCTTAAGACGGCCAATTTTAAAGCCCTTCCTTTATCTTTTTTAATAAGATCAGAATATTTTACTGTTTTTAATCCCCCGGGCCAGCCAGAGTGATGCCTGTATAACTTTTCCGTAAACTTCTTGCCGGTCAATACAACTTTATTAATATTAGTTACTATAACGGTTATCATAGGATCCATATAAGGAACATAGCTGACCTCTTTTTTCCCCCGCAAGGTAACAGCAATATCACTCGCTAATCTGCCAAGTGATTTTCCGCTCGCATCAATATTATAAGTTTTTAATTTATTTTCCATGTTCAAGAATTTCAATTATCGCCATTTTAGCTCCGTCATTTTTTCTGTATCCAATTTTTAAAATTCTGGTATAGCCGCCGCCTCGCGCGCTCAGACGAGGAGATATATCCTTAAATAATTTACTTAAGGATTTTGGATTTAATTTTTTTAAGAGTAATCGCCTGTTTGCTAGATTATCAACTTTCGCCCTAGTAATAGCTTTTTCAATCATGGGTCTAATTTCTTTCGCTCTAGCTTCGGTAGTTCTAATACGTTCTTTCAAAATTAAACTACTAATTAGATTCCATAAAAAAGACTTTCTAAAGTCAGCCGGTCTTCCAAATTTTCTATTTTTTCTTAAGTGTTTCATAAATTTACTAAAATGGATTCGTATTTCGTAAAGATTATTCTTCCGATTTTAATGTGAGTCCAAGTTTACCTATCGCTTTTTTTATTTCTTTTACAGCTTTGTTACCCAAACCTTCAAATTGAAGTAAATCCTTTTCTTTTAAGCGCAACACACCGGAAACAGTTTTTATATGGTTATTTAAAAGAATGTTTTGAGTACGATTTGAAAGCTTAAGATCTTCAATCTTATTTTTTGTTATATCCTCTTCTTCTTTTTTTTCATCAACTTTTTTAGCCATATCTTCAGGAAGATATTCCTTTTTTTCGATTTTAGAAGCTTTGCTTACAGGTATCGTAATAACTTTAAACTGCTCTATAAGAATTTGAGCTGCGTTTGTTAGAGCATCTTGGGGACTCAATGTTCCATCGGTTTCAATATCAAATTTTAACCTATTATAGTTAGTTTTATCACCAACACGCATATCTTCAATTTCATAATTAATCATTTTAATTGGCGTAAAAATAGCATCAACCGCAATACTGCCAATTTCTTGTTTATCTTTTTTCCTGGTTTCAAGTTCGGAATAACCGACCCCTTTTTCAACTTGTATTTCCATCTCCAAAGAAGCGTTTTTAGAAGTAAGTTTGGCAATCAAAGCTCCAGGATTAGCAATTTCAACCTGAGATACTAATTTTATATCACCCGCCAATACCTGTTTTTCACCTTTTGCTTTTAGCGTAATAGTTTGAGGTTCTTCACTATAAACCTTAAATCTTACTTGTTTTAAATTTAAAATTATTTCAACAATATCTTCAAGAACCCCCGGTATGGTAGAAAATTCATGATTTACATCTTTAATTTTAACAGATGTTACCGCCGCGCCAGGAAGAGATGATAACATTACGCGTCGCAAAGAATTACCAAGAGTTACCCCATAGCCGGGATAAAGGTCTTCTATCTCGAAAATAGCTCTATTTTTAGAAATTTGCTCTATTAATTTTGGCGCTTTAGGTAAAGAAATATTTATATTCATATTTTTATTTATTTTGAATAAAAAGCGATTATTGAATTAGTTTTAAAGTTTTTTGGTAAATCCTCAACATTTGGCCTACTTTTAATTTTTACTTCTAAATTTTTTTTATCTATTAAAATCCAGTCAGGAGCTTCGTATTTTTTTAATCTGTTAAATAAGTCAAAAAATATTTGTTTTGGCCTACTTCGAGGTCTTATACTTACTATGTCTCCAATTCTAATCCGATATGACGGGATAGTAATTTTTTTATTATTAATCAAAAAATGCCCGTGACTTACTAGTTGTCTCGAAATACTTCTTGATTTGGCAAAACCACTTCTATAAATAACATTATCAAGACGCTCTTCTAGAGAGCATAGCAAGAAATCCCCGGTTATACCTTTTCTTTTTTTTGCTTCTTCAAAATATTTTCTTAATTGTTTCTCGCTAATACCGTAAGTAAATCTTAACTTTTGTTTTTCTAAAAGCTGCATTCCAAATTCTGACAAAGCCCTGCGACGAGCTTTCCCATGCTGGCCGGGCCGGTATGGTTTTTTTAAAAATGACGATTTTGGGGAATATGACCTCTCAGCCTTAAGCCCGAGATTTTCTCCTACTCGTCTTGATAATTTTTCTTTTGGTCCTGTGTATCTCATACTCTTCTCACTTTTTTTGGTCTTGGGCCATTATGAGGAATAGGGGTAATATCTTTTATGGATATAATATTTAACCCATGACTTGCAAAAGACCTTACTGCTGATTCTCGCCCAGAACCAATGCCTTTTACATATACTTCAACTTCTAAAAATCCAGTTTTTTTCATTTTTTCTAAAACAGATTCAGCTACTTTAGCAGCAGCATAGGGAGTAGCTTTTTTAGGACCATTAAAGCCAATGGATCCGGCAGAAGACCAGGCCAAAACCTCGCCTTTTTCATCGGTAACCGTGATTATAGTGTTATTATAACTAGCTTGTATATAAATTTTTCCTTTAGGAATTTGCTTGCCACTTTTTGTTGTGGCTATTTCATTACTCGTTTTTACTTTTAAAGAAATGTCTTCAGCAATTTTAAAACCTGAGGTTTTTCCGACCGCCCTAGACTTTTCACTTTCTTTTAGAAGTTCGTCTTCTGTTTGTTTTTTTATTTTCTTTTTACCCATGCCTTTGATGTCTAAATTTTATAGCTGTTGCTATAAAATTTAGCAACAGCAAAGAGCACCCCGCACATATTTTGCCTCACTATAATATGGCGGCGCGAGGGCGAATAGCCCTGCCCTATTCGGGCAAGCGCCGCAGGTTCTAAACTATTTAATCTTTTTATAATCATTTTGTTTTTCATAATTTTGCAAAATATGTGCTGGGGTAAGGTTTTCTGGCAAAAATTTCTAAGAAATTTTTGAGAAAGTCCTTATGTTTTTTCGGCTGATTTTTTACGGCCAGAACCGACAGTTTTCCTAATATTACCTCTTCTTGTTCTTGAGTTGGTTTTGGTTCTCTGCCCCCTTACTGGCAACCCTCTTACATGACGATAACCCCTGTAAGTGCTTATTTCTTTAAGTCTTTTAATATTACCCTGAACTATTCGTTTTAAATCTCCCTCAATTTTATAGTTTTTTTCTACAAAATCTTTTAAACGAGTTAATTCTTCATTGGTTAAATCTTTAGCTCTTTTATTAAAATCAATCTTTATTTGTTTAATAATTTTATCCGCCAAAGGACGACCAATACCATAAATATACGCAAGAGAAGCGATTATTTTTTTATTTTCAGGAATGTTAATACCCGCGATTCTTGGCATGTTTCAAATTAAAAATTTAAATCTCAAAATTAAAAATTATTTAGTTAAAATTTTAGTAAAAATTTTCACAGTATTTATAAATTTTACATTTTGATTTTTGCATTTTGCATTTTTTATTAACCCTGTCTCTGTTTATGTTTAGGATTTGAACAAACAACATAAAGCCGCTTCGAGC
>ERZ1292623.1981-Hain-H51-01um-R1-1981-length-18949-cov-7_pt1 | contig 18949 bp, 26 predicted proteins | sample MGYA00564398_ERZ1292623 | MGnify/ENA primary metagenome ERZ1292623 (study PRJEB36523, sample SAMEA6512633) | groundwater metagenome | collected 2019-01-07 | study: AquaDiva: Metagenomics assemblies of 32 groundwater samples | reverse complement strand
TTTTCGGCAAGCTAAAAATGGATTGTATATTAGAATGGCTTTGTTATCTTATCTGCTGGAGTAATTTTATTCTTTGAAAAGGTTTAAATAGAAATTTCTACATTGCAGTTGATAATATGGCTTCAAGTATATTCATTGAGATTAGCATTATATTAGTGCTTGCTGCTTTAACTGCCGTAGCCATGAGGATCCTCAAGCAGCCTACTATCATCGGCTACATCCTTACTGGCATTATTGTCAGCCCGCTTTTTTTGAATTTAATTAAATCGCATGACACGCTTGTTGTCTTTTCGCAAATTGGCGTTGCTTTTCTCCTGTTTATCGTCGGACTGAGCTTAAACCCTAAAGTTATAAAAGAAGTAGGAAAGGCATCTTTGATTACTGGAATCGGCCAGGTTGTTTTTACGTCTATAATCGGGTTCTTTATTGCAAAATTTTTGGGCTTTGGGATGATAACTGCTTTGTACATTGCAACAGCTTTAACTTTCAGCAGTACAATCATTATTATGAAACTGCTTTCTGACAAAGGGGATCTCGACAAACTTTATGGAAAAATTTCTATCGGCTTCTTGCTGGTTCAAGACTTAATCGCTGTTTTTATTCTTATAATTGTTTCTTCTTTTTCCGAGCCAAATCAGGCATTGAGTTCAGTCTTATTCCTGTTGATTAAAGGAAGTTTGATAGTCTTGTTGCTGGTTCTAATCAGCCTTTATGTTTTACCCAAGCTTGAATTCTTCTTTGCAAAATCTCAAGAATTATTGTTCATGTTTTCAGTGGCATGGGGACTTGGGCTTGCAAGTTTGTTTTACTTGATTGGGCTCTCTCTTGAGATCGGGGCACTGCTTGCCGGAATTACATTATCCCTTTCTCCTTACAACAATGAAGTTAGCTCGAAGATGAAGCCTTTAAGAGATTTTTTTATCGTCTTATTTTTTATAGTCTTAGGGTCGCAGTTAATTTTTGACAATTTCAGCAAGTTCTTAATCCCGACTATAATCTTTTCTTTATTCATCTTAATTGGGAATCCTCTAATTGTGATAGTATTGATGGGAATGCTTGGATATACAAAAAAAACTGGATTGCAGGCCGGGTTCACTGTTGCCCAGATTAGTGAATTTTCCTTAATTTTGATTGCTCTTGGGGTAAGCGTTGGGCACCTCACTAAAGAAACATTATCTTTGGTTACTGTTATCGGGCTTGTGACGATAATCGGCTCTACATATCTAATAATTTACTCTGATAAGATTTATCGCCTTCTTGAAAAATACCTTTCAATATTCGAAAGAAAAAACATTAAGAAGGATAAAAAGAAAAAGGTGTTTGATATTATTCTGTTCGGGTACAATAGAATTGGATTTGATTTCGTTAGTTCATTTAAAAGACTAAAGAAAAAATTTTTAATTGTGGACTATAATCCGGAGGTTATATCAAATTTGATGGAGGAGAAGATTGAATGCGAGTATGGTGATGTTGACGACATAGAATTCCTTGGACAGTTAGACTTGAAAAATATAAAAATGGTCGTTTCTACCATTCCTGTCTTTGAGACTAATTTGTTGCTAATAAGAACTATCCGGAAAGTAAACAGAAAAGCGATTATACTATGTGTTTCGCATCACATTGATGAAGCTCATAGGCTATATTCTGCTGGTGTCAGTTATGTTATCATGCCTCATTTCCTTGGAGGGAGATATGCGTCTATGCTGATTGACAAGCATGGTTTTAATGCTGATAGTTTTAATGATGAAAAGAAAAAACATATTGTTCATCTTAAGAAAAGGAAAGAGTTGGGGCATAATCATCCTGAAATTGAGAAGAATTAATGCCGCTGCCCGGATTTGAACCGGGGATTTTCGCCTTTCTCAAATTAATACATGAGAGCGACGATTTAACCGAACTTATCCACAGCGGCATGTCAAAATCTTGAGAATTTTATTTTAAAAGAGTTTTGATTTTCCTTTTACTCTCTTATTTTCCTTGCCAGTTTTGCTAATTTCTCGTCTTCTGCCCTTTCGTAGTCATGAGAGGAAATATAACCTTCGTATTTTTCAAAATATTTTTTCATGTTCGAATGCAATGGCTTCCATTTTGTCATATCTGCCGTGCCGTGCATTGGAAACAGTTTTGCATGCAAATGGTCCACCCCAAATCCTTCAAATATCAATCCAGTTCTTCCTACGTCTTCTAGTTTTGAATCAATTAATTTTGCTACTTTTTTAGATGCTAAAACTAGATCAGAAAGTATTTTGTCTTGAACGTCAAAGGCATAACTAGGATAATGCTTTTTCGGGATTACCACTGAGAAACCTTCGGTGTTGGGGAATATGCTTAGAAATGCTAAATGATTTTTGTCTTCCCAAATCTTGTGACATGGAGATTTTCCTTCAGCGATTTTACAAAATATGCAGTCAGCCATTTTTACTCAACCACTCCTGAAGGTCTTTTATTGATTTTAAAATATTTCCTTTTTTTAAACCTAACCTTAGAAAATCTTTTTTCTTGTAATGTCCCGTCAATACTGCTGTGAAATTTAGCTTTGCTTTTTTTGCAGCTATGAAATCGTAAATAGAATCGCCTACGTATAAAATCTCCTGATCTTTTAACTTCAATTTGCTCTTAGCATTTGAGAAAACTTTTGGATCTGGTTTATGAAATTTTACATCGTCTGCAGAATAAATAAATTTGAAATACTTCGTTGATAAATTAATCTGCTTCAAATGAGGATACATTAGTGCTCTTGTTTTTGAGCTTAGCAGTCCGAGCGTGTATTTTCCATAGAGGGAAGCTACAATTCCTTTTGCTCCCGGAATTTGCTTTACTTTCTTTGAAAGAATTTTTTTATGTTTTATTTCCTGAAATTCTTTAATGTCTGTCTTTGGCCAGAGTTTTTTGATGATAATGTGAGAAGGAATGCCGAAAAAGCTTTTTATTTTTTTAGCAGAAACTAGCCTTAATCCTAATTCTTTTGCAGTGCTTAGATATGCTTTTGCTGAAATATCTCCAGCATCTATTAATGTGTTGTCGACGTCGAATATTATTGCTTTTATCATTTAACCACTCTTTTATGGACCTGTCGAGATTTGAACTCGAAATTCTACCATTTCAGTTACCCTTGCCGAGGTAACGTGATAACCGGGTTTCACCACAGGCCCAATTATTCTTATGTAGAATTAGCTTTTTAAAAACATATCGAACTAAAAGCTAAGGAGAATTATCTCCTCCTTCTAGAAACCAGCCCTCTTGCTTTTGCAACAACTCTCTTTCTTTGCTTTTCTAATCTACTTACCTGCTTTTTCAGGCTTCTTATTTTATTTGCAATCTGCTTTGCAGTCGTCATTATTTTCACCTCTTTTTTAAAAAATAATTACATGTAGTAGTGGCTTTTTAATTTATATAGTTTTTGTCTAAAATAAAAATTAATTAATGTACTTTCCAAACTTCGATAACTTTTCTCCGCTGATCAGTTCTTCAACAACCTTTTTTAAATCTTTAATTTTAACTCGGATTTGCTTTGTCGTATCTCTTGAGCGAATTGTGCAATCTTTTTTCTTTAATGAATCGAAATCTATTGTGACTCCTAAGAATGTTCCAGCTTCATCCTGTCTTGCATACTTTTTTCCTATACTGCCAGCTTCATCATACATTGAGGCGAAATCTTCTTTTAATAAATTGTAAACCTCTCTTGCTTTTTTGACCAATGATTTTTTATTTTTTAATAATGGGAAGACGGCTACTTTTATTGGAGCTAATTTCGGATGAAGTTTTAGCACTATGTTCTCCCTTTTCTTGTCATACTCATATGCATCAAACATAAAAACTAGAAATGCCCTATCAACTCCCAAAGAAGGCTCTGCAACGACGTGAGGAACTATCTTCTGCTTTGTATCTTCATCAAACAAACTTAAATCCTGGCCTGAATGCTTAATGTGCTGTTGTAAATCGTAATCTGACCTGTCTGCTATTCCCTGCAGCTCTTTGTATCCAAAAGGAAAATTATATTCCAAATCCCAGCAATCAGAGGAGTAATGAGCAAGCTCTTTTCTCTTATGTTGCCTTATCCTGAAATTATCTGGATTTGCTCCTAAGTTGATAAACCATTTGTTGCACTGCGCAAGCCAATAAGCATGCCATTCATTCTTTATTATTTTTTTTTGAAGGGCTTGTTTCATCGTCATCTCTTTCTCTTCCTGATTTTTTTCCTGCATCTCTGCTGATAAAACTTTAAGCTTATGATTGAGAACCTCTTTTATGTAAGGGCATTTTTTATCTCCGGGCTTTACAAAATATTCTATCTCCATCTGCTCGAATTCCCTGCAGCGGAATAGAAAATTACGAGGAGCGATTTCATTCCTGAATGCTTTCCCTATCTGTGCTATCCCGAATGGCAATTTTAATCTTGAATTTTCCACTACTTTCTTGAAATTTGCGAATATTAATTGTGCTGTTTCTCCTCTTAGATATGCAATTGAGTTGTTTTCCTTGCTTGCACCGATGTGGACAGGGAACATTAGATTAAAATCAGATGCATCTTTGAACTCTCCGCCGCATTTCAAACATTTCAGCTTATTCTTTTTGATGATTGCATCTATATCTTTTACTTTTAATCCCTCTGTTGAGATATTTAACTGGTCTTCTATGAACACATCTCCCCTCACTTTTTCTTTGCATTTTTTGCATTCTAGAATTACATCTGAAAATCCTGATAAGTGGCCTGAGGCTTCCCAAATTTTCTGATGGGATATGATTGCGCCGTCCATTCCGATGATATCTTCTCTTTGCTGGACGTGTGTTTTCCACCACTCCTGCTTAATATTATTTTTTAGTCCAACGCCTAGCGGTCCATAATCAAAAATTCCTGATAAACTGCCGTAAATTTCTGAGCCAGGATAAACAAAACCTTTTCTGCGACAGAACGTTGCCATCTCGTCTATAGATATCTGGGTTTTTTCTGCCTCGGTTTGCATGAATTGCTAATGGATGTTGGATTTATAATGTTTTTGCTGGTGATAACTTTTTAAAGCTATTTTTGAATGGTTATTTTATGAGATATGATTTTGAAGAGAAAAGGATAGCTGATGAGATCAGGAAAAGGAAAGCAGAGAGAATATTACTGCAGTTGCCTGAGGGAATGAAGAAGGAAGCTTTTGACATTGTTGAAACTATCAAGAAAAATTGCAAAGTTGATGTTATTGTTTCCGGATCTGGGAGCTGGGGGGGATGTGATCTGGCTGTTGAAGAAGCTAGAAGATTAAAAGCAGATTTGCTGATTCATTTTGGGCATGCTGAATTTGTAAAAGTTGATTTTCCTGTACTGTATGTTGAGCTGCATTCTGAGCTGGATGCTATTGGCTTACTAAGAAAGAATCTTGAAAAATTGGATATTAAAAAAATCGGGCTTGTCGGGAGCATTCAATATATTAACCAGTTTGAGAAGATTAAAGAATATTTAGAAAGCAAAAGGAAAGAAGTTTTAATTCCGAAGAAAAAAGGATTTGCTGCTTATGACGGACATGTTATTGGATGCGAGTATAACTCTTTGAAAACTATTGAGAATGAGGTTGATGGTTTTTTAGTTATAGGAAATAAATTTCATTCTCTTGGAGCTGCTTTAATGTGTGTTGATAAAAAAGTGTATTTGTTGAATGAGCAGTCTAATAATTTGGAACTGATGAATGGCGAGAGAGATAGAGTGATAAAACAGAGAGCAATTGCAATTGACAAAGTTAAATCTGCTAAAAAAATTGGGATCGTTGTAGATAAAAAAGTTGGACAGTATAATATGAATGTTGCAGAGAAACTTAAAAATGAGCTGGAGAAAATAGGCAAGGAAGTGATTGTTATAATTGTAAACGAGTTTAATCCTAGTTTGATGAATTTTTACAACGTTGATGCTTTCATTAATACTGCCTGCCCAAGAATATCTATTGAGGATTATGGAAGGTATGACAAGCCGATAATAAATTCAAGAGAGGCTAGTGTTGTTGTCGGAAAAAGAAAATGGGAAGAGTTATTAGAAAAAGGGTTGATCGGATTTGCCTGAGTTATTCTAAACTGAAATACATTCTCCTGTTAGATTTTCCTTTGTTTTCTATCGATAAAAGCTTAATTTTTCCTATCTCTTTTGTTGAAGAGACATGGGTTCCGCCATCTGCCTGCTCATCTATACTTCCAATCTTTACTATCCTTATCTCCTTTAAATCCTGAGGGAGTCCTTTTGCAAGCCTTGATAGGTTTTCTATCTTTTCTGCTTCTTCCTTTGAGATTATTCTTATAGTTACTTTATGGTCTTTCTTTATTTCTTCATTTGCTTCCTCTATATATTTTTCAAACAACTTTCTATTGAAATCTTCCAAAGAGAAATCTATCCTTGATATTTCTTCATCTAGCTGATTGCCCGTTATCATTGCTTTTGTCTCTTTATAGATTATTGCGCTGATAATATGCGCTGCTGTGTGCATCCTCATGAGCTTGTATCTTCTGTTCCAGTTGATGATGCATTTTACTTTATCATTTATTTTGAGGCCTTCTTTATCTAATTCATGAGTTACTTTTCCATTTTCTTTTTTCACATTTATTACTTTGAATTCTTCAGCGTTGAAGATTATTGTTCCTTTATCAGAAGGCTGGCCTCCACCGGAGGGATAGAAATATGTTTCATTTAGAACTATGTTGTTGTCGAGAGATTCTTTTACTATTGCTTCAAATTCTTTTTTGTAGGGATCTTTCAAATACAGCATCTTTGGGTTTATTTCTTCAAACTAGTAACTTCTGTCTTATCAGAAATTATTGCTGAATTTCCTGATGGGTCTTCTATAATGATTTTTAATGGAAATTCTCCCAGCTCTGCTTTCCATAATTTTTTCAGCAGGTTTTTTGCATGCTTCCTTACATCTGGCTCGTCGCTGTCGTTCCTCTCTTTCTCTATAATCTTTTTGAACCTCAATAAAACTCCTTCGATGTTTGAGATATATCCCGATGATGCAACTCCTGGCGTTACTTCCATCTTGAGCTGCGGAATTTTAACTGTTGCTTCTGAAGATTTTACAACTCGCACATTCAGATCTTTCTTATTTTCTAAAATAAATGTTTGCTTTGTTGGAGGCTTTCTTTCTTCTGCCTCGACATCTGAGCTGTTATAATTGCAGCTTGAGCATGACATGGACATCAAAAAACATTTTCCAAAATGATCTACGTTGTAAGTTTCTTCTCTCAGTGTTAATGTTTTTTCCTTGCAAAAAAGACAGACTTCGTTTTTTATTTCTGACATAAGATAGTTTTAAAGAAAAGAATTTATAAACCTTATTCTAATTTAGTTTTATATAAAATCAGTGGAACTTGATCTAGAAGGTAGGCTTGGAGCAGATGGATGCCTGTGAACTTCTACAAAGCTTGGAGTGATTACAATCCAGTCTTCGCCAAAACCAGCTATATCCCCATCAACTGCATCGCATGTCTTTTTTAGCTTGTTAATTGCTCTTTTCAGTTCTACTATGTCTTTTTCCTTTAAAGGCCTTATATTAACCAATCCTATTGTGTAGCCTTCCCTTAAGGAGTCTATTGCAGGCTTAATATCCTGAAAATCATGTATAATAAAGGGCTTTACTATTACTTTCATCTTTGAACCCTGCTCAGGCGTGTTTATTTCTACATAGTCACCGGCAGATTCGTCAAATAATTCTTCCTTTCTTTCCCCAAAAAGCTTTTCCCTGAATCTTTCAAACGCACCCATTTTTAATTCTGTATTGAAATTAGTATTAAGAGATATATAAACATTTCTATAGGCTAAACTATTGTTTCCAATAAACTTGCTATATTCCATAGTTGGGTTCTGGTATAATCCGGCAAGTTGTTTTTTTCTGACAAATCGTCAATTTCCTGCAAGACCTTATTTATTTGCAGAGCCATGTTTTCTGAATCATCTTTTAAAATCAATCCAACTTCTTGTATTTTCTGCTTGACATTTTTCGGAACAGTACTATCACCGTTGATCGTGTTTAAAATTTCCAGAACCTCTTTTTTTACATCAGTCATTTTCTATCTCGCCGATAACTTCTTTTTGCAATGCGCTTGCTTTTTCCCTTGCTTTTGTTTCTTCTCGTTCTAAATTCTTAATTCTTATGTTGATTATCTCTTTTTTTGAGCTCAGTTCTTTTTTTAAATCTTCCTTTTTTTTCGAGATCATGATGTTGCCGACGATTTTGTACACTTCTTCTGCTGAGTCTATTTCCTTTAATGCATTTTCCGCTTCGAGAAGATCTGACTGAAATCTTTGCTTTTGCATTAATGTATTCTGAAGATTTTGCTCAAGCATCTGCAGCTGGGCTATTTTCTTTTCTGTTTCTTTTTGCATTTGTTTCATATTGCCCTTGCAGTAGAAGAAATAATTCTTGGCTTGTACAGTATCTTTGAACCGCAGTATGGGCAGCGGACTCTCTTTTTTATGTAATCCTGCTTTACAGTTTTACTACAGTGGAAACATTTATAGGCTACCATTTTACAATTCGTATGCTTTTCCTGCAATTTTAGTGTTGCATTTTCTGCACTGCCATATGCCGACGGCAACTCTCTTTACTGCTTTTTTACTACAATTAGGACAGGTATAAAAAGATTTTTGTTTTTTCTCTACTTTCTCTAGCTTTACTCTTATTGTCCTTCCGTATCTTGGACCTAGTCTTTTAGTAGAGCCTCCCATTATTTAGCTTCTTGAAAATTGATTTAAAAATGTTTGTTTTTGAAATTGGGGCTGCCAGGATTTGAACCTGGGTCGCAAGGTGTACTGCTCTAGAAGAGTCCCAAACCTTGAATCGTAACCAAGCTTGACCACAGCCCCTCAATTTTCAAGCTGATTTATGCGTCTTATAAATTTTGCTAATGAGAAATGTTTATGGATTATTTTTTCTTTTCTGCTTTCACTTCTTTCGCTGGCTTTGCTGCTTCCTTTGTCTCTACCTTTTCAGCCTTCACTTCTGCTGCTCCTTCCTTCTTTTCAGCTGCAGCTTCTTCTACAACTTTCTCTGCTTCAGTCACTAGTTTCTTTGCCTTTGCTTCTTCTGCTTTCTTTTCTGCTTCTGCTTTTTCAAGCTCTTTCTTGATTCTTTCCTGGATTTCCTTTAATTGTTGGTTTAGTAGATTTTGCTTTTCTTTTGAAACTTCGGTTTTCTGAGAATTGATTATAGAATCATAATTTCCTAACTCTATCTCTTTGTTTACTTCTGCTGCTGATTTTCCTTCTATTAAAACCCCTAAAGAATTGCATGAGCCAGCTACTGTCTTTACAGCTGACTTGAAGTTGTTGAAAAGTAAAGAATCCTGTTTCATCTTCGCAAGTTTTATTACCTGTTCTATCGCTAAATTTCCCACTTTATTTTTGTTTGGTGTTCCTGATCCTTTTTCAATACCTATTTCTTTTTTTATTAATTCTGAGATTGGTGGAGTGCCGACTTTGATTGCGTAGCTCTTATCGTCTTCGATATTTAACTGGACCGGGACTTTCATTCCCTTGAAAGAAGAAGTTTTTTCATTTATTTTTGAGATTATTTCCTGGATGTTCATCTGCTTTCCTGCCAGGGGTTGTGCTATTGCTGGTCCTGCTTTTACTTCCCCGCCGTCGATCATTAAATTTATTGTTTCACTCATCTTCTTTCTCTTCCCCAATCGTATCTCTCCTAATAACTTTTACAGCGTCTAGCTTTACTGTTATTGGAATTGGAACTGCAGCTTCTAATAATTCGACGATGACTTCGTTTTTTTGTTCGTCTATTCTTGTCACTTTTGCATTCTCTCTTTTGAATGGGCCGGAGATAATTTCTACTATGTCTCCTTTTTGAATATTAACCTGGGCTTTTGCCTGTTCAAGCATTGGCTCTATCTCTTTGTAATCTATTGGAGCTTCTAATAATGACTTAGCATAGGGAACTCCTTGAAATGCTTCTTGTGCATCCTGTTTTGTCTCTGCTTCTAAGAAGATATAACTGCGCATTCCATGAGGACGGACTATTGCATATACTTTCAATCCGTGCTTTTTTATATTGCTGGCTATGAAATCAACTACTTGGTCTTCTCGGTTTGCTGTTGTCCTTAATGCGAAAATCTGCGTCATGATATTATGAAACTAGCCTCCAGATGATCTGGATTATGAACCCTATGACTCCGATAATGGCAATTCCTATTGAGGAAACCTTAACGATTGCTTTGAACTCTTCCTTACTTGGTTTCTTTGTTATCCTGAATACACGCCTAGATTCTAAGATGAATGATTTTAGGCGAGTTAATAGTGTCGGATTCTGATTTTGCTCTAGCTCTTCCATCAAAGAAATTTGTAGAAATTGGATTTATAAAGGTTTTTAAACCTAATGTTCTGACCAAATCTCAATAAAACTATAAAACAAACCTTTAAAGTAATGACAATAGATTCTATTTTAGCTAAGGATATAGAAAACCCGGGAGGTAGTAGTTTTTATTTGGGGTTTGATTTTGTTATTTCTCCAGAAGGTGATCCAAAACTTTTAGAACCTAATCTATCTCCTGGTAATCTTGGCCATCCGATTACTCGTAGCCGTGTTGCATATTTTATGTCTGCTGTTTTACTTCACAAAGCAGATTATCCAATCATATTGGGGGATTTAATGCCTCCAAGGTGTACGAATCCTGAAGATTTTTATGAATTTGCTAAGCAGTATTCAGGTCAAGGAGTAGTTTATAAAGCAGATGGTTCAAGAGGAGAGAGGGTTAGTATCTTTAATCCACCTAAAGATTGGAACCCGACTTATGTTGAAGCCTTCATTGATTCTGGAATGTCAATTAGAGGAAAAAGATTTCCGGCAGTATACAGAAGTGTTGTAGAATTAAAATGTTCGAATACTCTTACTTGGAAAATCAAGGAAATATTTGCTAAAGTGGGAAGCAAACCAATCGAAGATTTAGAATCCGGTATTGACCCAAACCAAGTTTTGAAATTAAGCATACATCCTGCAGATCAGAATATACAAGAATCAAGAAAAGAATATAACCTAGGTCACAAAAAAGAAGAATTAATAACAAAATATACTGAGATGGCTTTGAAAAGGATGGCTATATTTGGAACAACAAACAGATGGAATCCAAGAAAAGCTTTTCCAACAAGAGCTGTATACAACACATACTTGGCTGATGTAGATAGAATTGAACTTGAACAAGTATTGTCTAAAGAGGTAACACCTCATGAAGTTAGAGTATACCGAGCATCCCCTATAGTAAGTACGGAAGAATTTATCAATTGGGGAACAGACTTGATATTTGATCGAAATAGGATATCTAAAGACCGATGCAATTCCAAAAAAGGATTCTTCAGGTTTATGTTTGGAAAAAAATTCTTCAGAGTTATGTCAATTAAAGGAGAAGAGATAGATCCAAGTACTGTTTTAATGACGCCTTCATCCCCCATTGAACTTAAAGATTCTTTATTAGGCGATTATTATTCTTATGTAGAAAAACATCCATTCACTCTAAAACAGGTAGCTAAGTTATGCAAACAGATGATGGATAATAAAACTGCAGAACACCAGGTCTTATTCACTGACGCTTCATAATATTCTAATTTTTTTCTAATTAATCAACAGAAAAACTTAAATAGTATTAAATAACATTATTTAACATGCCATTGAAAACATTTAATGTGGAAGAAGATGCATATGAAAGATATTCTGAATTCTGCAAGGAAAATGGAATTAGTATGAGCAATCAAATCAACACTTTCATTAAGGCACAAATAGAAACCGAACCTAAAATAAGAGAAGAATATTTAAGAAAACTGGATATAATCAGAAAAGGTAAATTTATTAAGATTGGTACATATAAGGATTTTGAGAAGAGGTATCGATAAAATTGGTTTATGAACTTGAAGTTTCAGAGCAACTAGATAAAATATTTGCTAAGCTTTCAAAGAAAGATCGATTGCAATTCGAAATTTTAAGTAGAAAAATAAAAGAAATTCTTGAAAATCCACAAGTCGGAAAACCATTAACTGCAAACATGGTCGGGCAAAGAAGAGTTCATATTCGCAACTTTGTTCTCACTTATGAGGTACTTGAAAATGAGAAAATAGTTCGTCTTCTTGATTACGATCATCATGATAAAGTTTATTAGTTTTTTAAACGCTTTGATACATTTCATTTGTAACATAAAGAAATTGATTAGATTTAATCAACGAAGTCTATTCCTAATTCTTCTTCAATTTCTTTTTTTACTTTTCTAGGTGTTGGTGGCGCTGTTCTTTTTCCGTAGATTTGAGGAGAAGTAACACCTGTCACTATAAGCATTGTGCGCAATGTGTTTTCTAAGTCATCTGAGATCTGCGCTCCCCATATAATCCTTGCATCTTCATCTAATCTTGCTGATACTGTTTCCACAACTTTTTTTGCTTCGCTTAAAGTTAAATCTTGTCCGCCTGATACGTTGATTAATGCACCTGTTGCGCCGCTAATGTCTACATCCAATAAAGGATTTGAGATTGCTTTTTCAACAGCTTCTATTGCCCTGTTTGCTGTGTCGCTCTCTCCAACTCCTATTAAAGCTACTCCGCCGTCGCTCATGACTGCTTTTATGTCCGCGAAATCTAAATTAACTAAACCTGCTTTTGTAACTAATTCTGCTATTCCTTTAACTGCGTTTGTTAGAATTTCATCAGCTACTTTGAATGAAGTTTGTAATGGTAAATCTGGAGCTAATTCTAAAAGCTTATCATTAGGGATTACAATTAAAGTGTCTACAATTCTTTCCATTTTTTCTAAACCCATTATTGCATTTTCATACCTTCTCTGGCCTTCCATCGTGAACGGAATTGTTACTATTCCTACTGTTAATGCTCCTTGCTTCTTTGCGAGCTCAGCTACTACTGGTGCTGCTCCCGTGCCAGTGTTATGGACGACAAACCCATCAGCAACGAAATTATGACTTCCTTCAACGGTTATGTCATATACTTCTTTTTCTCCAACTTCGGTTATTGATTGTATCCTTCCAAAACCAAAATTCTCGAATATTCCCTGTTTTTCCGGATTTATTCTCCTGTGATATTTATACAACAATCCAATACCTTTTCTGGTTCTTGTATTTTCTAGATTTTCATCTAATTGGTAAATCTTGTAAATTCTTAAATTCCAGGAGGTTAGTTTTACTTTTTGTTTTGAATTCGGCGGTTTTATCTCTCTTGTTCTTGAGTTTACATTGCTTGCCCGCAAACCAAGATAATTGCAGAGAACTTTTAACTGCTTGATAAGTTTTTCACTGCTCATTTCAAATCTTATTTCATTTTTTTCTCTTCCATCATTCTTTATCTGCCTATAAAAGTGAGCATCTGCATCTGCTAAACCTAGAATGAATTCTCTTTTGCAAGTGTTTGGAAGTTTGAAAATAAATTCAGGAATCTCTTTTTCTTTTGCCGGTTTTTTTAATCCTAATTTTTCTAAAGCTTCATATATTTTTTTTGAGTTTGCATAATACCAGTTGCCTCCTGATTTCATTTCAAGATTGAATATTTCTTTGATTAAAGCTATATATCTCTCATTTTGTTCTTTATTTTTTGAAGGGGAGAAGTAGATTTTCCAATTGTCTTTACTCTTTGTTATCCACCCGTCTCCCAATAGAAAGCCATATAGTCTGCAGAATCTTTCATCGATGTTGATATCATCTATTTTAAGTTCTTCTTTGCTCTCATTAGTATTTCTTAGGGTTAAGACAAGATCGTCTTTTTTTAGAGATTCAGCTGGAGCCCATTCAAGATTGTAATCATAAAACTTTCCTTGTTTGTCTAATCTTTCTGGAACAACTTTTAAAAATGGATGATCATAAGACGCTTGTAGGGAGTGATTTCTTGTTTTGACTTCAAAAACTTTTTTTACTCCTGTTTTCATAGCTGCTAAAACCTTTCTTCTTACTAGTTTTCCATCATCAAAAGAATAAACGTAGCTGTCTGGTTTTATGGAATCTATTCTTACTGGTCCTTTTGGATTGGAATACACTAAAGAATCTCCTGTTAAACAGCCTCCCCCGAGCCCGCAAGTGACAAATATCATGTCTGCTCCGTGCAATCTTTTTCTTATTTCCTGCTCATTTTCTCTCGCAGATTCTTCTCCAATTTTTGGGATGCTTCCTGCTCCTAGTCCTCCAGTTGTTTCTTTTCCGATTAGGATTTTTACGTCAGCATTAGTATAAAGAAGGTCTTGAGCATCTGTGTTGACTGCGATTGTTTCTGCTCCTGAAACTCCTATTTCTGTAATCCTATTAATAGTATTATTGCCTCCGCCTCCAACTCCAACGACTTTTATTTTTGCCCGGTGCTTTGACAATAATTCTTCTAATTCTCTATCGACGTCTTCTGTTGACCTTTGCTTTTCTGGGAATTCCTGCTGCGAACTTCTGATATTTATCTCCATAGAAATAAAAAAACTGGCGTTGTATATAAAGATTATTCTTTTGAAATCGTTACTTTCTTAATTGATGGTATTAAATCCGTTATTTTCTTCTTTAAAATATCTTGAGCTTCTTTTGGAATAATTGCCGATATTTTTGCTTCTTCTTGTATGATCTCTGTCTTGAAGTCTTTTACAAAAAATGATAAAATCGAATCAAGCTTTTCTTTATCATCTGTCACTTTTCTTATTATCCTTACTCTGTATGTTATTTTTTTTCCTGCTAGTGGATGGTTGAAATCAACTATTACCCTTCCAGGAGTTACTGTTCTTACAGTTCCTATGATGCCATCTATGTTCATCTGCAATCCAGGATATGGATTTATATTTTGTTTTTTGAACGAAGATTGGGAAATTAATTGGAGCAGTTTTGGATTTTTTTTGCCGAATGCTTCTTCCGATTCAAGTTTTATTTCATATTCTTTTTCTCCTGGCTGCTTTCCTACCAGTGATTCGTCTAAACCTTTTAGAATCTGACTTTCTCCTATGCAGATTATTACTGGCTTGTATTCTGCCTTCTTATTGTAGATGTTTGCTGACTTTGCAGTTTTCTCATCTGTTGTATCAAATATTTGGGAAGTATCTTCTACTATTGCTGTGTACTCCACTTCGATAAAATCATGCTTTTCAACTTTTTCAGCTGCAACCATGATACCCATGCGATAAGAAAGGTTTTTATAACTTCTCATAAGGCTTAGTGTGATTTAAGTTTTTAAAATTCAAAAACCAAATAATTTATAAACAAATTTTGATTTGGATGAGATAGTGGCAGAGACTAAACAAGTGCAGGTTACTGACCTGAAGCCGGGAAGATATGTGGTTATCGATGGCATTGCATGTAAAGTTACTAAGATAGATACTTCCAAGCCCGGAAAACATGGGCATGCTAAATGCAGAGTAGAAGCTGTTGGACTGATAAGAGGAGAGAAAAAAGTTGTTGTTCTTCCTGGGCATGATAAAGTTGATAGCCCATTGATAGAAAAAAAATCAGCTCAGGTTTTGTCTGTTCATGGAGAAACTGCTAATGTAATGGACGAGGAGAATTTTGAAACATTTGACCTTAAAATTCCTGAGGATCTTGAAGATAAGATTGAGCCTGGAGTGAAAGTGCTTTATTGGATTGTTTTGGATGAAAAAGTTTTGAAGGAGATAAAATAAAATGGTTAGATTTCCAGAAGCAACTACCAGGCTTTTTTACAATGTTTTTGTATGCAAGAAATGCAAATCAAAAAGAAAAGCAGACATGAGAAAAGTCATGCTGAAAAAGGTTAGCTGCAGAAGGTGCGGAGGAAAAAGCTTTAGAATGATAAAAAGCAAGAGGTGATACATTATTGTCAATTATGATTTGATACTATTATTTGCATTAGGGTTAATTCTTCTAGGTGTTATGTTTTTGAATAAGCAAAGAGTGAAAGTTGAGAAAATATTATTTCCTGTTGTGTATATGGTTTTGTATCGGACTAAGCTTGGATTGGTTTTGATGGATAGGCTTGCTAAGAAACATTCCAAGATTATCGGCACTCTTTCTATCTTGGGAGTCATAGCTGGTTTCATTGGGATGATTGTTATTATTATCCTCTTAGCGAACGGAGTTTATGAATTCTTGTTTGATGGTGCTCCCCCTCCTGTTGCCCCGCTGTTTCCAGGAATAAAAACTGTTCCAGGAGTGCCTGTAATTAGTTTTTTCCATTGGATAATCGCTATCTTTATCCTTGCAGTTGTTCATGAATTTAGCCATGGGCTTGTTGCTAGGTTGCATGGAGTTAATGTCAAGTCAAGCGGTTTTGCGATATTTTCATTTATATTTCCAGTAATTCCTGCTGCTTTTGTTGAGCCTGATGAAAAAGAACTTGCAAGTAAAAAAAACAGGGAGCAACTTGAGGTTTTGGCTGCTGGAAGTTTTTCTAATATGATTACCGCCGGTGTTTTTCTCTTGATATTCAGTTTTATATTAACTCCTGCATTTGGGTCTACAACTTACAGTGAAGGGATTCTTATTGTAAATGTGCAAGAAGGCTCTCCTGCAAATTTGAGCGGGGTAAATGTCGGTGAAGAAGTCTTAAAGGTTAATAACGTTGAAGTGGAAAATGTTAATGATTTTTATACTTCCTTAAATGCACTTAATCCAGGAGACAAAGTAGAGCTTGCTACAAATGTTACTCTATATTCAATCATTGCAGCAGAACCACCTAAAAGCGCAGTTAATAAAGTAATGTTTTGGAAGAAAAATAATGGGCATCACGGTATTAACATCTCTCCGATAGAATCCGGTTTCAAGGATGGTTTTGAGTTTATTGGGAAAGTCTTACTCTGGTTAACAGTTCTAGTTTTCTGGGTATTTGCCGCTAATCTCGGTGTTGGTTTGTTTAACCTTCTTCCAATGGGACCTTTGGATGGAGGAAAAATGTTTTACCTCCTCTGCCTAAGTTTATTTAAGAATGAAAGTCAAGCAAAAAAGATCTGGGTAGTAGTCAGCTTATTTTGCCTTGCACTAATATTTATTTCACTGGCACCATTTTTGTGGAAGCTTCTTAATTATATTTTTGGGATCTTTGTAGGGTTATTTTAGTCCTCCTCGCCAAAATATCCCCTTAAAAATCCTGCTTCCCCTGCATCAATTTCCTCGTCATCTAACGCCTGGTCAATTTCCTCTTCTTCTGAAAGCTCCTCATCTAAGAAATCATCGTCTTCTATTTTTCTCACCCCTTTTGATAATAAAATGAAAACATTAGGTATATATATTTTTAGGATATACTGTATATACTATGGTTGAAAGAAGAAAATTGATAAAATTTGGGACAAGTTCCCATGTCTTATCTATACCTAATTACTGGCTTAGAAAGCACAAGTTGAAGAAAGGAGACTTGCTGTACTTTGAAGAAAATAAAAATGGTGAGCTTGTTCTTTTTCCTGAGCTGCAGAGAGAAGAAAACCTGAAGAAGATAAACATCAAGGCTAATAATAAAAGCATTGAGAGATTAAGCAGGGAGATATTTGCTGCATACATATTCAATTTTCATCTTATCGTGATTTCCGGAGACCATCTGAATAAAATCATGAAAGATGTAAGAAAAATTTTGCATAGTTTTGTCGCTCTCGAAATCGTCGAGGAGGATGATAGAAAGATTGTTGCCAAGGATTTTTTGAACTTGAGAGATGTTTCTGTTCCTGATAATGTAAGAAGAATGGACATAATTATTCGAGGAATGTTTGAGGACATGATTAAATCTGTTCATGGCGAGTTTAACAGCACAATATATGAAAGAGACTTTGATGTTAACAAGTTTTGTTTTTTGATTTTAAGAGCCGTACATGGAGCGATGGAGAATCCAAGCACGGCTAGAATGCTGAACATACAGAACAAAGATCTGCTTACTATCTGGTTCTTGAGCATAAACATGGAGGACATTGGCGACGAGATAAAGAGAATTAGCAGGTTTTTAGGAGAGCATAAATTAGATGAAGATATGAAAAAATCTATCAGATCGATTCTTTTGGATGTTCAGAAATCTTATCTCGAAGTTATGAAAGCCTATTACACTAATGATACTGAGCTGGCGATTCGTGTCGATTTAGTAAAAGATGTGTTAATCATTGACTGCAACAAGATGTTTGAAAGATATCCATCTATAGGCATAGGCAGGATTCTTGAAAGGCTGAAGAAGTTAGTTTCAGGAATAGGCTCTATTGCATGGGTTGTGTTTGGAGCAGGAATGGCTGAAGAAAAGAAGTTAATTAAATCTTGATAATTTTTCCGCTACAGCCCGGGTTTATTATTAAAGTTGATTTTATTTTGCCGATTTTATTTTCATTTTCGTGCAAGTGGCCGCAGATGCTGAGTTTTGGCTTTGTTTTTTCTATAAACTCTCTAATTGATCTACTGCCTGCATGACCTGATGGAAGAACATCTAAGTTTGTTTTGTATGGTGGCTGGTGTGTGATCAGAATTAATGTTTTTTCTTCTGATACTTTTTTTACTTTTGGAATTAATTTTTCTAATTCAGAATTTTTTCCTTCAAAGCCGCCGAGACCGAAGCCGAAGAATAAATAATTGTTGATTGAATAAATTTTTTTATGAATGTTTATTGCGAACTCTGTTTTTTGGCATGCTCTTGCTAAATCTTGATTTGTTTCATGATTCCCTGGAATGATTAATAAAGGAAGATTGGTTTTTTTGAATTCGCTAAGTAACTTTTGTAGATTTCTGCTGAAATTTGTCAAGTCTCCTGCGCAGATTATGATATCTGGTTTTGAGAGCTTTATTTTCTTTATCAAAACAGAGATTATTTTTTTATTTCCATGTGTGTCTGTGAAGGCGAAGAGTCTCATTATAGATAAAGAGAATCTTTGATTTATAACTGTTTCCTGAAAATGTTGAAATTACATAAGCTTACTGTAAGACAGTCGATATGTTTATAAATCACTATTCCAAGATAGTAGTATGCAACACCTTACACCTGAAGAAGAATATGTGCGTAGAACTATGAAAGAAAGATTTGACAGAT
>ERZ1292623.1978-Hain-H51-01um-R1-1978-length-18952-cov-21_pt1 | contig 18952 bp, 19 predicted proteins | sample MGYA00564398_ERZ1292623 | MGnify/ENA primary metagenome ERZ1292623 (study PRJEB36523, sample SAMEA6512633) | groundwater metagenome | collected 2019-01-07 | study: AquaDiva: Metagenomics assemblies of 32 groundwater samples | reverse complement strand
GAAGTAGAGAGATATGAGCATAAATAAAATAACTATACCTACAACTATCCATTGACATTTCTGCCAGCTTTTCTAACTGACAAACTTCAATGCTATCAACAGTTTAAATGAATAAGATTAATTATTTAAATAATCATTAACTAGCAGGTTTATGAGAAATAAGAAAAAGAGAAGTAAACCTTATCAGAAAAGCTTACAAAAAACTTTAACTAGCTTAATATCAAATAAACCGAAAAATAAGTCTTTACTTATTTTACTAAGATACTTAATCTTATTAGGATTAATGTTTACTCTTCCTTTAATTTATAAAACCTTTACACCATTAACTTTTTACCCTTCAATTTTTTTATTAAAACTATTTTATGATGTAACTATAAATAATTTACTTGTTATCATAAACGATAAGACCTTTATTCAAATAATTCCTGCATGTATAGCAGGCTCTGCTTATTTACTGCTTTTAATTCTTAATTTGTCTATCCCAATGAAATTAAAAAAAAGAATTTATTTAATCTTTATTTCTTTTTTTATTCTTTTAATATTAAATATTTTGAGAATTTTTATTTTATCGGTTTTATTTTATCATAACTTTATTTTTTTTGACATTACTCATAAACTATTTTGGTATTTTTTAAGCACAGTTTTTGTTGTCTTGATATGGTTGTTTATAGTAAAAAAATATTCAATAAAAGAAATTCCTGTTTATAGTGATATTAGGTATTTGATGAAAAATATACATTAACTTTCATTAATTCTTAAATAAAGAGAAAAATATTAATGTTTAATGATTAGATATCAAGCAATTGTAATATCAAATTCTATGATAGCATTCTCAACTTTTCTAGGAGTACTTTCTGCTTGGGTATATTACGCCTACCAAATTCTAGAAACAAAAAGATTATTTGGCATGATTACTCTAGTTAATATTTATATACTACTTAATCTTTTATTCTTATATATCTTAAAAAGAGGTAGAATAATAAAATGAAAAAAAGAGGAAGAGGTTTTATAAAAGGCATTGTTAATTTTATAAAATATTACTGGCCAATAATCGTTATATTACTTTTAATATATTTGTTAGTGATATTAGCAAAACCAAGATAATTTTAACTTAATTTTTAATTTATTTACTTTATATTATTAATAAGTTAATAGCTATTTAAAGTCATTTACTAAAACCACAACTAATTTCAGCTTTTTTTACTATTCTTCCTTCTAATCTTCAACAAATAAATCAAAACAATAACTAAAACTATGGTTATTAATAGCAAATTAATAATATTCAAATTTTCTTTTATTAACCAGATATTTTCTGCGAAAATATATCCCAAAGCAATTAAAACAAAGCACCAAATTCCAGCTCCCAAAACAGTATAAAAGCAGAATTTATAAATATTCATTTTGGAGAATCCTGCTGGAATAGAGATCCACTGTCTAACTAAAGGAATTAATCTTCCAACAAAATTAGTTATTTCTCCATGTTCTTCAAAAAATCTGTCACTTTTACTTAAACTATTTTTGTCTATAAATAAAACCCTTCCATATTTATTTATTAACTTATTAACACCTTTTCTTCCTAAATAAAATGCTAAATAGTAATTAATTAAAGCTCCTGCCAAACTGCCTAAAACTCCTGCTGAAAAAACTAGCCAAAAATTCATCTCTCCTTGATAAATTAAGATTCCTGCAGGAATTAAAACAATCTCACTTGGAAAAGGGATAAAGGAACTTTCTACTGTCATTAAAATAAAAATTCCTAAATATCCTAAAGAATCAATTAATCCCGCTAGTTTCTCTACTATCTGAATAAAAGCAGTATTTGTCATTTAATGTTTCAAGAAAAATTAGTTTATATTTTTTCTTTGATGTATCTTAATCATTTAGTTATTATTAATTTGGTGCTGTTAAATAAATTGGCGATGAGATTAACTTTTACCGACGATAACATTTACTTAAGGAAAAATTAATGGTTTCCACTATAATTAATATAATCTTTCGGTATTTAATTTTTTTAGTTTTAAGGAGAAAAAATTATCTCTTAAACCTACTAGCATAATCCTCAAGAACTACCAACATAAACCTTTCGGATGCTTGCAAAATCTCGCATTCTTTAAAAACTATTTCATAACAATTTGGGGCAATTTCATTTATAGTAGTTATATTCCCGCTTGTAATAATTATAACTGTATCAAAAGCACTATTATAACACCATCTTTGAATTAAATTATTGGCTTCTGCATAAGCTTTATCAGTGACAGAAGATCTAACCTCTAAACCAGAATCTTTTAAAAATCCAGAAAGTTCTAGTAAAGCAAGTCCGCTATCCTCACAATTCTTCATAAATGGGTTGAGAGATATGTAAACTGGATCATATTTTCCCTTATCTATCGCAAATTCAATTTTTTCATTTGTTGTATTTATAGAGATGAATGCAAGTTTTCTTGGATCATTTCTTAAATTAATAGCATAATCTCCTATAACCTGCCCTGTAACTTCAACAACAGGAAATCTAGTTGAATAAAACATTATATCTCCTAACTGAGTTTTTTGAAAAACTAATCCTTTATAATTAAATTTATCAATAAAATTACCCTTTATAAAAAAAACTAAAACCAATATTAAAATTACACCAATCATAAAAAAAACAGCCATTTTTATCTGTTTGTTTTGGATTTCTTCTAGATCTTTATCATTTTGTTCACCAGCAGTTTCATTATTAATATTTTCAGTTTTGGTATCTGATAAATCATTAGATTTTGTTTCTCTTATCAGTCTCTCTTTATCATTATCTTCAATTATTTTTTTATTAACACCAATTTCTTTAGATTCTTTAATATTTTTAACATTAATATAATCACTATCGGTTTTCTCAATCTCTCCTGGTTTCTCTATAATGTTCTCCTTATCAATATCTATTATTTTATTGATATCATTTGTTTTTTCAATTTCTACTTTCTTGCTATCTATGCTTTCAACTATATGGCTTTTTTCATCTGTAATGCCAATTTTCTCTGCCTTTTTTCTGATTCTCTTTTTTCTCTCCACCATCTTATAAGAAGATAAAAACACCTTTTAAATTTTCTTAATATTGATAATATATTATCAAAACCCCGTATAAATAAGTAATAAGAGTTGATAAATTAAGGACAGTTATTATTCTATCCTATACAGTTTTTCCAATTCTTGTTACAGGAAAACTAAATAATATTATTGCAGACAGAACTTATTAAAGTAATTACAAAGTAAGATTTAAATTTTGACCAACCAATTTAATTATTGAATATAGCCAAAGAAAAATCAGAGTATTCTTTCAGTCCTTTGCTATAGATCAATTAATAAAAAATCACTGAATCCCTAAAATGCTAAATAAAAACCTATCGGCATATCTAGATTGGTTAGCATAGTTTGTCTCTATAAAAATACAGTTCTCTTCGTTATAAATTTTTTCGATGTCATCAACAGCATCTTTTACAACAATAATATTATCACTAGAACATTTTTTAATTGGGAAATTCTCGTTATTTTTAGTACATTCACTATCTCCCTCCAAACACGCATTATTAATTCTAAGAGCAACGTTATTTAAATTTCTAGCAATTTCTGAAAAATGCTCTCCATTCTCTCCAGTTAAATATAAAGGTTTATTAGAATACTCATTAATACTTTTATAATTTAAAAAAGAAATATCTTCTGTTTCTTTTGGGTTATATTTTGTTAGAAAATTTGTTCCTTGAATATTAAAATTCCAGTAACCATTTTCATCTGTAACAAATTTTATTCCTTTATATTCTATTTTCTCGTTAATGTTACTGGTTGTATTGTTGATAAAGGCGAAACTTAGCGAGCTTAAAACCATTAACCCAATTAAAACAATTCCAAGAATTAATTGGTTTCTTTTAATTTTTTTTCCCTTTTCTTCTTGAGTGATTATTTTTCGCATTTTAAAAGATAATTATTAATTTATTAATGTTTTTGTTTATATTTTATTTTAGATACTCAAAGACAAATCTTTTAAACAAACCATAATCTTTAAAGGGTGGTAAAACATAAGGATTTTTTGATATTAATAAATTAAAGGTTAGACGGCAAGACTAGTATTCTAATCCTGCTTACATATTTACTTATTTCATTTATAATGGTTAATAAAATTTACTTCACAACCTCCAGTTCATAATAAATATTATTACTAGGAAAAAGATTAAATAAAAATTTAGTGTAAAATTGGGGGAATAGGTTTGGAATAAAGCTTAACCATATTAATTTAGGATTTAGAGAATAAATATATTCTCTTTTTAAGGTTTTAAATCTTGCTTTTGAATAATGCCAACTGCCATCAAAATACTCAAAAGTATTCCAAGTCATAAATTTTTTTGTTAATGGATCTTGAGCAGAACACATACTAGGAAAAACAGGACTTCTTATTTTTATTATTGCTCCTTTTTTACAAATTCTACTTAATTCTTCCATTATTTTTATGAAATCGGCGTTAATTAATTCTAAGGTTCCAAGTGAGAGAATTTCATCAAAATAATTATTTGAAAGGGGGTAAGGGAATTTAGTTAGGTCATGTTTTACATCAATTCCTGGAAGATTAGCTACATCAATATTAACCCACTCTTCTCCCTTTGTATTTTTCCTTATATCTCTTCCACATCCAAGATTAAGTTTTATTTTCATTAATAAAAATAACAATTTTTGTTTAAATAACTTTCTTTATTTAAAAAATAGTCTAAATCTTAAAGATTTTAAATGTCCGAATTGGAATTCGAAGCACAGCAGAAAATCTTTTGAAAGATTTTCTGTGCCACAAAATTGCAAAGCAATTTTGATGTGATCAAAAACTACAACGAATAAATATGCCATAGGTCTTTGCCTATGGTTTTTGACATAAAAATATTAGTTCTATAAGAAGCTCTCTTAAAATGACTAGTAATAATAATTCGCTTCTATAAACCTTTATTAAAAGATTATTTATTATTAAACTCTCAAATATATTTCAATTAAATTTTAGCATTTCAAATTCAAGAGATTTTTCTTGCTATCTTTTAGTTATATGTTAACCATCTCTCTGCCACTTTATTAGTAATTAATAATTTTACTAAAAAACATACTTACAAATAATAAGTTAAAAAAGAAAAAATAAAAAAGAAAAAATTAAACTTTAGCCTGTTCCAGTAGCTACTATTGGATAAACTTGTGATTTTCCACTATCAGTCATAACTCCACCTTCTAATAGTTTCTTAACAGCATTCTCTGTATCAGCAGCTTCATAACCTGCAACTAGCGTAGCAACTTTATCATCACTATAAGGTGATTTGACAGTTTGAATAACATACTGTCCTGCTCCTGCACCAGTTTTTTCAGTGAAATCTGAAGTACATAGAGGAGAATCGCTTCCTAAGATTTTTGCAGCAACTGTATTAATACAGCTACCTCCAACAACAATTAGGTTTTTACTAGCTACAGAAGTAACTTCTGAATCTTTGACAATTAATATCTGTCCTCCGCCAGCTCCTGTTTTTCCAGGAGTAATAACTGCAGAGTTCTCAGCAATGTAAATTTGAGAAAAAATCTGTTCATCAGGATAGCTAATTGTAGCTTTTACCTGATCGCTATCACCAGCATCAAAATTTATTATACTACCCCACAAATTAGCAGCGTCTGTTTGTTTGCTATCACTTGCTCTTGAAGATCTCCAAGCAGCTGAAAGATTACTCCATGTATCTCCTGATCTACCAGTATCGACACCTAAACCATCATCTCCTGATCTACCAGGTTCTGGAATAATAATTATTGCATTCCAGTTAGTGTTATCATCTTTCTCTTCCCAGACAATTATTGCTGAGCTGTTAATATTACCGCTTCCATCTGGTTCAACAAGATAAACTATCGTCTTATTTTGAAAACCAACGTCATCAGTAATATTATGGTTTGTGAAGTTGAAAGTAAGTCCTTCAACATTCCATTGTGTTCCATTATCAATACCACCACTTCCAGTTACATTATGAAATACGGTGCTTCCATCACGAGTAAAATTCCACTGTGAAGTATTAGTCACAAAACTTTCCGGAGTTATAGTCATATCTTCATAACCATCACCATCTGGAATTCTTATTGTTGTAACATTTAGAGGAGCATCTCTTCCAGCCCTTACTCCATAACCAGCTAATGCGATTTCTATTGGTTCATAAAATGCAATTTTTGCACCTTTGCTAGTTTGAATTGTTGGAAATAATATCATATCACCAGCTCCACCACTATCAGGATAATCTAACTGAACTTGATACCCTTCAGTTGCGTTATTAGCATTTCCTGTTAGGTAAACACCATAACTTTTTCCTCCAATTGAAACAGTACCTACACCATCAGAAGTCCAGACTGTCTTATAAACATCTCCTGACAATACATCAGAGAATTCAACTTTATCACCGTCTGTATTAGATGTACCTGTTTGTGAAGAGTTTTTAACACCTGTTAATTTTACTAATCTTCCATCATCCTGATTACCAACAACAACATAACCATCTTTTGTTATGTTCTCCATTTCAACAACAGTTAAATTTCTATTGCTATCATCAATCATTAATCCAGCACTTGATAAAATACCAGCAACTAAATTGCCAGCTATATCTTTAGAAAACTGAATTGTTTTTGTATAACCTCTCCAGTCTGTGAAAGTTAATTCTAGTTTATCATCAGATTTAATACCTATTTTGATATCCTCTCTTGTTGTTGTATCCTTACTAGGTATATTCAATCCAGAAAAATCTAGTTTAAAGCTTTTATATACTGGATCAACAAAACTGCCTCCAGGAATAATTGCGTCTTTATCAGACTCTGGAGCATATATACTAATTGTTAGTGTAGTTAAGTTATTTGGATTTCCTGTCTCAAAATCAACAAGAGTTCCATCAACAGAGGTATCAGCTTCTCCCCTTGCAACAGCAGCTCCGTCTTCAAGAGTTACTTTGTCTGTTCCTGCAACAATAGTTGCAGATAACTTCAAATTTGTTTCATCTGCAGTTATAACAGCAATAGTAATATCTCCGACTTTTTTAGAAGCTGATTCGCTAATTTCTTTTGAATTAGAAACACCAGCACTATTTGTAACTTTTACAGTTGCAGCACTGTCTGAAGCTGAAACTAATTCAATAGTATAAGAAGAGCCTTCAATAGTAACATCTTTTGTTGGATTATTACTATCTAAGGTGAATTTTTCAGCGCTTTTCAACAATACTAATGTATCTGTATCTGTAGCAGCAGCAACAGTATAGCTAATTCCGAACAATTTTATATCTTGTCCTTCTGAATCTGCATGTGAAAAGTTTACAGATTTACTAAATGTAGCTGTGGTATTATAGATATAATTGGCTTGAGTTGTACTTGTTGTTAAACCATAAGTTGGATCATCAGAACTTGTTGGTTGTTTTGCATATGTTGTTTTTGGATTACTTCCAATATCAATTGTAAAGGAAGTACTAGCATCAACATTTCCTGAAAATGATCCGCTTTTAAGAATCTCAGGTAAATCTGCTTTTGTTATTACAGATTTAACAATATTCAAGCTGTCATTAACATATAATTTTGTTCCTCCTGTAAATAAAGAAATAGCTTCACCAACAACACCTGCTTTTGAAGTAGTAGTTCCAGTTGTAATTAAAGCACCTAAATTTTGTTGTAAGTCAATTGCTGCAGTTAAATCAGTTATTGCAGCATTAGCACCCCAGACAACAGCAGCGTTTGCAGTACCCCCCACTATAAATGGTTCTGGGTAAGCTGCAGCAGCGGCAAATCCAATAGTACTAGATAGCATAATAGTACTTGCTAACACGGATGCTATCTTTTTAAAATTAAACATCTTTTTTAACCTCCTTTTACTAATAATAAATATTATGTCATTATAATAGCTATAGGAAATGCTATTCTAGACATCTTAATACTGTAATTCCTATAAGATATTCTGTTTTTTCTGGCCAGTCACCAATTTTTTTATTGATGATAATTAATAATAAGAATTTCCATTTAAAAACCTTTCTATAACTAATCTAAAAATAGCCAATAAACTAACTGCTTTTATTAATTTATTTATAAACCTTTCGGTACTATTTAACAATTAATATGATATTATAAAAATAGCCAATAAAACCCAAGTTTTTCTTATTTTTATTATACGGTATATTTTTAAACATATATTGTATAAAATAACATATATTATTAAAATATATATCTTATATATGTGGAAATATTTATATACTATCTTTTCTTTATAGAATTAATATATAAATATTTACGACGGTAGAATAACGGTTATTCATAGTTTAATAATAAACTAAAATATTAGATTATAATTAAATATTATAAAACTACCCTATTAAGTTTATAAACTAATAATAAATACGGCTAATAGATAGATAATTAAGGAAAAGCTCCATATTAACTTTAAAATATGCTAAAATTGTCTAAAAAACACAAAAATGGCAACTAATATAAAAACAAGAGCAATATCCTTATTTGAAAAAGAAGGCACTTTTTCAACTCTTTTTCATAGATTCAAATCAGCAAAAAAACAAGAGTCAGAAATAGCTAGTTTAAGGCATATTTTAAGCAATGAAAAAGCCCGTCTTTTACATATATGCAAAACCAAGAAACCAGCTTCAATTTATGAGTTGGCAAAACTTTTAGGCAGGGATTTTAAAGCAGTAAGGCAGGATATTAAGCTTTTAGAGGGATTTGGCTTTGTTGAACTAATAAGCTCTCATAAACATGGTAGAGAGAGACTTATGCCTGTTGTAGATACTGATCAGATAATTATAACTATTAATGTTTAAGGCCATTTAAGAAAGCTTCATCAAGTTAATAGACTCTTCTTTTTATGTCCATAAATTGAAAACCACATCATTTATAGTATGGTGTTATGATACTGTTTTTAATTTTGGATCACAAGAAAATTGTTGAAATTCAATTTTCTGTGCAGAAAAAACCATAAAAGTTTTTTCTTGCGTCCAGAAAACCCAAACAAACCGCGCACTTTAGTGTGTGGTAAACACAAGGTTTTCTTGATATAACTTTTTAAATTACTCTATTCTTTAATTATATGGAGTTAACTATAAGCCAAGCCCTAAATCTTGCTGTTAAAACTCATAATGAAGGAAAATTGCAGGAAGCTGAAATTCTTTACAAAAAGATTCTAGACAAATATCCTTCTAATCACAATGCAATTCACTTACTTGGATTAATAGCATATCAAGTTGGTAAATACGAGCAAGCTATTGAAAATATTAATAAAGCTATACAACTAAAGCCAACAGCCATCTATTATAACAATCTAGCCATGGCTTATGACAAACTAGGAAAAGAAGAAGAATCAACAAAAAATTTTATAAGGGCATTAGAAATTGATCCAAAATACGATAAAGCTCATCTTGCATATTATAATCTTGGAGTTTATTTTAAAGAAAATGGAGAAATTATAAAAGCACTTGATTATTATAACAAAGCAATAAAACTAGATAATAATTTTTATGAAGCTCACTGGAATAAAAGTCTTATCTTGCTTCTCTTAGGAAGATTTGATGAAGGTTGGAAGGAATATGATTACAGATTTAAAAAGGAAAATCCTACTGATTCAAGAGACTTTAACAAGCCAAGATGGGATGGCTCATCATTAAAAAACAAAAAAATCCTAATTGTTTCAGAACAAGGATTTGGTGATAACATTCAGTTTATAAGCTATCTGCCTCTAGTAAAAGAAAAACAAGGCTATATAATTTTAGAATGCAAGAAAGAGCTAAAAAGATTATTTGAAAACCTTTCTAATGTAGATGAAATTATAGAGAAAGAAAATCTAGCTCCAAAAAATGATTTTGACTTTTATATTCATCTTATGAGCCTGCCTATGTTATTCAAAACAAATTTAAATAATATTCCTAATAAAATCCCCTATCTAAATACAAACATAGAACTTCAGCCAGAATTAAAACAAAAGCTTAATACTAATAAATTTAAAATTGGTATAATATGGAAAGGAAATCCAAGTCAAGCTGACGATAAAAAGAGGTCAACAACCCCTGAGAAATTCAAATTATTAAAAATTCCTGAAGTTAGTTTGTTTTCTTTGCAAAAATATGCTGAAGAAAACTCCCAAGAGTTAGAAAATTATAACATAATTGATTTAGCAGACTATATTAATGATTTTGCAGATACAGCTTCTATTATTAAAAATTTGGATTTAGTTATTTCTGTAGATACATCAGTAGCTCATCTAGCAGGAGCATTAGGTAAGCCAGTATGGACATTACTTTCTTTTATTCCTGATTGGAGATGGATGTTAAATAGGAATGACACTCCTTGGTATCCTAACATGAAATTGTTTAGGCAAGAAAAATTAGGAGACTGGGATTCTTTATTTGAAGAGGTTACTATAGAACTAAAGAATCTTTTGAGAGATAAATACCTTAGTGTAGAATATTAATAACTTTAATAGTTATTTTATAATTACCCTATATCATCCTTGATTTTTGATATTAATGTCATCTAAATTTGTTATGTAATAAAAGAGCTATCATCTACTTGAAAGTGTAATTAAAGGTGTATTATATTTAACAGAAACTAAACGCTATTAGAAATTACCTCTTCATCTTCCAAACAAAGTAAGCAATTACTACTATTACTATAACTACTATTAAAATCCATAGCCATGTTAAGTTTGCTTTTTCACCTTCTCCTGTAGGAGCCTCTTCTTCTCCAGCAGCAGCTTCTTCCTCTAGAGTAGGAGTATAAGATTCATGCAAATACTTTATAACTAAATCAGCTTTCCCATTTACAATAGAATTTAGCTTAACATAAACATCATAAAAGTTGTCATCATTAACATCAACTTTAGTATCTTCTCCTACTTGCAATTCAACTTGAACTGGATCGCTTGCTATTTCAACTATAGCACTTGTTGCTGTCATCTCTCTAACACCAACAAAGTGAATTACTTCATCTATTTTTACTTTTACTCTTTCCTTAGCACTTAATTGTTGAGTTATTGTTTCTACATCTTTAAATTCTTTGGCAATAACTGGAATTGTTTTTGTATAGAATCTAGCAGCTTCTGCTTCTACACTTCCTGCTCCTCCACCGCCTCCTCCCCCGCCGCCTCCGCTACTACCGCCTAATTCAACAGTATATGTTGTTGATCCAGTATTTGTATTTCCAGACATATCACCAAAAGTACAGCCTTGAGTGAAAGTTCCCGTATTTACGGTTGAAGGATTTGTAGTAATGCTTGTCATACTTGTATTAACTCCCGATGTAGGGTCAGTTGGAGAGCATGAACATGTTACAGTCTCTCCTGCATTTAAAGTTTTTGGAGTACAGCTTACAGTTGCTGTTGGTTTTGTGTTATCAATTCTTAAATTAGTGATATTCGTGATATTTACATTATTTAGAGTGTCATTTACAGCTATTGTTATATTATAAACTCCATCATCTAAAGTTGAGGTATTAACTGAAATATTCCAAGATGGATTAGTGAGATTTAATGCACTATAAGAAGCATTAACAGTACTTCCTCTCCAGAATGAAACATTAACTGCCCGTACATCATACTCTCTTGCTCCTGCAGTTAAATTACCATTATCATAAGCAGTAATATTTATATTTATTACTCCAGAAACATTTGCATAACTTCTATTCAATCCAAAATCAGAATTATTGCTAGTTATATTAACATTATAAGGAATTGTTGTGTCGTTGACTGTAACTGAGATGTTTGTTTGGTTAGTAATAGCAGAGTTATTAAATTGGTATTGGATAGTTATATTGTATTTTCCAGGGGTTCCTGCTGTTAAATTAACCCACACAAATCTTCCGCTACTATTACAACATGTAGCGTTATTATCATGAAAACTAAAAGTACTAGTAGCATTTGCATTCGCAAAAGTTATTATAGTACTAGTATTAGATGCAGTAACAGCATTAAAATCACTTCCAACACCAGTGATATTACCTGTACTAATTGATGAAGTACCAATAGTAAAATTTGCAGGAATAGTAATATTTACATCTGTTAAATTTTCTTCATTAATAGCAGAGTGATTAATAGTGAAATTAAAAACGTAAGTAGTATCTTCATTAATAGTAAAATTTCCAGAACCAGCACCATCTGCAGTAGTTACATTACCTAACGTAACATTAAGATGAGCATTAGCATCCCTAGCAACAACTAAAGGATAAACCATCAATCCTAAAAGTAATCCAACAAAGATAATCAAAAAACTAATATTGATTTTTGCGTCGTTATCCATTTTATCACTCTTTTTTATCCGCTCTTTTTATAGTAAAATAATTACAACTTTTTCCTTTATAAATCTTTCTCTTCTTTTATTTTTAAAACGTTTTTATAAAAAATCATTTTTATCATCTATAAACTAGCCAAATTAATTATTTAAGTTATTTATAGTAAACTATTATTAATTCTTGAATTGATTATTTTCTTATTATTTTATGATTGGTTTATCAAGTATCAATTTTATTAATTTAATTGTTTTATCAGATTATCATTTAGTTATTTAATTTTTTTAATTCTTAGTTTGCTTAAAAATTTTTGTTTAGTTTTATTTATGTCAAGATTCTAGAAAACCACGCACTTTAGTGCGTGGGAATCTTGAGCACCTCAAGAATTCTGACAATTGAATTCTTGATGGTCATCAGTAATTTTATTCCTGAGGCAAGAAAATTTTTTACAAAGGAAATTTTCTGTGCAGAAAATTCCAAACAACAAAAGGAATTTTCTTGCATCCAAAAGTCCTAAACAAACCTCGGCTTAAAAGCCGAGGTAAAACTCAAGGACTTTTTGATTGTAATACGCTCTGAAATAAAACCCTAAAAAATATTAATAATGTTTTTCTAGCCCTTCTAGTTCTTTTTGGTCTCTTCTAAATCTTTCTTTAGCTTCCTGTAGTCTTTTCTTTCTGTCTTTTATTTCATCTAATTCTTTTTTTGCAGAATCTAATTTTCTTTCAGCATCTTCAAGTCTTTTATCATGACTACTTATACTGCTTAGTTTAGTAACTCTAAAATTTTCAGGGGAAAATCTGTCTCTTGCAAAACGCACTGCAAAGAATAATATAGCAATAGCTACAATTCCTGCTATTATATAATAAGTGGTTTTTGAAGTTGCAATATTTTTTATATTTTCAATAGCTTTACTGGTTACTCCAGGTTTTTCAACCCCTTCTACAGATTCATTTGTTTCACTAGTTTGATTTGTTGTTCTTTCAGTATCATTACTAGTTTGTACACTAGCATTACTTTCAGTAATCTTTGCTGGTGTTTCATTTTTTTCTTCTTTAGCAACTATTCCAATTTCCTCTCCTGGAACAAAATTAATATTAATTAGTTTAGCTGTTGAAACTCCCTCAAATTTTTTATTCAATATATTAATATCATCTTTTTTTAAAGTTACAAGAAGGTCTACCGGATCTTCACTAACCTCGCTGCTTATAAAAACATTTCCATCTCCAGTTTCTTGATGATAACTATCTAAACTGCTTAATTGTTCAGCAGCCCTAATAATTATAGAAATTTTATGATTAGGAAGAGTTTTAATACTAATGTCCAAAGCTAAAAATAAAGGCATCACTAACATTGTTACCAATATAACAAAAAGCAAACAAATTAATCTTTTCTTCATTTCTACACCCTTTTTATTATATTAGTTTATTATTTGTCATTTATAAATTTTATTGTTGTTAAAAATTAAAATAGTTTATTAGTTTTCTCTATGTTAAGAATCATGGTTGACTTAACAAAAAGCTAGAAAATTCCTTGCCAATGTAATAAATTGATTAACTTTTACAAACTAAAAGCTCTGTCTCAATTTTTCCAAAGCCAAAAGAACCGACGGGCACAGGATTACTTCCTCCTACTACAGCCGTACAATTCTTAAATTTTCCATTTTCCAAAGAAAGAATATCTTCTCTAGTTGAAGAAGCCGATTGGTCTGAAGAATCAACAGTAAAATAAATATCTAGTTTATATGCTTTATTTGCAGAGCCCTCGCCAACCATTAAACTTTTATCTAAAATATTTTTTAAATTTTTTTCTAATGCCTTACATACTTTTTCTCCTCCAAGACATTCTCTATAATTTCCTATCTTGTCATTATAACATTCTTTAATTAAATCCTGAACATCTCTATATTGAGGAATATAATTAACTGCACAATCTGTTGTATAATACATGCTGGCTATTAAGAGATTTGAAACCTCAACACTTGTCTGTTTGCTAGTCTCTGGTTTTCCAAATGCTATTGAAAGGAAAACAACCCCTATCACACTAACTATCAAAACTATTAAAACAAATCCTGCAATTTCTTGTTGCGAGTGTTTTGAATTAGGCAATAGTTTTATTATAACATCTGATTCAAATGGGGAGTTAGAGCGTTTGGACTCTGGCAATCTTGTTATTTTAATAACAGAGCACAAACGCGAGTTGGCTTTTTTTTGTTTCATCTTCTGTTTTTTTATTAACATAAACTAAAGTGATAGTTTTGCACTTCATCAGTTTTAGATATCATAATTCATAAGACCATTAATCAAACCATCAGTTATTTTTTATTATACTTTGTTTGCTTAAAGATTTTTTGAATTGTTATTTTTTATACTTTATTATTTATATCAAGAGGATTCACTTCCCTCTATCAAATTTAGTTCCTGCAATTAATTTTGCTGTTTCACATTTATCATAGGTGTATCCATTTTCAAAATCTTTTCTGCACAAAGCTACAAAACTTGAAATAGCTCTTTCATTAGGAACTTTTTTATCATAAACAACTACTAAATCACAATCAGGATAATTAGCAAAATTACATTCAATAAGTTCATTTTCTGATTTTCCGAATCCGCTAAATCTAAGAACCTTTAAACTACTAAACGGCCAAAAATTTTGATAACTTGATTTATTAACTAGAGAGATTAGTTTGTCAGAATCAACACAATTTGATTTTGATTCTGTACAGCTAAATTCTGGACTATCTGAAAGACTTGTTAAAGAAGAAAGAGTTCTTTCTTCTGCAATTACTTTTGCTTCTCCTTGAAGATTAGAATAAACTATTGATAATACAAATAATCCAACCAATATAAAAAATAAAAAAACGGCCATTAACATAAATGCCATTTCTTGAATCCTCAATTGAGATTTTTTTGATTTTTTATTTGCCATTATATTTTCTTTTATCATCTTTTAGATTAATATTAAATGTTTAGTAATTCATAATTTCTGAGTTTGAGAGATATGACTCCTCTTTCATTTTACTCACTCCGCCATTTCTCTTTTTATGTTATTAATTTTTGTCATCTTTAAAACCCCACATCATAATATAACTGACATCCTGATTTTTCTAATTTGTTTATGGAATCAATCTCTTGAATTTCATTATATAACCCTATTAATTCTCTTGAATCGTTTATAGGCCCTAAAACACCATTTAATTTTGGTCCAATGTTTGACTGGCAACCCTCTCTTTCAATAACTTTAATTTTATCAAGATAAACTTTAGTAAGTTCATCTAACTTGTTTTTTATTCTTTTAACATTACATTCATAAATTTCAGGTGAAGAAAAAATTGCTCCATAAATTAGCTCTCCAACATAATAAACTCTTTTTCCATAATTTCTATTTAACACATAATTTTGATTTTCATAAACTACTACGTCACATTTTCTTGTTTCTTTAAAACAAATATTTACTCCTTCACATTTTAAAGTCTCATTTACAAAAACGATATTTTTTAAATTTAAGCCTTCTAAACTTTCTTTAATTTCTTCTGGAGAATCATAAAAACAATATTTATCAGTATCACTTGTTATAATTACTAAATCATTTATTTTAAATGGCAGAAAAAATGGCTTTGAAAAAACATAAATGATTTTTCCTTCTACAACATCTTTAGAAAAAATATATTTATCTTTAATACTAACTTCTTTTCCTTGTTCTCCATAAGTTTCTCCATAAGTCTGCTCTGAAAAAGCTATCGTTTGTTTCCCAAATGGTTTATTTAAATATTCTCTACAATTAAAAAAAATTTTTGATTTTTTTTTGAACCCAATTTCATAAGCTTTTCCTGAAGCCAATCCTGTTTCTAAAGGGTCAAATAAACTAATTAAACTGGCCGCACTTTCTGTATAAACGGTTTGTTCAGAAGTTCTAATGAACTTACCAGCTGCAAAAATAGCTAAAAATAAAATAGTTCCTCCTGCAATAATAGCAAAAAGCCAGTTAAATGGTAGTGCTATTGCTTTTTTCTTTTTTATCAACATATTATTTTTTATCTAGGTACTTTTTAGTTAAAATATCGATTATCTCTTTAATTTCATTTACATTTTCTTTAGTCTCTTCAATAGATATCTCTTTCCCATAGTAGTTTATAGAATTTCTTATTTTTCTAAAGCGATCAAACTTAATAGCAAGAACACTCTCTCCAATTTTTTTCAGAAAAAATGTAAAGGCTTCATGAGAATAAATCTTATATTCTTCTAGTGAGGAAATAGCCTCTAAAATACTTCTTAAAACATCGTAATAACTCACCATTATTTTTCTAGCAGATTTTTGATTAATTTCTAGATTGTCTAAAAACTCAAGATCATTTTTAGCAGTTTGAACTAAAGATTTAATTAACGCATTGTCGCGAGAAGCTTTTCTTACGTCCCCTCCTTTAATAAAGTTCTCAAATCTCATCTAAACACCTCTAAAAACCCGTATAAAGTTACACCATTAATAAAATTATTCAACAACTCTTTATTTTTTCTTTTCATTATCTCAATTTCTTTTTTTGAATTAATGAATAATTGAATCTTATGTCCTAGTTTTTCTTCAAATCTTTCTAGATTAATTTCTTTTTTCAATGGGCTTATAATCAGTAAATCTACATCGCTTTTAGGAATATTTTCAGCCTTAGCAAAACTGCCAAATAAAATTATGGCTTCTGGATAATTAAACTCTTTTACAATATAATCTATTAATCCAGAACTGTGTAAAATTTCTAAATTATAGCTTAACTTAAGTCTTTTAAAATTATCATTTTCGGTATTTGCCTTAAATAAAAGATGGTTAAATTTTTTATCTGATTTTAAAATATCTTTTCTTTCAAATTTTTTTAAATATTTTGAAATGGTTGTTGGAGATTTATTGACTAATTTAGCTATTTGTCTAACATGAAATTCTTTTTCTGGATTTTCAATGAAAGGTTCTAATATTTTGTCCATTATATAGTACACATGTCTAATATAATGAACAGGTGTCCATTTTTAAATCTTTCTATAATCGTGTATAAATAGAGATTTATTTCAAATTAACAAATCTGTCATTCAATCCTTTTTCAATTTCAAAAATAGCCTCTCCTTCTTTAACAGCAAAACAATTAGGATTTCTAGTTTTTGTTATTTTTTCATTATCTAAATGAGCTATATAATGATATGGCATTTCACAAGCCTTTCCCGTTGGCCAAAAAAACATATTTGCTTTTTTTCCTTCAAATAAATTTAATTCTTTCCCAATTCCTCTAAATTCTCCAAATGAGGCTCGCGATAAATTAGCGAAACAAACGTAATTTATCGATCCAGGCAGATCTCCTTTAAAAGTGTGTTTATCATATTGAGAATTCCATGATTTTTCAACATCTGATTTAAATCCATCTATAAAAATTCCAATCTTAGCACATCTCTGGGTTTTTAAAAAAGCATTTATAACAATAATCGCAATAACAATAAAAAACACAATTAAAATAATTGAAAAAATACTTTCAAATGATAGTCCTAGAACTTGCGAGCGTTTTGATTTTGGCAAAATATTATTAATAGCAAAATCAAAATGCGAGTCCGAACGTTTTGATGAGGGAATTGTTTTATTTAATAGCGAGACAAAACTTGAGTCTCCCAGTTTATCAATTTTATGAAATTTTTTATTATCAATCCTCTTTTCCATTTTAACATTATATATTTAAACATATTCGTATAAGTATATAAAGGTAATTTTTTAGCGGACTGTAAAGTAAACATCATCTAAAAAAAAGTTTTTGAGATTTTTTGTTGTCACTTTATTAAGAGAGAATGTTGTTTAGAAATTAGTTTAATCCAAGAAATTATTTTCGTTCTATTATACTCTATTTCTTCTTTTATAGAAATATTTTTTTTTAAAACCAATTTTTATAGAAAGCTACAAATACTTATAACATCAGCTTATTTTTATACATGCAACGCTCATCTCTGCATCTTCATTATCATATTTTTTTGATATACATCCGTTATTGTAAGGATAAATATCTTCGCCACTACCGGTGGCAACCATCCAACATCCTGCAATTTTCCATCCCTGTGCACCATTACATCCTATTCCGTCGAGGGTTGTAGGAGTAAACTGGCTACTATTCTGAGGTCTTTTGTTATCTAATATGACAAAAGCAGATTTACTTCCACTAACGGTAATAATAGGTCTACTATTAGCAGGACCATCTTTTCTAAATGCCTGCGCTATCTCTATATTTAAACCTGAATTATCAATATAATTCTGTAGAGTAACCTCTACTCCAGAACTATTAACCATTATTTCATCAGAACTATGGCCCATAACTTTAGGATTTCCTGTTCTATAATCCCCAAAACTAATAACAAGTCCCAAAGTCAACACAAAAACAACTATAGCTGTTATTAATCCTATATCTCTTTTTCTAATATTTATCATCACCATTTTTATCAAATTAAAAAGAATAAAGACTTTAAATATCTTTTGAATTTAACATTATCTTCGAACAATCATCAAACTACAAATTTCTTAATTGATAACTTTATATGATAATGATAGTTACATGATTCTCTCCTCGATAATTGATCTGCTTAATCCTGGTTTGTTTAATAAAAATTATAAACCTCTAAAAAAATTATACGGGATATTAGAGAGAAGAATAAAA
>ERZ1292623.1977-Hain-H51-01um-R1-1977-length-18955-cov-7_pt1 | contig 18955 bp, 10 predicted proteins | sample MGYA00564398_ERZ1292623 | MGnify/ENA primary metagenome ERZ1292623 (study PRJEB36523, sample SAMEA6512633) | groundwater metagenome | collected 2019-01-07 | study: AquaDiva: Metagenomics assemblies of 32 groundwater samples | reverse complement strand
TCTTCGTCATCTTTGCTTTATCGAAAGGTCGAGCAATGGGATTCGGAGATGTAAAACTGGCGGCATTCATGGGTTTGTTCCTCGGCTGGCCAAGTATTCTCTCGGCGCTTTTTACTGCTTTTATGGCAGGAGCGGCCGTTGGAATTGTTCTTATCTTGATGAAGAAAAAAGGAATGAGGTCTGAAGTCCCGTTCGGCCCGTTTTTAATCGCGGGAACATTTGTTGCATTGTTCTTCGGAAAACTGCTTGTGGATAGGTATATTGGTTTTTTGTTGACCTGATGGTAAAATAAAACAATATGAAAAACACACTTACTATTCTCATCCTTGTTCTGGTTGTGGGAGCGGTTGCGCTTGCGTTTGTCGGACTGCAGCAAAGCGAGAGAGAGCGGGCACAAAATCCGCAGACGGCGACTCCGCCGCAAACTCAAAAAGCCGAACTTCCCAAAACGTTATATAACCTTGGAGGTACGGTACAATCGGTCGGTACCAATTCTTTTGTTATGGAGGCGAAGATTCCGGAGATTGCCGAGGATTATAGTTTGACGCACAGGTTGGAGCTGAAAACCGTCACCATTACGCCGCAAACGAAAATTACCAGATTGAGCTTTATTGTAGAGGCAGGAACAAACCAGAAGCGGCCCCAAGAGACGGAGGTTCCATTTTCCGCGTTGAGGCGTCTCGACTCTGTCGAGGTGATTTCCAATAGGGACGTCCGTGAAGGAGAAATAAGCGCAATACAATTGAGAATCTTGCCGAGCGGTTAATATGCGATTGCTGTTCGTTTTCATTCTTTTCGCTCTCTTGCCTGTTCCTGTTTTTGCTTTGCATAATACTACCATTGCCCTCAATGCGCCTACTCTTGAGTGTTCGGGAGCAACATCGCAGGTGATTTTGACTTGGACTGTAACAGATGATGATGGAGATTATTTTGTGGATCGAAAACTGCCCGCAGATGTCAGCTACACCCAGATTGCGGGTTCATTCCCCGACAGCGACTCCCATCAGGATCCGGTTGCGAGCGGCACCACCTACAACTATCGCATTCGGGGCGTGAAGGGGCCCGATACCAAATTTTCAAACATCGTTACCGTTACCTCCGAATACTGCGGCGCGGTAATTTCTGGTATGACTGCGAGTTGTGCCGCGGATGGACCACATATCAATGTAAGCTGGCTTCCTGCCTCTGGCCAGGTTGTCCGCTACGAAGTGGAACGAAAGAAAGAGGGCGAGGCAGGCTTTTCCTTTGTCGCCAACGTCGGCACGAACACCAGTTATGATGACAGTCTGAATGTAGAGGGAACCCGAGAGTATGCCTATCGCATCAAAACCGTATGGCAGGACAACACAACTCGAACATCGGCAGAAAGTATAAAGAAGGCCCTTGCCTGTCCTGTGATTTTAAGTGTGGGTTCTCAATGCTTGACTGACACGGTGCCTGGCGGGCCAAAGATGAATCTTTCCTGGAACAGCCTGCTTGGGGTTCAGAAATATCAGGTGTACCGGCAGCTGCCCGGTGAACCCGCACATTCTCTCCTCGCGGATAATATTACGAGTACGAGTTTTTCGGACGATGTAGTAACGAGTTATCCAGGCGGCTACTTTAATACAGGAGACATCTCTTACTTCATCCGGGCTATCTGGCAAACTGACCAAAAGGACTCTTCTCCGAAAAACATTGGTATTCCCCAGTGCGCTCCCTATCTGGAACTAACGACAACTTGTGATAATGTAAATGGTATATTTGGCTTTCAGCTCACTTGGACTGCCACGCAGGGAGCAACGCACTATAATATATATCGCAGTGGATTGTTTGTCGCCCAGACGAACAACCTCTTCTTTTTCGATGGAAGCCCTTCGCAGGCAACGCGGGCCTATCGGGTTGACGCGATAGCAGGTTCTGCCTTTCCCTCCAATGAGGTCACGAAAAGTATTGACTGTACCATAACTACGCCCCCGGTGCCGCCCCCCGAGCTGACGCGCGCCGATCCTTTTTGCAGCGCAGGCAAGTCTTATATCCAGTTGGAATGGTCGGCTTCAGAAAACGTTACTTCCTATACAGTGTATCGAACCTCGACTTCCGGAACCGATCTCTTCTCTTTTGCCGCGAATACGACTTCCTGGCCAGACCCCGGAGTGCAGAGCGGGTTTACCTATGCATACTCCATAAGGGCCACGGGTCCGGGAGGAGAGACTGCCGCTTCAGCGTCAAGGACAGTTACGGCAGTAAGTTGTGTTCCCCCCACTGTCCCTGGAATTAGCGTGAGTACCCAGTGCGTTGCGGGAGGCCCTGAAGTAACGATTTCCTGGACATCCAACAATGGAAATACGCTCCGCTACGTGGTGTACCGGAGCTCCGACGGAGGAGCAACTTTTCCTTTTGTGGTGGGTACATTTAATCAGAGCGCCCCGGAGTTTAGCTCAAAAACCACCAAAGATCTTACGGCGTCTCCTTCTGCCACTTACTATTATAAGGTGGCGGCAGAAGGGTCTGCGGGAGTGCCGCCTTCAGAGTCCGCAAAGGCGCCGGTTACTACTTCTGCTTGCGCTCCTGCTGCGCCGTTGTTGTCATTAGCGAATGCGTGCGTGTCTGGCTCTCCGAGAGTGAACCTTTCGTGGAGCGTAAGCAGCACAACAAACATTGATCACTTTGAAATTTTTCGAAACGGGTCACAGCTTCCTACCCCTCTTTTGGGGCCTTTAGCCACGGGTTTTCAGGATGCCGCGGTTGACGCGTCAACCTCTTATACGTATCGGGTAGATGCAGTAGGCCCCACGGGAACGCGGTCGAGCAGCGCCAATGTTTCCATTACGACAAATAACTGCGCTCCGTCGGGACCTTTTGCCATTTCAGAGCCAATTACGCTTGCGTGCGTTGGCCCATATCTGGAAACTACAATTTCGTGGAGTCCGAGCTCGAACGCAACTTCGTACAACCTCTTTCGCAAACAAGTAAGCACAGGAGGCATCGTTACTTATTCGAGCGTAACTTCTCCGTTTGTAGATACTGGATTTGGAGATGCTATCTCCGTAACGCCCGAGCAATACACCTGGCAGACAGAAGCTGTTGCCTCGGGAGGGAACACGTTGTCGCCAATCACAAACCCCGTGAGTGCTCCTATTTGCGCGCCATCAAAGCCAGTCGTTTCCAGTCTTGCGGCCTATTGCGTAGCAGGTTTGAGTTTTCCTGTTTCCGTTGATATTGCGTGGTCCGACACTATCAATACGACAGGCTACAAGATTTATCGAAACACTACGGGAGCAGGACCTTCTGATCCTGGAGATTTGATAGCTACGCTTCCTGGAACCACGTTTGCCTTTACCGATACCAACGGAGGAATAGGGCTCGAGGAACAGAAAACATACTTCTATTGGGTAAAAGCAGTTGGCCCCACCGGACTCGAAACGATTTCTGATTCCAAATCAGTGACAACTCCTTTGTGCGTTCTTCCCACCGCGCCGCAAAATCTCGCGGCGGTGTTTGAGTGTACAGGAGCCGGAGGTACTTCTCCCCATCAGGCACGCGTGAGTTGGGATGACTCAAACTTCGCGAGTTATTACCAAGTGTATCGTAATGGAGTTCCGCTGTTGCCTACTATATCTGATACCAATAGCAGTTTTCCGAATACGACCAGGTATACTTCGTTTACCGATTCTACCATTGCAGTCGGCACTTTGTATATCTATTCTGTTGCGGCATTTGGGCCAGGCGGGAAAAGCCTAGATCCAAACCCAGTCGTTACGCTTAACCCTGCGGCTGACGCAAATGGCAACTATTGCAAGCCCTCGACCCCCGCGATTACAAGTCTCACGACGGCGTGCGAAAGCTTGGTTCCAGCAAACACCATTTCGTGGTCTATTGACAACGTGTTCAATGACAATGAGTATCAAATTCACCGAAACGGCTCTGTGGTAAAAACAATTACGAAAGGCGTGGATCCTGAATTTTCCACGCGCACGTGGAAAGATGCAAGCGGACTCGCAATCGAAACAACATATACCTATGAAGTGAAAGCAATCGGCCCTCCTCTACCCACTTCCACCGCCCTAGAAAGCGGGTTCTCTCCTTCCCAGTCGGTTCAAACGCTTGCCTGCGGAGTAATTCCGGGAACGCCAGTGATTTCAACAACAGGCAACCAATGCGTTTTGGGAAAGCCGCAGATTACCATTGATTGGACAGACACCTTAAACGCTATTTTATATAACATATATAGAAACGGCGTACTCACATATGCACGAGTACCCTCTTTTTTCACCGACGATGGAGTTACCTTTCGCGAGGATTTTACCGGAGCAAACGGCAATCCCTGGCCGATCTACTGGGTGCGCGAGGGAGTCACTCATACCTATACGATTCAGGGCAACAGGGGGAGGGTTAATCGAAACGGGAACAGCGGCCGAAGTATTTCGTATCTTGCTGGCAATGGAATGGGCAACCTCCGAGATTTCGAGATTTTATCCACCGTAATGAGCAATGGGAACTGCGCCAATCCTGGGCATGTTGGTCGAAGACAGGATAGTGACTCTGATACCTATTATCTTACGCAATGGACCGGCTGCTCAAGCGGCGATCTTACTTGGTATAAACTTGTAGATGGGGTTGCAACAGAACTCGGTGTTTTCAACTTCGGTTCCTCGGATAACGTCGATCACAAAATGCGCACGCGTATTGAGCAGAACGGCGCTGTTACTGATTTGCGAGTGAAACTTTGGCCTGCCGTGAGTCAAGAACCCGCAAGCTGGACGCTTGAAGTGCTGGGGAATACTGAAGCTAAGCTGCAGAACGCGAGCGGCCGCGTGGGAGTTTCGGCAGGACTTTATATAAGCGACGGTCGAGTAGTAGAATTCGACGACTTTGAGGTAAGACGAATTCCCTCCACGGTCTTAGAGGATGGCCAGTCGTATACCTATACTGTTGCCGCTGTTGGGATAGATACCGAAAGCGGACCTTCGAACCCCATCACCATTATCGCTGCTTCTTGCACGCCTGCAGATCCGAACCTACAGGTTTCACCCGATTGCAGCACCGGCAGTCCAGCCTTGAAATTACAATGGAACCCTGATCCCAGCACCGATTATTGGAATGTGTACAAGAAACGCGGAGGCGCATGCATCCCTGAAGACACCATGTTCACATTTAATTCTCCGCAGACTTCGCATATTGATCAGGACGTGCAAAGTCCTGGCATTACCTATGAGTACTGTGCCGTGGGATTTGGGCCTGGAGGATCAGGGCCATTTTCCGCTTCCGTGCCAGCAACCACCGAGTCGTGCGCTGGGTTGCCTTATGACGGCGATCCCATCAGGATGAATCTTTTGGTTATTGCCGGGTGTTCAGGGCCAAGCCCCAAAATGGCGCTCGACTGGGACGAGGACCTCACGGGCAACACGATCTCTTATGATGTCTTACGGAAGGACGTGACTGCTGGAGGGGGTTTCGTCCTCATTACAAGCAGAACGGCAGTCCAGACAAGTTATACGGACGCAGATCCTTCCCTGCAAGGATTAAGAAAGTATCAGTATAGGGTAGATGCGATCGGAAGCGGCGGCGGTACGACTTTCGCTGAAACTCTTGTCAAGGAAACTTTGGATTGCGCCAATACGCCGCCTCAACCTTCTACGCTTTCCCTTAACATTGTTGTTTCCACAGGCGATACTCGTGCCGTTTCCCTATCGTGGACCGATGCTTCCAACGAGTATGACGATCCCGACCTTGTGGATAGAGCAGGCTATCGTTTATTCCGCGAAGGGAGCCCGAACGAACTTATTGTTTCTCTGCGAGGAGGGGATGATGCTTTTTACAGCTATGTGGACAATACCGTTGAAGATAACCGTAGCTATAACTATCAGGTGCGTGCGTACAACAATAATACGGGTCCGTATGTTGATTCAAGCAATCTGGGAGGAGTGTTCTCCAATGAGCTTTTAGTGATTGTCCCGCGGGCAAGGCCCGGAAGGTTTGATATGTTTGGCAGTGTGATCTCGGGCGGCAAAGTCGAAATAACCTGGGAACAGGCCGCCACCACGGCCGCTGGTGGAAATATTACGTATCAAGTCTATCGCGGCGCCACGCAGACATTCAGTGTAGCAGGCGGAACGCTTCTTTGCACAGTGCTCGATACCGACCCTGTCGATCCGAATGTTGTGCCGCTCATCTGCACCGATGCCGCCCCCGATCCTTCGGAATCCTGGTATCGGGTAGTTGCGAGCAATGCAGGAGGAGTGCAGGAATCGAATCAAACCAGACAATTTCTCATCGCGATTTTCCCCGGGCTTTGGCGCGAAATCTCGCCGTTTTAATTATGAATCGTGAATCTGGTTTTACATTGATTGAGTTGATTATTGTTTTTGCCATTATTGCCATCTTGAGCGGGATTGGGTTTGTCGGCGGCCGGTCAGGCGACAGGAGCTTGGCTTTGGATCGCTCCTCGCATCAGGTTGCCCAGGACATCAGAAAAGCAGGAGAGCTTGCCCTACGCGCAGAAGTGTCAACGATATGCGGTGGGCCGCCGAGTCAACTTTCCGGTTATGGGATCTATTTCACCGAAACCAATCGAAATGAGTATATTCTGTACGCAAACTGCAGCGGGAACCAAGAAGGATACAGTGACTCTGGATCAAAGCCCGACAAAGAAGTTCAGAAAGTTTTGCTTGAAGGCCCGGTTCAAATTCAATCAATGGAAGGAAAGCCGGCGGCGGGGCCATGGGTGTCGCAAAGCAAATGGAGCGTCGCCTTTTTTCCTCCGGATCCCCGAGTTGGGCTCTGTATAAGTAACGCTTGCAGCGGGCCAGGTAAGCTGTCGGAAGCAAAAGTTATCCTTGCTTTGAAGAGCGATCCAACCAAAACAAAAACAATCACCATTAATGAAAAAGGAGCAATTAGTATTGACTAGATCCCGCGGATTTACCCTGCTGGAAGTTACCGTCGCAATTTTCGTTGTGACCGTTGGCATTGGAGGCGTGTTTGGATTTTTGCAGCAAACAATTTTCCTTGGGCCCACCCTCAACAATCAGCTTGCGGCTTCCTACCTTGCCCAGGAAGGCGTGGAGATTGTAAGGAATATACGCGACACGAATTATGTTCGCATTGCGCTCGGCGGAGGAGGGACTTGGACCGATGGGTTGGAGGGGTGTGCCGGTAATGAATACCAAGGAGATTATTTGAGTTCTTCTCTTGATTGTTTCGCTGGAGGAGCGCTCTCGCTCGACGGAAACTTTTATGTGCACGGTGCGGGTGTCGCGACCCCGTTTCAAAGAATGATCACGGTAACCCCCAATGGCGCAAACCGGCTTGATGTTGCCGTTGAGGTGCAGTGGCAAGAGCGAGGCAATCCCTATACATTTGTGGTCGATACCGAATTATATAACTGGATTGGGTTTTGATGAGTATGAGAAAAGAATGCGGATTTACTCTTGTAGAAATGCTCGTTGCCCTTGCGGTTTTCTTGTTGATAGGAGGGTTAGCATTCAATCTCCTGGTTTCCTCAATCGCCAGCCAGCGAAAGGCACTCAAGGACCAAGCTGTGGTTGACCAGATTTCTTTTGTGGCAGAGTATATGAGCAGGGCAATACGGCAGGCGGAAAAAGACCTTGCAGATGAATGTCTCGCGAGCGGAGCCGATTTGTTGAATTACAAGGTGCTCGCAGGAGGGCAGACCCTGCGGTTCCTTGATAAAGACAAGATCTGTCGGGAGTTTTCGTTTGACTCGGTTGCGCTCGCAATCCAGGAACGGCGTTCGAGCGATCAAACGGCAACGTTCGGGCCGTGGGTTGCTTTAACCTCCAATGACATTGATGTGGGAGACCTGCGGTTTTTTATCCAGGGGGAGGAGCAAACCGATCAGAAACAGCCGCGGGTAACATTTTTCATTGACGCGCAAGGTCTTCGGCTTCAAACAACTATTTCACAAAGAAGATTCGATGTGGTGGAATAATACTCAAAAAGAAAAAGGAGTTGCTCTGTATCTAGCAATTATCGTAATGGCGCTTTTGCTCGGCATTGCCTTGGGAGTGGGTTCTATTCTTTTCGGCGGAGTGCGGCTTCTTCGCGGGGTGGGGCATTCGGTGGCAGCGCTCTATGCCGCGGAAGCCGGGCTGGAAACGGTATTTTATGAAGACAGTCAGGGAAGCGACATTACGGGGTGCGATGGAACTGCCGGGGCGCCATCGTTTTGTAAGAGGTCTTTGTCAAACGGAGCGGCTTATGAAGTGGTGGTTCAGAGTCCGGATGGGGTGGTATGCAGCGCAGTGCTGTATTGTGCCGGATCTGCCGGAACATTCCAGAATTCGGTGAGAAAAATTTTCATCGAGCGCTGAAAGCTCCATAGCGTGGCTGGTCATTTAAAATAGGATTTTAATATCCTATATTAATTTGTTATCTTTTGTGCTAAAATAAAAAGATGCAAAAACGCGATTCTATTCTTGAAAAAGAAAAAGCTTATCATATCATAGTGCGTGCTATAGAGGGGAAAAGTATTTTTCGCGCTCCAGAAGAACTCGATCGATTTATTGTACAAATGTATGCAGCAAATATTGGAAGGCCTGGAATTAATCTTACCAAACGCAATGTGAAAGAATCATGTCATGCTATTTTAGAAGGTAAAGAAATATCATCTTCTCTTGTATCTCGCGAACACGATCCTCTTGTTACCTTGTTTAGTTTTGCGCTCGTTGGGAATCACTATCATATGGGGTTAATGGGACATGAGGATGGAGCAATTTCCAAATATCTACAGAAGTTAAACATTGGATTTGCAAAGTATTTCAATATGAAGCATCAGCGAAGAGGATCGCTCTTTGAAACACGATTTCGCGCCGTTGCTCTTCAAGGGACTCATCAGCTTGTTGCCTTGATACGGTATATCAACATTAAAAATGTGATTGATGTGTATCAGCCAAACTGGAAGGAAAACGGGATTGCGTCCGCCAAAGAAGCGCTCCATTTCGTAAGAACTTATTCGTATTCAAGTTTTCCAGATCTTTTTGGACGCCGTTCCTCCAAACTTCTGCTAGACGGGAGGGGGAAAGACTACCTTATAGAGGTTCTTGGAAGCCAGCTCTTGCGGGACAATAAAGTACCCGAACTCTACATGAAAGATCTTCTTGCTGCCAGCGGGCTAGACGAAGGTGACTTAGAAGATAGGGAATAGTATTAAAATCCTATTTTAATGACTAGGGAAAGAGTCAAGAGAAGAATAGAAAAACTTAGAGAAGTTATCAACCACCAGCGGTATTTGTACCACGTGCTCGACCGTCAGGATCTTTCTGACGAGGCCCATGATTCTTTGAAACACGAGCTTTGGCTCTTGGAGCAGAAGTTTCCCGACTTAGTCACGCCAGACTCGCCCACCCAGCGCGTGGGAGGGGAGCCGCTCGATACATTCGAGAAGGTCGCGCATAAGGCGGAAATGCTCTCTATCGAGGATATTTTTTCTGAAGAAGAGGCACGAGATTGGGAAGAGTATATAGGGAGATTGCTTGCCGTAAGCGAGCGGAGCGAGTCGAAGGGCCCATGGGGATACTTCGCGGAGCTGAAGATCGACGGATTCGCTGTGGCTTTGGTATATCGCAAAGGGCTTCTTGCCGTGGGAGCTACGAGAGGAAACGGCCAAGTCGGAGAAAACGTAACCCAAAATCTCAAAGTCTTAGAGAGCATTCCTTTGCGTTTGGAAGTAAGAGGAAGGCTTCCAGAGAAGCTCAAAAAGAACGTGGAGGCGGAGATGTTAAGGGGCGAGATCGAGGTGCGCGGAGAGGTATATATGGAAAAGAAGGCGTTTGAGAAGTTCAAAACATCTTTTGCCAATCCCCGCAATTTGGCCGCGGGTTCTATTCGCCAGCTCGATCCTAAACTTGCCGCCGCAAGACCTCTTAAATTTATGGCGTATGATCTGGTAACAGATCTCGGCCAGGCCACGCATTCAGAAGAACACGAAATTCTCAAAGCAATTGGATTCAAGACCGACAAAACCGCGAGAGTGTGCGCCAGTTTACAAGAGATTATCTTGTATTGGAAAGAAGTAGAGAATAAAAGAGACACACTGCCTTTTCAGGTTGATGGGGTTGTGGTTCAGGTGAACGACAATGAAGTGCTTGGAGCATTGGGTGTGGCGGGGAAAGGCCGGCGTGGCATGAGAGCGTTAAAATTCGCGGGCAAGCAAGCGACCACAAAAATTCTTGATATTCAGATTCAGGTGGGGCGCACAGGCGCCATAACGCCCGTGGCGCTCTTTGAACCGGTCGAGGTAGGCGGCGTTCAGATCACAAGGGCAACCCTGCACAATGAAGACGAAATCAAAAGATTGAGAGTGAAAGTTGGAGATACCGTAGTGGTAGAACGGGCGGGCGATGTGATCCCGGCGGTGGTGCAGGTAATTTCAGATCTTCGAGAAGGGGCGGAGAAAGAATTTCAGATGCCAGTCAGGTGCCCCATGTGCAAAAGCAAGCTTGTTCGCAAGGAAGGGGAATTCGCAAGGCGATGCCAAAATAAAAACTGCCAGGCAAAAAGAAGGGAATATCTGTATCACTTTGTTTCCAGAAAAGCGTTTGATATTGATGGATTGGGTCCGAAAATTATTGACCAACTGCTAGAGGAGGGGCTGGTACTCGATGCTGCGGATCTTTTTGAACTCACAGAAGGGGACTTGGTGCCCTTAGAGCGATTTGCAGATAAGTCTGCTGAAAATCTAGTTTTCGCGATCAACCAAAGCAAAAAAATTTTATTGGCGCGATTCATCTACGCCCTAGGCATTTTTCATGTGGGAGAAGAAACCGCAAACGCGCTTGCGCGCAATTTTTCTCGCTTCGCCAGATCTGGCGTAGCCAGACAATTTCAAAACCTATCGCTCGAAGATTTTCAGCAGATTCCCGATATTGGTCCCAAGATTGCACAGAGCATTTATGATTGGTTCCATGCGAAAGAGAATCTTGAGTTCGTACAGCGTCTGCAAAAATCCGGCGTTGTGATACAAGATATCCCCCTACGGGGGATCTCCCGCAGGGAGAAAAAACTTGCAGGAAAGATATTTGTGCTGACGGGAACGTTAGATTCAATGAGCAGAGATGAAGCAAAAGCAAAGATTCGCGGTCTCCTCGGCGAAATTTCCGAGTCGGTGTCAAAAAAGACCTCATATGTGGTATCGGGTAAGGAACCCGGGTCGAAGCTCGGAAAAGCAAAGAAGTTAGGAATTCAAATTCTTACAGAACAGGAGTTTATAAAGATGATTGGGTCTTAATTTCCAAATCTCCATGGGTCAATTTTTTCTGTATGTACAAAAACTGGACTGGATTCTGATCGGAAGTTCGTTTGGATTGGTGGGCATGGGATTGCTTTCGATTTATAGTTCATCTGGCGCGAGGAATGACTTTTCGAACTTTGAGAAGCAGCTGATTTTTTTTGCGGTTGGGTTTTTTGCCATGTTCTTAGTTTCTCTTTTTGACTATCGGTTGCTTCGAAATGATCCCTATCTCATCCTTTTCCTTTATGTTGTGGGACTTGTTGCTTTGGCAGGTCTTTTGCTGTTTGCGCCAGAAATACGCGGCACAAAAGCCTGGTACCGAATTGGTGATATATCAGTTGACCCGATAGAGTATGTAAAGATCATACTTGTAGTTTTAATGGCAAAATACTTCTCGTTGAGGCATATTGAGGTCTATCGGGTAAGACACATTCTTTTTACTGGTATATACTTTCTAATTCCTATAGTACTTATCGCGCTTCAGCCAAATCTCGGCCCTGTACTTATTCTTGGTATTCTATGGGTTGTTCTTTTACTGGTCGCAGGGATTCGCTTTCGTCATCTGTTTGGGATTCTTGCCTTGGGTATTCTTATTTTTGCTTTAGGGTGGTCGTTTTTTCTTTTGGAACATCAAAAAAGCAGGATTGAGAGTTTTCTAGAGCCTGAATTGGATCCTTTGGGTATCGGATGGAGCCAATTCCAATCGCAAATTGCGATTGGAAACGGCGGAATTTTCGGACAAGGCTTTGCGCATGGCACCCAAACTCAATACGGCTTTCTTTCAGAGCCGCAAAATGACTTTATTTTTGCCGCGATAGCAGAGGAATTTGGTCTCTTTGGCATTTCTTTGATATTTCTGCTTCTCGCGCTTTTGCTTTCTCGGGTAATCAAAATTGGTATTGACGCTCAAGATAACTTCTCAAGGCTGTACGCGGCAGGATTAGCTACTTTGCTTATCGCGCACACCTTTATTAACGTGGGCATGAATCTTGGGTTATTACCTATCATTGGCTTATCGCTCCCATTCGTAAGTTACGGCGGCTCTTTTCTTATTGCAACCTATATTGGATTGGGTATTTTATTGAGCATCAGAACACATTAGCGTGTTTGAAGCCAGACTTTTTCACGTTTAAAGTCTGGCTTCAAACACTGTATCGGATATCCACAGGCAAAGGTATTGACCTGTATTTTTAATTGGAGGATAATAATATAATGTCTGAATATATTACGCTTCAGCACGCAACAAAGTTTTGTCCCTATACGCAGGAATATTTGAGTTTGCGCGCGCGACAGGGAAAATTGAAAGCGCTGAAGCTGGACCGTAATTGGGTTTGCACGAAAGAATGGCTTCAAGAATATGTTAGGAAATCTGAAGACTATAAAAAGCAGAAAGAAAATCGAGAAATTTTTGTGGAGCCTCCGAGAAACTTGCCGATATACGCCCCTGACGCGGAAATGTGGGAAGAAGAAATTCCAGAGGATAGCGAGCGCCAAAAAAAGTTCCAAAGAAATTTTCAGTTTGCCTTAGCCTTAGCGATGATGGCGGCATTGTTTCTCGTGAGTATTTTTCAGGGCCACCAGCAAGTTTTCCGCGTTGCAGAGAACGTTAGTCCAGTTGTCATTTCAGCTGCCGTGGCTCTTGGAGAAACAATGCAGGCGAAGGGTTTTACGGCAGGGAAAGGAGTCCAGATATTTCTTGGCGCAGCTTCGCCCGCCGGAGCCTCTGGCGAAGGCTGGGGCATAGGAGAAATCGCGAAGGAATACATTGGATGGGTGGGCGATCAAGTCCGACGTATTGCGAAAGTTTTTGTTCTCGAACCGCCAACGCCACAGGCCGATTCGGTGCCCCGAGCGGAGTCGAGGGGTGTGGTGGTAGTTCCGTCATCCGCCAATGAGGCGGATGACGAGAAAGTCAAAGAGCAAATTAAGCAATCATTTTCCGATGAAGTGAACATAACTCCATACGACGAGGAATCCGGAATTATCACGCCAGTGTTCCGCCACCGCGCGGGTAAAGACTACCTATATATACTAGTGCCGCTCCGCGACGAAAATTCCAAATGATTACCCACGTTATAAGATTTATAAAGTTTAGAAAAATTATAAGGGTTATAATTCTTATAGCAATTTTTGGAATTTATTTTGCGCCTGCGGCGCAAGCAGCGGTGATGTCGTCCAGTAACTATAAAATACAGATTGATTCACTCAATGTGGGCGGCGGGTACGCGTCGTCCGCAAGCTACGTATCCGAAAATACCGCGGGCGAAACGGGAACCGACAAACTCACCGGCACTTCAAATAATCTGTATGCGGGATTCCAACTGCCCGTTGTTGCGGCAACACCAAGCCCAACCCCAAGCCCAACCCCAGCTGCAGCAGGCGTTTCGAGTGCGGGGACCAGGCGGGCGCAGGGTCAGCTGCTCAACGTGGAAAATTTCACAGCAACGTGGGGAGATCAACAAATTCAACTGCGCTGGAATAATCCTCCGGACATTGATTTTCTTGGGGTAGTCATTTTGCGTTCAGAAGAGTTTTACCCGTCGGATCCCTCCGATGGACTCCTTATATATAATGGCGCGGGCCAAGAGTTTCTCGATAAGGACCTCCAAAACGGGAGAGCATATTACTATACTGTGTTCTCGTACGATCGGTTTGGAAACTTTGCTTCTGGCGCCGTAGCGTTCGCGGTTCCCTTTACTCTTGGCGTTCCCCCGGTGTTGGAGCCAGAGCAACCCCCTCGGGAGCCGTCGCTGGTGCCGCCAGAATTGATTCCGCCCGAGCTTCGAGGCCTTTCGTTCCTTGATTTTGATTTTATCCAAGGGGACTCGAAACTTCTGGTAGTCAATGGAAGAATAGAAGCAGATGCGGATTCTCCACTTACGATTGCCATTGATTACGACAAACTTCCCGAAGTTCTTAAAACTATTTTAGCATCAATGGAGAATGACAAAGGAGAAGTGTTCTCCTTCTTGTTGCGGGTGGACAGGGAAAAGAAACGCTATTTGGCAACTCTTAATCCACCAGCTTCAGGGCTGTATGGTTTATCGCTCGTGATGGTTGACTACCAAAATCAAGGATTGCAAAAGGTGGAAAGCGAGCTCACGGTAAAAGAAGCAGTTTCCGGCCAGGCTGCTCCTCCTTCCGATAGAGGGTTTCGGCAATTTTTTCCCGAGTTGCTTATTTTTCTATTGATTTTATTGGTGCTAATCGGAGCATGGTTTTCTATAAGAAGGTATATCGGATGTCTTATCTTTGCCCTATTTCTGCTTCAATTTTTGAGTATCGGATCGGTATCTGCCGCGTTTAATCCCCAGATTAACTATCAGGGAAAACTTACCAACACTTCAGACGCTGCGGTTTCAGACGGCGACTACAACTTTAAATTCAGGTTGTGCATAACCGTTGGATGTACCGACGGTTCAGACCCTATTTGGACAGAAACAAGAGAAGGCACGGATAAGGTTACGGTAACCAGCGGGATTTTCAGCGTTCTGCTCGGCAGTGTTACGAGCATAGCTTCTGTGAACTTTAATCAGAGTTTATGGCTGGAGGTGCAGGTGGGAGGAACCGGCGCGCCGTCTTATGAAACGCTTACTCCGCGCAAAAAACTCGGGGCAGTGGCCGCGGCGTTTGAAGCAGATAAATTAGATGGAGTTGATTCTGCTTCGTTCGTGCGATCCGATGAAGCAGATACTATTGCGGCAAGTACCGCGGGAACGCTCCTTACGATCACCCAATCGAGCACAGGCAGTATTGTTGATCTCGCGGGAAATTCAATTACCACGGGAACAGGATTGGGACTTACCGTAAATGGACTTACAACCGGCACCGGATTGAATATTTCTTCCACCGCGACAACAGGCGGAGCTTCTGGAGTTTCAAAACTCCTCAATATCGCAAGATCCGGAGCGAACGCCAATGCTTCACACACTGCCTACGGCCTGTACTCGGCAGTAACCAACACGGGCACTACTTCCACGAACGTTGGCATCTATGCCACTGCCTCCGGCGCAACAAACAATTATGCCGCCATCTTTGATTCCGGCAACGTCGGCATCGGGGACACTACTCCAGCTGGGCTTTTCACTGTGGGCAGCGGAGATGTCTTTCAAATCGCATCCACTGGTCTTATTGCAAACTCTCCTACCGCCACAGGAACCCTCATTGATTACAACCTTGAGACCGAATGGACCTTTGGCACTTTGATCAACGCAGACTTTGCCTCTGTCACCACCCAGGGGGCAGGAGACATCATAGGCATGCAGTTTGACTTTGACACCAACCTTACCGGAACAACAGACCGAGACATCACCGGAACCAATGTGATCATGAATGCCCTAACTCAATCTGCGGCCAACACCACCGCCTACATTGGCTATAACATTTCTGCGGCAGGAGCCCTTGTACAAGACACTGCGGCAGGCACCATCAACTGGAGAGGAGCCAACATTACCTTACCTGTCATTACCCAGACCACAGGCACTGTGTCTGCCGATGGAGTTCGTGTGCTTATTCCCGCTTCAGGAGCTATTGTCACCGGAGGAACCATGAACGGCATCAGCATCGTAGCTCCCACCACCTCTGGCCCAGCGGCAGGCACGCTCAATGCCATCAACATCGGAGCCTTAACCTCTGCAGGAGCGGGAACCGAAACCGCGCTTTCCATTGGCACGGGCTGGGATATGGGTATCTCGATGGCAGACAATCTGCTCATTGGCCTCGGAACCGCCGCAGGACGAATCGAGTTCGATGATCAGGCCACAGATGAGGTGAATATCCTTTCTGCGAATGTGGGTATTGGAGATGCTACTCCCGATAATCTTTTGGATGTCGACGGCGGAACAAGCGCTGCTGCTCTTGCCATCACCTCCACTGGTACTGATACCGATGCCCTCCTCAAGTTCGAACTCACAGACAATACTCCCAACTTTGTTCTGGGCGTAGATGACAGTGATAACGACACCTTCAAGATTGGGACCACTGCTCCTGAAACAAGCACAACCCTTACCATCGACTCGCGTACCACCACCTCTGGCGTCTCCGCTCTCACCCTTGCTGGCATCGCCTCCACCATTGCCTCTGCCGCAGGAGCAGAGTACACGACTCTCACCCTCACTCCACCTACCATCACCTTAACTGGCACAACCCAGGTAACAAGCCAGATGGATTCTGTGCTGATCAATGCTCCAACCATCTTGGACGCCTCTGTGATTACCGTAGATGACGTAGCCACCCTCACGGTCGCAGGAGCTCCCATTGGAGCAGACAATGTCACCATCAGTGACTCATACGCCCTAAAGATCAATGCTGGAGTTACTGCTTCATCCACCAGAGCCTATGGTCTCTATGTTGATGCGCCTACAGGCGCTACTAATAACTATGCTGCGAGCTTTGCAACTGGCAACGTCGGCATCGGGACGACCGCGCCGGGGGTAAAATTGGAAGTTGTCGGTTCAGGAAATGTTATGAGGATCATTGAGGACAGTTCAGACACAAGTTCAACCCGCAATGTTTTTATTGGAAAGGCGAGAAGTAGCGGGGATATGGTGGACGGTTTTGGACCGCAATTGCTCTTTACCATTGAAGACAATTCTGGCGTGACAACTAACAATATCGGTTCTTTAAATTTTGTGAGGAACGGAGCAGACAACAGTGGAAAGTTTCAAATTCAAACTTATAATGCTGGAACAAGTAACACAGGTTTTGTCCTTGATAATCTCGGCAACGTCGGCATCGGGGACACAACTCCGGATGTATCACTTGACATCTTCTCTTCAGTCACAGGCGGCCGTATTATTATCACAAACACCAATGCAACAGATACTGATGTGACAGTAGGATTTGCTTTGGTAGACGGCACCAACAACTTTACCATTGGAGTAGACGACAGCGTTGCGGGAGATCCATTCAAGATCTCCACCACTGCCTTGGGAACTAGCGATCTTCTTACCATAGATTCCCAAACAACAGTTTCTGGAGTCTCTGCGTTTACTCTTGCAGGTCTTGCTCAAACCATTGCCTCTGCCGCAGGAGCAGAGTACACGACTCTCACCCTCACTCCACCTACCATCACCTTAACTGGCACAACCCAGGTAACAAGCCAGATGGATTCTGTGCTGATCAATGCTCCAACCATCTTGGACGCCTCTGTGATTACCGTAGATGACGTAGCCACCCTCACGGTCGCAGGAGCTCCCATTGGAGCAGACAATGTCACCATCAGTGACTCATACGCCCTGAAGATCAACGCTGGAGCAACCGCTTCCTCCACGAGAGCATACGGCCTCTATGTGTCAGCTCCAACAGGAGCCACAACAAACTATGGAGCTGCCTTTGCAACAGGGTTTGTGGGGATTGGGGTTACAGCCCCAACATCACCCCTAGAGGTAGGCATTGCACCAAGTTGTTCTCCAAGTACGTGTATCACAGGTTTGACCCTAAATACAACTAGTACCGGTTTCACAATGGGAGCGAGCGGATCAGGTGTTCTTGGTGTTAAGGCATGGACAAGTATGGTTGTTGATCTTGGGTCTACTAGTACAACCTTTTTTAAGATTAACGAGAATGATGGAGCTAACACTCGTTTTACCGTACTACAGACTGGCAACGTCGGCATTGGCGACTCAACTCCGGATGTATTACTTGACATCCTCTCTGCAACCACAGGGAGCGATATTATTATCACAAACACCAATGCAACAGATACTGATGTAACTGTTGGGTTTGCTTTGGTGGATGGCACCAACAACTTTACCCTCGGAGTAGATGATTCAGACAGTGATAAATTTAAAATAAGCACAACTGCCTTGGGGACAAGCGATCGGTTCATTATTGATTCTGCTGGTTTAGTGGGGATTGCGGGAGCCACACCCCTTGAAGAATTAGATGTTGAGGGGCAAATTCAACTCGATCTAGACGGGACAACAGATACTACCATTGGCGTTTGCAAAGACGTTGCCGATGGAGCTGGGGTTGAAAATGACGTAGAGTTTACCGATTGCAGCAGCACGCCCGGAGATATTGCAGAATGGTATGAGACAGAAGACGGAGTGGAGTCAGGCGATCTGCTTCGAACAACCAGCGCCATGTTTGAATATGAAGAAGAGGAGTATGATCCAAAAACAGGCCTACCAAACGGTAGGGTTTCTCGCCACCGCATCCCAATTCTAGGGAAATCATCAACGCCCTATGAGACGAGAATTATAGGCATAGTTTCTACGTCTCCATACCAAGCCTTTGGCGGATCTGTTTTGGAGGCAGGCGCTCAAAATCCTCAACCCATTGCGATTAGCGGCAGAGTACCAGTAAAAGTTTCTCTTGAGAATGGGCCCATTGCAGTTGGAGATTATCTTACCTCTTCATCTGAACTAGGAGTTGGTATGCGAGCGACGAAGTCTGGTAGGGTGATTGGCATTGCTTTGGAACCTTTTGAGCAAGGAGATGAGGATGGCAAGGTCTTAGTCTTTATCAATCCTCATTGGTCCATAGGCGCGCTTGACCCCGAAGGAAATCTTGCGATTTCCAACGGGGTAGGTGAAGATGAGTCATTGCAGGAGGACGGAGGGTTGATAGCAAGGATAAAGAGTGCGATTGAGTCTTTCACGGGGACGATCAAGACCGCGGGCAATTGGATCTTCGAAAAAATTACCGCCAAGACCGTGCGAGTAGAGAAAATTGATCTTGTGGACCAGCAGACCGGCGAAATCTATTGCACGTGGATTG
>ERZ1292623.1101-Hain-H51-01um-R1-1101-length-26783-cov-9_pt2 | contig 18962 bp, 19 predicted proteins | sample MGYA00564398_ERZ1292623 | MGnify/ENA primary metagenome ERZ1292623 (study PRJEB36523, sample SAMEA6512633) | groundwater metagenome | collected 2019-01-07 | study: AquaDiva: Metagenomics assemblies of 32 groundwater samples | reverse complement strand
AACCACCGTCATCGTATACACCTGCGTCGTACCGTCTTCTGCGGTGACTGTGTAAGTAACCGGATTGGTGAAATCTTTGGCTACATTATTGTCGGGGGCGATAGATGCTCCGGTGGAGATGGCGATAGTCGGCGCAAGGGCGGTGACAGCCGTGCCGAATGGAACAGTTAAAGAAATCGTGTGGTTCGCTTTATCTACGACTCCAGCCACCGCAGGACTCAAACCTGCGAAGCTGAAAGAGGTGATGGATTTTTCGGAACTCGCGACAAAACAAATCCCGCCGGTATCAACCCCCGTCTCATCCTGATTTTTTATTCCGTCGGAACAGGACGGCAGGAAATTTTTCTGCTTAATTACTACTGTTCCACCGCTTGCGCAGGATGCGCTGAAACCGTCATAACTGCCACATCCTCCTTTTGTTTCCGCTGTTCCGGTGAATAATGAGGAGGTCTCATGATAAAGAGCGATTCGTCCTCCGCCGCCAGGACTTTTAAAATAACCGGTAAAATACAAGCCTCCTCCATTTGCGCTAAACTTTCCGCTACCCGAGAGATTATTAGCCGTGACATAAATGCTCCCGCCGCTACTTGACGAATTGCCGTTTGCGGAAACAGTCCCGTTATTTGCAAAAACGCTGGAAACATAGAGACGAATTGCGCCGCCGCCGTAGGTTGCGCCACCGCTACCTAAATCTAATGGTTCCGTTTCAGAGCCGTAAGTGGTTGAGTAGGCGGCGCCACCATAACTAAAACCCCCGTAGCTTGCTCCAATGCCGCTTGTTACATCCACAGAAGAAGCGCCGGATCCTTGGTTGGGCGCATAACCTTTTTCGTCAGCAGAAATATAGGAACCATCTTCTATGGTGAGGTCGGAAATTTTTAAATAAAGAATCTTTTTCGAAAGAACGGTAACTGTCGAATTTCCTTTAATAAGAAAGGTGTCGGCGGATATTTCTTCGCCGCCGGAAAGAGTAAACATGGAACCTCCTTCAAGAGTGATTGTTGGAATATTTAGTATTTGATTTTCGGCCGTATAAAAATAAGAGCCGTCATTAACGGAAAGGCTATTGGCGTTTATTTCTACCCCCTCCTCGGATAACACTTTTGCGCTGCCGGAAACAAAAATATTATTTAGGGCAAAAGGTCCGTCGCTTTCTCTAAACTGCCAAGAAGAGGTTATGTAAAGATCTTTTTTCGATTCATCGAAAATACCTACTGTGCCGTTCAAAGCGCAAGTTAAAGTCCAGCTATCGTAACTTCCACATCCGCCCTTAGCTTCTGCCTCTCCTTCAAAAGAAGAGGTTTGGTAATGAAGAGCGATTCTGCCCCCGGCGCCGGGACTCTTGAAATAACCTGTGGCATACAGCACGCCGCCGTTCCCGCTGAATTTTCCGTCTCCTGCCAGATGACTCGTCGTCACATAAATGCTCCCGCCGCTACTTGAAGAATTTCCATTGGCAGACACAATGCCATTGTTTGTGAAAGTATCCGACACGACTATACGCACAGCTCCGCCTCCATAAGTCGCTCCGCCACTCCCCAAATCAACCGGACCTGCGGCAGAACCATACAATAAATCTCCGCCCCCATAGCTTGCGCCCTGAGAATCAATCTGTGAAATGCCCGGTCCTGCGTTGGGACCAAAACCTTTAGAATCGGCCGAAATCGCCGAGCCGAAATTTATGGTTAAATTGGTAGCGTTTATTTTTACTCCTTTGAAAAGATCCGAAGAAAGAGGGTCACCCTCTAATGTGAGAATCGCGCCATTGATAATGTTTAAATTTTTAAAATTATATTCGCCTGCTGTAAGAGTCGTGTTCGAGTTTATGATTATCTCGTTTTCTTTTTCATCTATCGTTCCATTTTTATTTAAATCCAGATAATCGTCCCCCGCTTTCACACACTCTCCGCCGAAATCAATATCCGTCTCGTCCTGATTTTTTATTCCGTCGGAACATGCGGCGGGCAAAATGAATTCTTGGTCGCAATAGTCTATACACAGCTGAAAGGCAATACCGCCATCGTAGCGTTCAATTATACTAGCACCCGGTGCCATAGACTGCTGGCCTTTCACCGCCGACTGACCACTATTAGCGGATGCTCCGTTTAAAACCACACTTAATCCTGAACTTTTTGGGTAGAAAAAACTAACTGTGGAAAGTTTATAACCAGCAGTATCAGCTAAGGTTACTCCTTCGACAAGAGCATATTGACAAATACCACCGCCCAAATCAGTACCGCCAATAGCTACTAGAGCAGACTCATCGGTATCTGAAACATTACGTCCGAAAATAGCTAAGCCAAAGCCGCCATTTGAAGAGGCAATCTCGGAGCAAGAAGCGCCGGAAACATGTTTAATCCGAAGAATGTTGGGAGCAATAGGACCAATAGTATAAAAACTTATAGAGGCATCGGAAGTAAAGTCATAAGTCCAAAGGCTGGAAGGGATCACTGCGGGTTTGTAGAAAATGGAACCTTTATTACTGTTCCAAGGAGACTGGGAGATGTCGTATTTATCTCCAGTATAAAGCTGTGAATACACCGTACCGGAAATTGTGGACTCCGGTACGGTGTATGTGATAGACAAACCGATAAAATCATGGCTGGTTTTGGTACCGCCTCCTTGTCCTTCATCCCTGTAAGCCAAAAAACGGACTTTCAGATTATTCACCTTTTCCGGCGTGTCAATGAAAGAGGAGAGATTTTCGGTCGTATCTGTGTGATCAACATTTGTCGTACCCACGGTCAAATCTTTACCGGTGAAATTTGCGCCGTCCCAAATTTTAAGTTTTGCGGCTGTTAGTGACCCAGACCTTCTAAATTCGTGAGAAAGGGTGACACTTTCAATTGTCGCATCCTCTGGAACATCGGCGTTGAAAACAAATTCAAGATACTTGCTTTCATCATAATTCTCTCCTATCGTCCAACTATCTTTATTGCTTTGAATGCGGCTATCATCACTCGAGCTAAGTTTCGTGATATCGTTTTCCTTAAATTCTGCCGGCTCTTCCTCTGTCGCATCTGTGCCGCTGGTAACGGTATAGTTCACAGTAATACTGGCGTATGTAGAAGCGGGAAAAATAAAAAAACTGAAGATAAAGAGAAAAAATAAAATAATTAAATTTCTAGAAAGCATTTAATCAAAATTAAGTTGTATTGATTAATTATCTCATCTCAACCCGAGTTTCTCAAGCCTTTTTAGTTTTCCCTCCACAAACCACCACAAAATTCTCGTGCATTTTTTGGAGTTCGACTGGTGCGATGTTTCCGAAAACTTTTACTGCTTCGGCTGACTTATTTTTAAAATCAACATCTTTTTTCAAAATCTCTGGATGCACTTTTAGCGCATGTTCATTAATGCCTAGCAAGTACAGTCCGGAAAGCCTTCGCACCCGCGAGAGGGCAACATAACCCTGCCCAAATTCAAACACTTGCGACAAATCCATCACCGCCGCGTCCATACTCATACCCTGACTCTTGTGTACCGTAATCGCCCAAGCGAGGCGAAGCGGAATCTGCGTAATTTGGGCGCGGATTTTGCCGTTTTCCTCCACAGTCCAATCCATCGGGGCAACCACAATACTGCGTCCGCTCTTGGTTTTAATAATTGGGTTTCCGCTAAATTCTTCGTAGCCGACGACGGCGCCGAGCGTGCCGTTTACAAATCTTTCTTTTGGATTATTTTTGGTGCATATCACCACCGCGCCGATTTTTAGCTCCAATTTCTCCGGCGACAAACAGCTTTTCTTGAGTACCTCCACTAATTTTTCATTTCCGCTTGAGGTCATAGCAAAACATTTCACTTCCTCCTTTAGCTTCGCCAGTTCAAAATTATTCACCCTATCCACATCCACATTGTGCGAAAAAAGTTTGGTTATATTTTCCGGCGGCTTATTCGCGCGAATATGCCGAGCGATGATGTGAGCGCGATGAACTTGCAAAACATTATTTGCGCGGATTGCCGAAAGAATGGAGAGAAAATCAGAGTCGTCCTGGCGATGCTGTTCGGCTAAATAACACACGACTGGTCGAGACCTCTCCCACGCTCCCGCTTGGTAAGCAAAAGTTCCCATAGGTCGGACCTCTGGGATAAGCGAAGACTGTTTTTCTTCGGCAAAATCTCTTTTGACGATTGGCGGCAGTTGAAAAAAATCTCCCACTAGCACAATTTGGATTCCGCCGAAAGCTTGACCATTATTTTTTATTTCCCGGCAAACCATATCCACCATCTCAAGCATACCCGTGGATAACATAGATATCTCGTCGATGATTAAAACTTTGGTGCGATGCACACGCTTCGCGATATATTCACTAGAGGCAATTTTATCTAAATCATATTTATCAAGTTTTGTCCTGATGCCTATGCCGCTCCATGAATGAATGGTCATGCCACCGATATGTGTGGCGGCGATACCCGTCGAAGCGGTAATCGCCGGTTCAATTCTCGCACTACGCAGATAATTTACAAAATTATTTATTGTATGCGTCTTGCCCGCGCCCGGTTCGCCGGTCAAGAAAACATTGGCGCCGGTTTTTAGAATATTTAGGGCTTCGCTTTGAGTCATGCAGAAGATATTCTACTACATTTTCTTCGGCGCTTTAATGCCGAGGAGGGAGAGACCAGTTTTCATAACGAAAGAAAAAGCGTAGGAGAGAGCGATTTTGTAGCCGGAAGATTTGTCTTTTTTGTCAACTATTAAATTGTTGCCGTAGAAGCTGTTGAAGGAACGAGCGACTTCGATGAGATAGTTTGCGATGTAGTGCGGTTCGTATTCTTTGGAAGAACGCAGGACAATTTCCGGAAACTTATACAATAATTTTTCCACTTCAAAAATTTCCTTTGGAAAAGCGTGCGGGTCGGGCAGAATATTTTCCTTGACTGCTTTCTCTATTATAGAATTCGCGCGGGCGAAAGAATACTGCAGGTACGGACCGGAGTCTCCTTCGGAAGAAATGGAGCTTTCAAAATCATAAATGATGTCTCCACCGGTAGACTGTTTGAGAATAGAATACTTGATAGCGGACACGGCGACAGCCGAGGCGATTTTTTCTCTCTCCGTATTTTCAAATTCGCGGTCGGTCATTTTTTCCAAAACCGCGTCGCGGACATCATTGAGGAGAGACTCGCCCGTAATCACATTTCCCTTGCGGGAACCCATCTTACCCGAAGCAAAGCGCATCATCCCGTGCGAAATGTGCTTCATCTTCGCCCCGTGTTCAGGATCGAGCAGAGAAACGGCTTTGGTCACCACCCGCATATAATCCATCTGCTCGTTTGCGGTAACGATAATAGACAGACTCATATCGGGATTGGTTTTAAACTTTTCCTCGGCAAGTCCGAGTTCTTTCGTTTCGTAGGTCGGCAAACCTTCACGGGTAATGAACACTCTGGTATGAAGTTTGGGGTCGTATTTTTCGGCTTTGAAAACTATAGCCCCATCGGACTCTTCGAAAATTTTCTTGCTACCCTGTGGGTCTATGAATTTGTTGAGATTGGCGCGAACAATACCCTCCCCGACCGGCGCCATCTGGCTCTCTAAAAAATAAAAATCAAATTCTGTACCGAGCGTTTCGTATAAATCCTGAAAAGCGTCCATGGTCACCTTGAAACCCCAATCGTATGTCTCGTTTATCTGCGCGTCGCTTTTGCTGTAAATTTTTTTATTTATTTCATCTATTTTTGCTTTTGCCGCCGTATCATTTTCGTAAAGTTCCGCCCCTCGCGCGTAAGCCTTGCCGATGAAAAGCGCTTGCCTGCTTTTGGATTCATTGCGGACGATATATTCTTTTGGATTTTTTAAGAGAACGAAGATGGCTTTAGCCACATGAAGCCCCACATCGCCTTGATAATTTGCGCGGGAGACTTCGGCGCCGGAATGCTCCAAAATCCGCGCCACGGACTCCCCGATGGCGTTGGTCATCAAGTGACCAATGTGAAATGGCTTGAAAGGATTCGGGTCGGTGAATTCAATCATTATTTTTTTGTCCTTCAGGGTTTCGTTTTTGCCGACATTGTCCGCTTCGTTGACGATCTCCTCGACAGAATTTGCGAAAAATTTTCGGGACAGATGAAAATTTATGAAACCCGCCCCCGCCATTTCAACTTTTTCAATGTACTTGTCGGTGTTTAATCTTAAAATTTGGGCAACTATTTTTTCAGCTAATTCTTTCGGATTGGTTTTTACATTTTTTGCCACAGTCATGGCAACATTTGTGGAATAATCCCCCATCTTTAAATCCGCTGGATGCTCCAAAGCAATATCATTAACTTCTATTTTGAGATTTTCTAGCGCGTCTTTTATTAAATTTTTAATTTTTTCCTGCATATTTTACTTATCTTTTATCTCCGTCTCCCTTGATGGCGCCTCTTTCTTTGCGGGACTTTAATTTCTCCACATTGCTCCGCGCGACATCGTCCAACTTTAAATCCAAATCATGAGCCAATGTCGCCACATACCAAAGCACATCTCCCAGTTCGTCTTTGATCGCCTCTCTGCGGCTCTCTGCCATTTCCCCCGCGCCGTCATCCCCGCGCAACCATTTTTTTATTTTCCCCAAGACCTCTCCCGCTTCGTTACCTAGACCAAGCGCGGGATAAATTATCTTATATTTTCCATCATGTGTGGCGGTTTCTAAGGCTCTTTTTTGATATTCATTCAACTCCATATTATTTTAGCAGATTAATTAATAATTTTCTTCACTTTTTCATAGATTTTTTGGTGAATATTCTTGCGAGTGTCAAGCGTTTTCCCCTCCATACACTTGATTTTTATCCAGCCCTTCTGTGTTTTCGCTAGCCATAGCGCGCTTTTTCTGGAATTTTCTAAAAATTTTACATCCTTTTCGTGAACATCGGCTTTTTTTGTCTTTTTCTTGCCAAGATAACCTCTGACTTCAGTATTGTTCCGTTCTTTGATTAGCCGAAGCACTATCGGAATCGGGACATCAAGATAAAACACCGCATCGGGTTTCGGAATTTTAAAAACTTCGTATTCCATTTCGGCAAGCCAAGTTATGAAATTTTCCCGCTTTTTTGTATTGGCGATTTTTCCCCCCTGATGAATCTGGTTCGCGCTCGCGTATCTGTTGGCAATAACGATATTTCCATCTTTGAGCCACTTTGCGATTTTTTCTTTCGATTCCAAACGATCCGCCGCGTAAAGCACGGAAGCTATTTTCGGATGCGTCTTCACGAAATTGTAGTACTGCTCAGAGAGGCAATGCCCGACAAACTTGCCGAAAAAGTTTGAATAGTATTCGGGAAAATCCACCACTTTCACTTTTCTGCCGTCCTTTCGCAAATGCCTGATAAGCAAATCCGCCTGCGTCGCCTTGCCGGATCCATCCGTGCCGTCTATTACTATCAATTTGCCTCGCCTTTTCATCTACAAAATATAGCAGAAAAAGAATTTAAAACAAATGATTCGTTACTTTTCTAAGCTTCTTAACCCCAAAAATTCATCGATTTTTTTAGAGAAAGTTTTAATATCAGTATCATTGGAAATAGTATAGTCCTAAATTTGGGGTACCCGTCAAGATATATACTCGGCTGCGGTATCTTTACCCGAACCGATAGTTCCAATAATACAAATTATGGTTTTCATTTTTTCTTTTAAGTTCATTCAAAGACTGACAGTTTTATTATATGCCTTTCACACAATCTTTCAAAATGACACACTTTCTGCCATGGCAAAGGTTGTGTCATTATTATTTTTGAGTTAGAATATATTGCATGTCAATAGTAAAGGAAATTCTAGAAGAACTTTGGAACACGGAAATCAGATGCAAAGGAATGCGCGTAAATCTTTTTGGCATTCCTCGTTTCAAAAAATATTCGCCAAGAAGCCTGCGTACAACTATTGATCGTCTAAAAAAGAAAAATTTCGTAGAAAAAGAATTAGCCGGTGTTGTACTTTCAAAGTATGGAAAAGAATATGTTAGAAGAAAAATTGATTCGTTGAAACAATTTAATAAGTTAGAAAACATTTCCAAAGATAAAAATCTTCTCATAATGTTTGATGTGCCAACTGAAAGAAAGGCAGAGAGGGAATGGTTTAGATGGCACCTAAAAAAATTTGGTTATACAATGATCCAAAAGAGTGTTTGGGTCGGACCATCTCCCTTGCCAACAGACTTTAAAAAATATCTTGAAGAAATAAAACTCAACAAGTGCATCAAAACTTTTAAATTAGCTAAGTCTTATCTAGAGTGACACACTTTCTGCTATGGCAGAATTTGTGTCACTTGTTTTATAAATTGAATTTAGCAAGAACTTCTTTCAGATACTCGTCTAGCGGTTCTAAAACCGAAATTTCTCTCAAACTCAGCCACTTGTAATCTGTATGCTCATCACTCAGTCGGACCTCGCCGCGAGCTTCACCCGTATAAGTCAGTCGGACAATATGCTTGTGAGATTTTATAATATCTTGAGCGGCTATTAACCGGGGTTCGCTGGTAATTTCAAGTCCGGTTTCTTCTCTCACTTCTCTTTTAATATTTTCAATCAAAGAAGATCCAGGAATGATTCGCCCGCCGGCAAGCTCCCATTGCCTGCCAACTTTCGGATACTTCTCTGCTGAACGGCAAATAACCAAATACTTGCTTTCTTGATTCTTCAGTAAAATTTTTACTCCGACTTGCAATTGTAATTCCATAAAATTTATACGCACAAAAATTTTAAACCTGTTTCTTTGTCAATTTTTTTAGCAATTTTGGACGGCAGCCAATCTATCACAACTTCGCCGGTGATAGATATGACAAGTTTAGCAACATGCCCGCCGAAACATTTGTATTCCTCATCAGAAAATACGCCGTGCATATGAACAATCGGCTCGTTCTCAAACCACGCGACATTGCCATTTACGGAAACCATTTCTATATTTCCCGTATTGAAAACTTTTTTGAAATATGTTTTCGTCGCTACATCAAAATAACTGAGTTCCACTTCTCTGCACGCGCCAATCATAGAAAAATTGAAAGACGCATCCTTCTTTTTCGCCAAAGATTTCAAAACTTCAAGGCATTCCTCGCCCTTGTCTATCCGCACCACGCTTTTACTTTTCGAATCTAAAATAATTTGCATTGCATTTCACTTTAAGCAAGTAAAGTAATTAAATTCGGGACGCTGGTCGGCGAGTTGAAACATTTGTTTCATTTCTTCCGGGGTGTTGATATGGATAATTTTAAATTTGCCGGATGTGGTCTTATTCACATAGTCGTGCCTCACTTCCAAAATATGCGCGAGTCCCCAGTAAACCCACTTCCCGCCGATATTTTCTACAAAAAAATTCCTGCACGGCGGGGCTTGGTAAATTCTGATGTCTTTTTTGTTTTTAAATTCAAAAATCTTTTCGGAAAAATCCCCCGACTTGAAAGGATTTTTCAAATGCCTTTTCAAGTCAAGCTCGGCTGGAAAGCCTTGCTCTTTGGTGATCTGCAATGTGTCGTTTGTTTCGATAAATGAACCCATGTTATTTATATTGCTGATAAACTTCTACGGGAATATTTGTTGGGTCTTTAACAAAAAAGTATTTTGCTGATGTGCCATTTGTTACATTAGTACATTCATATTTGCTGTGAAGTTTTCTCCAAATTGCCTCGACATCGTTTGATTCAAAAGCGATGTGTTTAACACCTTGAGTCGAAAGATCGTTTTGACTTTCAGGTAAAACCGATGATTTTTCAAATTGAAATAACTCAATTCGCCCACCACTTCCATCGGACATTACAACAATCTTTGCACCCAAGTCTTTTTTCTCAAAAGAATTCTCAGTTTGCAAGCCAAAAATATCTCGATAAAATTCAATGGATTTTTCTAAAGATAAAACCGTTATGCCTGTATGATTAATCTTCATGGTATTTTTATACGAACTTCTTTGGTATCGGAAACTTTTTGGCAAGAGCTTTTATTTCTTTATGCACTGATTCTTTAATTTTTTTATCGTCTTTATTTCGCAAAACTTTTATCATCAGCTCGGCAACTTTTTTGCATTCTTTCTCCTTGAACCCGCGAGTGGTAATCGCTGGTGTGCCGAAGCGAATGCCGGAAGGATCAAGCGGCTTCCTGGTATCCCCCGCGATAGAGTTCATATTGAGAGTAATGCCTACTTCATCCAGCACAGTCTGCGCTTCCTTGCCGGTCACTCCGAGAGAACCAAATACATCCGCGAGGATAAGATGGTTATCCGTACCTCCACCAATCATGCGAACTTTCTCTTTGCGTAAAACTTCCGCCATTGCTTTAGCATTTTTCAAAACTTGCGTGGCATATTTTTTGTACTTCGGGGTCATGGCTTCACCAAAAGCAACTGCCTTTGCCGCAATAGTGTGCATATGCGGACCCCCCTGAATACCGGGGAAAATGGATTTGTCGATTTTCTTCGCAAGTTCTTCACTTTCTCTTGTTAAAATTATCCCCCCGCGCGGACCGCGGAGAGTCTTGTGGGTGGTAGAAGTAATAATATCAAAACCATCGTCAAAAGGATTACGAAGAACTCCGGCGGCGATAAGCCCGGCGATGTGCGCCATGTCCGCCATAGTTACCGCACCCGTTTCCTTGGCGATCTCCACAAATTTTTTGTAATCGAGAGTGCGCGGATATGCAGAAAAACCGGCTAAAATTATTTTCGGCTTCGTCTCGAGCGCGACTCGGCGAAGATCTTCGTAATCAATCTCCCCCGTATCTGGATTTTTCATTTTGTAAGTGACGAATTTGTAGATTTTTGCCGGCAGGGTCATCGGATGTCCATGGGTCAAGTGACCACCGTGCGATAAATCCATGCCAAGCACAGTATCCCCGGGTTCAAGTAATGCGGCGTAAACGGCGAGATTCGCCGGAGCGCCGGAATGCGGCTGGACATTGGCGAATTTGCAGTTGAACAATTTGCAGATTCTCTCAATGGCGAGCCTCTCTATCTGATCTGTAAAATCCTGCCCGCCGTAATATCTGCGCCCCGGATATCCTTCGGAATATTTGTTTGTAAAAACCGAGCCGTTTGCCGTGAGCACATCTTCCGAGACATAATTTTCCGAAGGAATAAGCTCGAGTCCTTCCCTCTGCCTCTTTTCCTCTCCTTTTATCATTTTTTCTACTAGTTTGTCATACATACTTACAATATAACAGATTAATTTTGAAAAGAAAATGTTTTATCTTTCCCATCGGATTTCATGATAATTGTACCCGATAAATCAGTTCGGAAAATTTGCGCGCCAAAAGACGACAAAGTATTCAAAACATCAGGATGCGGATGACCGTATTTGTTGTCTTTACCATCAGAAATTAGCGCGTATTTCGGGGCGACAGCTTTGACAAAATCATTTGAAGAAGAAGTGCGCGAACCGTGATGCCCGACTTTTAAAATATCGCTCGTAAGGTTGATTTTTGGATTGCGTTTGGAATTTTCCAAAATTATTTTTTCTGTAACTGATGTGCTGTCCCCCGTGAGCATCACCGAAGTATTTCCATAGGAAAGTTTTGCCACAATTGAGCCGTCGTTCGTATTCCACAAGGAGACATCGCGGTCGGGAAACAAAATATCAATCATTGCTCCGCCGCCGAGATGAAGCCGCATTCCCCTTTTTGCTAAAATGTTTGGGATATTTTTATTTTTTATTTCTTGTTTAAAATTTTGATAAGTTTTAGAATCGTTAATGGTTCCAGATTCAAAAACTCCACCCACTTTGTAAACTTTCAAAACATCTTCAAACCCGCCGATATGGTCTTGGTCAGGATTGGTAATGATAATTCCGTCAATATATCTGTCAAACGGAAACATCACGCGCGCGAGCTGGCTTAAAATTTTCCTCGGTGGACCGCTGTCAATGAGAATCTGCGTACCAGTAGGCGATTCTATAAAAAGCGCGTCTCCCTGCCCGATATCAAGCATGGCAAATGTTAGTTTTCTATGGGAATTTTTAAAATCCTGATAGAAAAGAAAGATTGTTGAAACTAGAAGCAAAAAAGTAAAAATGAGCAGTCCGTGTTTCTTGGAATTTTCAAACATGCTACAATACTATCATGACCCTTCTAAAATAATCAGGGTCATAGTGATGAAAGAACTATGAAAAAATTTGAAGAATTAAAATTTAATATAGGAGAGTTGAAAGGGATTTCTAAAAAAACAATTGAGGAACACCTGAAACTGTATGCCGGATATGTGAAAAATACGAACCTTATTTTAGAAAAAATTCCCGAATACGAGAGTTACGCGAAAGAAGACGCCTTTGCTCCTTATGCCGCAAGCGAAATCCAGCGCCGTTTCGCTTTTGAATTTGACGGCATGAGAAATCACGAATACTATTTTAAAAGCCTTGAAGGCGGGGCTAAAATAGTGCAAGGAGAAAGCCATCTCAAAAAAGCGATGACGGAAGAATGGGGCAGCGTTGACCTGTGGTTCGCCCGTTTCAAGGCTATCGCCATGACGCGAGGCATAGGCTGGGCAATTCTTTACTACGACCCTATAAACAAAAAACTTCTGAATGCTTGGGTGGACGAACAGCACTTGGGACACCTGACAGGACTGCGCTGGATTTTTGGAATTGACATGTGGGAACACTCTTTTTATCTGGATTACGCGACCGACAAGAAAAAATATATTGACGCCTTTTTGGAGAATGTAAATTGGGAAGTGATAGAAGAAAATTTTGCAAAAGCAAAATAAAACTCGTCGCAGGCGTACTTTTTAGAAAGCCTTGCGCAGGCGGACGCGCCGAGCAGTTCGCTAGCCCAGCAGGGCTAGATAGATTGCTTTATAAAAAGTATGCCAAGAAAGAGTTTTACTAAAATTCGGTGAAAAAACTCTTAATACTTCTGCCGAAAAGTTTGTAAATAAACCAAGCGTAAATTGCGAGTATTACGAGAAGCGGAAAATTGGGAATGGAAAACGACGCAAACGGCATATTGGCGAAGAAACTAATCACGCCAAGTTCGTAGCGCAGAAATATATACGAGATAAAACCCAGCGGCGCGGCTAGTATGTATGAAATAAGTCCGATAAAACCAGTCAGAAATCCGAGTCCCATTGTAAATGGAATAAAAGCAAGAATAAGAATGTTGGCAGGCAGAGCGACAATAGAAAGATTCCCCATTTTATAGAGAATAAAGGGCAAAACAAAAATATAAACCGCGCAGGTGACCGAAACTATGTCGCGCAGTTTAAAATGCGGTGTCACCCATAAAAAATATTTTTCAATTCTCGGTGTAAAAAATATAACTGCCACAGTCGCAATAAAAGAAAGCTGGAAAGAAACATCGTAGACAAGCACAAAAGGATTCAGTAGAATCATAAATACGCCCGCCAAAATGAGCGCCCGCGCGACATCGTAATTTCTGCCGGTCGCGCGGGCGATCAACGCCAAAGTCGCCATTATCCCCGCCCGGATCGCGGTAGAACTCGCGCCAGTCATCAAAACGAAAAGAAAAATAGTGAAAATACCCGCTCCGATACCAAAATTTTGCGTTACATAAGGCGCTTTAGAAAACAATTTCATAATCCATTCGGCGATTATCGTCACATTGTATCCGGACAACGCCACGATATGTATCGTGCCGGTATCAATAAATTTTTGGCGCATTTCGCTACTGAAAGAAGCTTTCTCTCCTAAAATAAGCCCGCCCATAAGGAGAGATTCCGGACTCCGGATTGCCAAATTCATTTTTTCCAAAAATTTTTCTTTGAGAGAAAACAACGCGCTTCTGATAAAGTTGCCATTTCCTCTTGAAATGATTTCGGGAGTTGCGTAATTCATTACGTAATAAATTCCGTCTTTTCTTAAATAATTTATATAATCAAAAACTTTGCCCTGATCCGTCATAAAATTCTCCGGCTTTTCCAATTTGCCTGAAATTTTAACTTCATCGCCGTATTTGAAATACTGACCAAGATTTGCTGTTGCCAGAATTTTGGTAGCGGGAAAAGGTCTTGCCTTAAGGGAATCCAAGGCAAGACCTTGTACAGTCAGTTTTTGATTATTTTCTCCAACGCTCGGCTCATCTGCAACAATGCCGGACAGGGTAACTTTCTGACCTACTCTGGACTCAAAAACGCTAGGCGCTGAAACATCCACCATATTAAATCTAAAAATTCCCAAGAAAAATGCGAATATAAAAATAGAAAATATTATCCCCCAGTTATTCTTTGAAATCAAAGTGAAAAATAAAAATAAACTAAAAGCAATTACACTAAACAAAATAATTAAATAAAAATCCACAAACAAAAAAGAACGCAAGAGAATTCCGAATATAAAACCGAAACAAATTGAGTGAAAAATCCTATCTTGCATTTAAAACTATATCAATTTTATTAATTACAGATGTTTTTTCTAAATGATTTTCATTCATAAATTCATTATACTAAATAACATCTTAAAATCGAACTGGTCAACCTGGCAGGTTGACCAGTTAAAAATCTCCACTAATTGGATTTGCAATAAAATCCTCTAAGTCTTTTTTGTATTCTTTTTCATTGGTATCAAATAAGTCATAGAAAAGTTCAGTATTTATAATCGAATTAAATTCACTCTTCTCTCCAAAATAATCCCTAAAACTTGACCACCTGTATGATTGTAAAAAATTCAAAATTTTCTTTGAGTTATTATTTGTTAGATTTTTCCAATTCGGAGATATAAGATCAGCACAATTAAGATCAATGTAAATTGGTGTGTAAAGAAATTGACTATTTTCAAGAATAGGAATTATTTTCGCGCTATTTTGAAACAAATAGCCACTTCTGCCTTCATTCTTAGTGTTAAAATATTTTGTATATGCATTGCCTAAACGTTTTGTAAACTCTAAAATTCCTCCCTCACAAACTTCGTACAACAACAAATGATAGTGATTAGGCAGTAAACCCCATTTTAATATCTCGACTAACTTTTTTCTTTCCGATAAAATTTGCTGAATATCTTCAAGTGGATTTTTCTTGCGTACTCTAATTTTCCCGTCTTTATTATTTAATAAAAGTAAATTTCGTACAAATCTAAGATAATCTGCTTCGTCAAGAAAAATTTTTCTTTTATCAACTCCCCTATTGCATATGTGCGCCGAATCTCCGACCATGCCTCAAGTATAAACCTTGTTGCAAAATTGGTCAACCTGCCAGGTTGACCAATGCTTGCATTTTGGAGAGCATGTGCTATATTGTTGTTCGTGAGCAAGAATACACAGCCAAATAAACACCTTTCAGCCGTAGCGGCGATTATTATCGGTTCTCAACCTAGAGAGCTGATATTTGCGCTGTAAAAACAAACTTAAACTAAACTTACAACCCAAACACCAGCCCTCTAAATGGCTGGTGTTTGTTTTTTGACAACATCGAATATTTAAGCAAATACGCCAATTTGGAGGGTTCGAACGGGAACCTTTCGATATTTGGCTTTTACTGGCGTATTTGCATAAGTATTTGAAAGGTTTCCAACTGAGCCCTCCAATGACACCATGGAGGGTTCTTTTCGTTGTTGGTGTCTAAACAAACACACAAAAAGGAAAAAAATGGACAGGGAAGAAATGCGAATAAAACATGGTCCCTTTAGGGACCGTAGAAGACATGTTCACTTTAGGGTGGTGTCGAATGGATTCACCCGGGAGCAGTGGATATCACACTTTCGTGGGAGACTCTCGAGAGGTGCGTACAAAATCCTGCGTCAGGCAGAAGAACCGCCCACAAAAAAAGTGATATACAACATCGGAGTTTTGGCATTCAAATACAGATATTCAGGGATTTCCGCGGAGATGGTGCAGGAAGTTGCTAAGGAAAAGAAATGGCTACATTGCCACTGGGAAGTCGCCTGCCTTATTCGAGATGCTTTAAGTAACGAAGAGTTAAAGGATCTGAGGATGGGATGGAGCCTGATGTTCGTGAATAATGGACTAACGGACATATTCTGCGATCCGCATCTGTTATTATACATCGATTTCAACGCAAACGAAAGCAAAATCGATGCTTGTAAGCAACATCATGACCAATATTGGTGCACAACTATAGGTTTTCCGTTCGTAGTGCCAGAAAAAGAGCTGGCGAAAATCGACTACCGAGTTGCGGTGTAGACACAAATCAAAAGCAAACCAAAAATGAATGTCCAGCACCAAACCCCGCAGCAGAAGCGGGAAGCAAAAATTCTGCGACGAGCAATCAGGAGGAGTCAGATGACTCTTGAAGAGATTCAAAAGCGAAAAGCGGCGAGTGATCGCCGTCGCCTAGCTCTGCTGGCGATTAACGAGTCCCTAGCTCGGAAGCTAGGGACTAGGGAAAAAATTCCCTAAAACCCCGAGGGTGGTATACCCTCAAACCGCAGCGTCCGAAAGGAGGAAAACGCTGCGGTTTTTTTATTTAAAGAAAAAATCGTAATTGGTCAACCTGCCAGGTTGACCAATTTGACTGGTGCGCCTTCAGCGAAACTTGTCGCAATCAGATTTGCCCTATCATTATATTTGTCCTCATTGTGCCCTTTTACATAAGTCCATCTTGGCTTTAATTCTTGAGTGAGCGCATAAAGTTCCTCCCAAAGTTCGCGATTCAAGACCGGCTTTTTGTTGGCATTCCGCCAATTATTTTTTTGCCAATTTGAAATCCATTCGGTGATGCCTAAAATTACATATTTTGAATCAGAGATAATTTCCACCTCACCCCTTCGCCCCTCTCCTTGATAAGGAGAGGGGTTGGGGGAGAGGTTCTTAACATATTTCAACGCTTCTATCGGCGCTGTTAGTTCCATTTGATTGTTTGTGGCATGCGCTACATGTCCCCCCATCTCGTACACGCCCTTCGGGTCGCTAGAGTTTTGCGAAAGCAAAACGACGGCGCCCCAGCCAGCCTTTCCCGGATTCCCCTTTGCCGCTCCGTCTGTATAAATTATGATTTTATCTTTCATATAATATCCTCTATTCTTAATCTTAACTCTTCCCGCCCGCGAAATCTAGACAAGTCAAATGTGGCTAGCAAATTTACTTTGAGACTTTCCTCTAATTTATTTTGAAAAGAATCTACATTGGAAAAAAAGGAAACGGCTTTGGCTTTTTTGTATCTTTCGCTTGCGTCTGAAAAAGTAATTTCTAGATGCTCTCCGGAGCCGTTTTTACCGAACTTTTTAATATTGTCTATGTTTACATTTTCAAACAAGAAAATAGGTTTTGGATTTCCAAATCCAAAAGGTTCGAGCTTTTCTATTTCTTTCCAGTTTTTCATGTGGACATGTTCTAAAATTAGTTTCATATCGTGATTCGAAATACTATCTGGCTTTTCTCGCTTCACTTTTTTAAAATTCAACGACAGCGCCTCTTCTAAAAAGTGAATTTTTTCACTATGTACTGTAAACCCGCCGGCGAGTTCGTGTCCACCAAACTCCAAAAAAGATTCGCGGGTCGCAGTCATCAGCTCCACAACAGACACCGAACCATCGCTCCGGCAAGAGCCTTTTATGCAGTCATTCTCATCTTTACCCCAAACGAAAACGGGTTTTTGGTGCTGGTCGCAAATTTTTCCAGCCACAAGCCCCAAGATTCCAACTCTCCATTTTGGATTGCCAATGACCATGACTTCTTTATGTTCATATGTCTCCAGTTTCTTATGAACCTCGCGCATAATACTCGTGACAATAGTTTTTCTCTCGTCGTTTATGTTGGACAAATGATCAGCAAGCATTCCCCCTTCAACTTCATCATTAGTAGCAAGAAGTTCAAAAGCGCGCATTGGATTGTCCATTCTGGACGCAGCATTCAATCTGGGAGTAACCATAAAACCCATATCGTCCGGCGAGATATGTCTCTGATCTATATTCATTTTGGCAAGAAGTTTCTGTAAGCCAGGACGCGGAGATTTTTTTAGAACTTTCATTCCGAAATACGCGATAGCCCTGTTTTCGCCCGTCAAGGGAACCATATCTGAAAGAGTCGCCAAACCTGCCATATCCAGCATCCACTTTTCTGTGCCTTCTTTCACCTTGAAAAATTCGCCATACTTTTTTAAAAAACCCTGCGCGAACTTAAAAACCACTCCGGCTCCGCACAACATTTTCTCTGGATATTCATCTGTCTTTGGATTTAAAATCGCGTAAGCCCTAGGTAAATCGAATGCGGCAAACCCGCCACCGCTTGTGCTTTGGCGTGGCAAGTGGTGGTCGGTAATTATCACATCAATACCATCAACTTCCGCTTGCGCTACTTCGTCTACTGCCGTGATGCCAAGATCAACAGTAATCAAAAGCTTCACGCCGGACTTTGCAAAAATTTTTAACGCTTCTAAATTGAGTCCGTAGCCTTCGCTGTTTCTTTGCGGTATGTATACCTCATAATTTTTATAATTTATTTCTCTGAATAAGTCATTCAAAATAACCGCCCCGGGAATTCCGTCGCAGTCGTAATCCGCATAAATAACGATTTTTTCTTTCGCATCTATCGCTTCAAAAAGCCTAATACAAGCCTTTTCTATATCTCTCATTAGAAATGGATCATGTAAATCTCTCTTGTAGCTAGGGTTGAGAAAAATTTCCGCTTCGGCTTCGCTTGTAATACCTCGTTTTTCCAACAAAGTCCTCAGTAATTCACCATATTTTTGCATATGTGAAATTTTAACACAATTTGCTACAATATACTTATGATGGATTGTATTTTTTGCAAAATAGTTAAAAAAGAAATACCGTGCAGTAAGATTTATGAAGATGAAAATTTCTTAGCTTTTTTGGACATAAGACCTCTCGGACCGGGGCATACGCAGATAATCCCCAAAAAACATTATCGATGGGTCTGGGACATCCCAAATGCTGGAGAATTTTTTGAAATCGCGAAAAAAATAGCTCTAGCACAAAAAAAGGCATTTAACGCGGAGATTGTGCGTTCACAGATTTACGGCGAAGAGATACCTCATGCCCACATCTGGGTATGGCCAGAAATTTCCGGTGATGAAAAAAATTTGAAAGAGAATGCGGAAAAAATTACTTCTGCTCTGCTATAAGCGGCAGAAGGGCTGGAAG
>ERZ1292623.1973-Hain-H51-01um-R1-1973-length-18982-cov-8_pt1 | contig 18982 bp, 18 predicted proteins | sample MGYA00564398_ERZ1292623 | MGnify/ENA primary metagenome ERZ1292623 (study PRJEB36523, sample SAMEA6512633) | groundwater metagenome | collected 2019-01-07 | study: AquaDiva: Metagenomics assemblies of 32 groundwater samples | reverse complement strand
TCATAATATTTATGTTTATCCAAAAACAAAGCAATAAAGTATTCATTCTTTTTTTTAGTCAAAATTGCTCTAAGATTAGTATCCCTAAATCTCAAAACAAAACCCAATAAATCTTTTATTTTATCAGAACTTAACACAAGATGTTTTCCTTCTTTGCATTCTTTCACCCATTCAATAAGCTGTCTCTGTTTATTTTCCTTTAAACTATCAAAAACCAGATCAAAATGTCCTTCAAAAGTAATATAATCTCCTAAAATTACCTTTATGACATTTCTAGCTTCTTCATGTAACAACTTTTAATACCTCTCTATAAGTCTTATTATATATCTTCCAATTTTCATACAGTTTTTGTCCTTTTTCAGGTTTGCTATTTTTTTCTAAAAATTGTTTTAAAGTTTTTTTCAACACCGCAACATCATAAGAACCCACAAGTTTTGTAAGTATATACTTGTTAATTACTTCTATTGTATTTTTACTATTGATTATTTTATCTACTGTTATTTTTAATTGCATAGAATTAAGCACAACCCTATTAGAAATATATTCTGCCATTATTATTAAATCTCTTAATTCTCTAATATAATCATCTTTTTGTATTAAAAGCAGAATAACAAGTTCATAATAATTAAGAATATCTTCAACCATAAATTTTTCTTTTATTTCTTCTTCAGATTTAAAATTGGCAACACTTATTGAATATATTGATTTAAAGAAAATAGTTTTTTCAACATCTAAAGGAAGATAGTTTATATGTATCAATCCATCCCTATAGTCTTCTTTATTATACTTTGAGAGTATAAAAATATCTATGTCATTATATCTTTTATTGTATAAAAAAGAGCCAGATATTAGAATTTTCATATTTTTATGTTTTCTAGTATATTTTTTTAACAATGCAATTACTTTTTTAAGCCTATCTTCTCTTATAAATTCCTTCCCTTGTACTTTATCAGTTATATCAAATAGTTTAAACATTCCCTGTAATTTCTTTTTAATAAAATGGTTATAATAGTGGCGTTCATTATAGGATAATTTCTTATTCTGGAGCCTAGTCTTTAATATATCAAAATACCTCTCAGTAAATACGTATGGAACTAAGTAAGGCTTAGCTTTACTTAGATTCTTTAAAGATAATTGATTTTCTAATTCTACCATTTAGTATATTAAAATATACTAATATAAAAGACTTTCGCTTTTAATTTTGATTAGAACAGCAAATCAATAACTCCTCTAAAGCAAAAGAAACATATTAAATTAGTTTCCTAACAATAACACATTACCAAGAAATCATCTTTAATCCATTAATTTTCTCAAAATGTTTAGTATTTCTTGTTATTAGTGTAAGATTATTATACATAGCAATAGAAGATAATAAAACATCAATTTCACCAATTTTTTCACCTTTTTTAGTTAAATCGGACGATATTTTTCCAGAGATTTTAGCACAATCAAGATTAAAATCAAAAATAAAAAAATTATTGATAAAAGTTCTTATTACCTCTAAATTTTCTTTAGGTTTTGATGATAAATAAGCTCCTTCAATAAGCTCATGAATAGATAAGGAAGATATGTAAAAATTAATATCTTTTTCTTCTATATCTTTTATTTTTTGTATTGCTTCTTTATTATTTCTAAATATTCCTACTATGAAGTCTGAATCTAACAAATACATTTAATCAAACCTCAAAACCATTTTTGATCTATTCTTTCTCTTAGAAAGAACGATTTCCATTGCCTTATCAAAACTAGTATCATTAATCGCACCAGCAAAATCAAGAAGACTATTTTTTTCTTTCATAGTTGTTCTCCTAAGCAGTTGCGAAAAAGATTCATTATTTCTTTTCATACTTTTTAGTTTTTCATATACATCATTAGATAATGAAATTAGTTTTACCATAGTTTACATATATGTATACGTATATATAAGCTTTTCTATTTTAAATCTTTCTAACAATAACACTGCCTTTTAAGTTATCTTCTAAATATTTCCAAGTTTTTTTATTTAATTCACCATTAGTTAAAAAAAGAACATGCATTTTATGCTTTCTTCCTTTATCATTAGCTAAACTTAAATCAGCTTCGTTTATTTTTTTCTTATTCTTAGATATAAAATAAAAATCCAAAACTCCAAGTTCAGATTTTACTCTAATATTCCCCTCTACTTCCCTATTTTTTCTTGTATTATTAATATTTAAAACTTCAATGTTCTTAATTTTAAAATAATCATTAATGTACTTAAAGAATAAATCTTCTTGTATTTTATCGACAAATTCCTTTTTCTTTATTTCAACTTTATCATATATTCCTTGTTTTTCAATTTTTTGAGGTTTTAGCATTTCTTTCCCAAGGGTTTCTTTTTTAAAGAAAGGCCTTAAAAGTGCTAATGCTTCCTCTTCCTTAATCAGATACCATCTCCAATAAAGTTCATTATTAATATCTAGTGGTTTGGCAAAATCCCTTATGCTTCTTAAAGCAACTCTAATTCCTGGCTCGCATTCACTATCTTTCAAAATCTGTCTAGTTCTTAGCAATTCATAAGCTTCTTTTTCTTTCCCAGGTAAATGACTATATAATATATTTAACTTATTTTCTTGTCCGCTTATATAATAAACAGGACTTCCTCCAATTTTAGCATTGCTTATGAAAATTAGTTTATTATTTACTAATTCGCTCAAAACAGCACCAGCAAAAATAGTATCTTTATCTAACTTTCTAGATATCTGCACGGGCAAAACAGGCCCTTGACTTCTAATAATGCTCAATATACTATCTTTTACAGCATTTAAATCAACCATACCAAATAAGAAGTTTATAAACTATTTAAAGATTATTTTAATACACCACATATTTAATTTAAAGAAATATGATATTATCATATAACTAATAGGACCCATTTTAAACTCTTTTTATTAAACCATAAAAAAGAGAATTATTGTCAGAATTGTAGCTAAGCTAAGCAAAAGAGCAGTCTTTTTTTCTGCTAATAATATCCCAATACTTTCTATAAAAACCGCTAATAATGAAACAATTTGAGTATCTATCATTTTGGAATTAGTCTCGTAAGACTTAAAACAGCTACACCGCCCGCAAGAACAAAACCTCCAATTATCGAAAATATATCATCCTTTGAAAACCTAATCAATAAACCACCTACAAAAAGTAGGGCAAATCCAATTATATCTAAACTTATTATTAATGCCTTTGTTTCCCATTTTCTTACCATAATTATTCATATAGCTTTACTTCTTTATATTATTTTATATTTTAAAAGAACATGCATAAAAACAAAAGGATATGGCAAACTATGGTTTAATCCAGGTCACAGTGTAATATGTTACATCATTTTCTGCATCAACTACAGCGAGCAATAAATTTTTCCTAGTGCTATGAGCCACTCTATTTTTAGCACTAAATTCATACATACTCATAACTTCAGTTTCATGAACAGGATAAACAATCCATTTAGCATGATCATCTCCAGGTTTAATTCCTCTATCATAAACTCTAAAATCAGCTCCGAATTTCAAAGCAGTTTTAACAATATAGCCCCTATTCCTTAAATCCTTAAAAACACTATACCTAACCCCAAAATTAGGCTCAATTTTCCTAGCTTTCCTATTAAAACTATCAATATTAATTTTTTTACCATTATCATCAGTAATATTTATCTTTTTTTTCTCTAACAAATACATAGCTTCAACTAAAGAATATATTATCTCATCTTCTTTTATTTCGCCAAACCTGCTCTGGCTATAAACATCCTTAGCTTCTTTTGTTTTAGAAACTACATTCTCCCTTAAGAATACTGCTTTAATCTTTTTTTCAACCATACAATAAATCAGGCACAAACTATTTAAAAAGCTTTTCAATTAATAAGAGTCATGAAAATAACATTTCTAGGAACTAGTGCAATGGTTCCGACTAAAGAACGTAATCATCCTGGCGTTTTAATAAATTATGACAGAGAAAACATTTTATTAGACTGTGGAGAAAATACCCAGAGGCAATTAAAATTTATTAATTTCTCGCCTAATAAGATAACAAGATTATTAATATCACATTGGCACGGTGATCATATTTTAGGCATTCCTGGTTTAATACAAACACTAGGAGCCAACAATTATGAAAAGATATTAGAAATATATGGCCCTAAAAACTCAAAATCATTTATGAAAAAAATAATTAATTCTTTTTTATTAGAGGATAAAATAAAATATAAGGTTCATGAAGTTAACGGAAAATTCTTTGAAAATGAAGATTTTTATTTAGAAGCAACATATTTAAAACATTCAGCACCTTGCTTATCTTTCTCTTTAATAGAAAAACCAAAAAGGAGAATAAACTTAAAGTATTTAAAAAAATTTAATCTAACTAAACATCCCCTATTAGGAGAATTACAAAAAGGAAAAGATATTACATATAATGACAAAAAAATAAAAGCCAAAGAAGCTACTTTTTTAATAAAAGGAAAAAAATTAACATATTTATCAGATACCGTTCTAGATAATTCTTGTATAAAAGCAGCCAAAAATTCAGATTTACTGATAGCAGAATCAACATTTGCAAATGATTTCAAAGAAAAAGCAAAAAAATATCAGCATTTAACAGCAGAGCAAGCAGCTTTAATAGCAAAAAAATCAAAATCTAAACAGCTAATATTAACACATTTCTCGCAAAGATATAAAACCCTAGAAATTTTAGAAAAAGAGGCAAAAAAAATATTTAAAAACACAATAATGGCTAGAGATTTTATGACTTTAAATTTATAAAATTAAAAACACCTAAAAACCCCATTAAGTATTTTTCCACCTAACATATCTCGGCTTCTTGAGCTATCAGGTTTAGTAGAAACTCTACCATGCCCATCCTCACGGACAACACCCACAGTCATCCTCTCCAATCCTAAATCTTCTGATCCTTCATCATCAGAATCAATTTCATCAGATCCTGGAAATACTTCGCTTAAACCTAAATCATCATCTATTAATAAGTCATAGAGCTGACAACCTTTAAAACAAGGAACACCCATTGCTCCTTCACAAGCCGATCTATAATGAGTATCTAGAATATCCTGTGTTCTAGAAGAGGGTTCTTCACCGGGAGAATCAATTCCTCTAAATGGAGATTTTTTTCCTGAGAAAATAGGATTCTCATTTTTATATAAACCGCATTTATTCATCATCGGACAAGCATATTCATCTGACATTTTTTTCTCCTATCACTCTTTTTAAGCCGCTATTTTCTTAACTTTCTTAACTTTATCTGTTAAATTTAATTTTTTCAATAATTCTTTGTATCTGTTTCTTATTGTAACTTCTGTAACACCCGCAATATCAGCAACTTCTCTTTGTGTTTTTTTCTCATTATTAATCAAAGCAGCAACATATAAACTGGCAGCAGCAATTCCAGTAGGACCTCTGCCAGAAGTTAATTCGGAGTCTTCAGCCATTTCTAATATCTCAACAGCCTTGCTCTGCGTTTCAGGAGTTAATTTCAAAGCACTTGCAAATCTTGGTATATAATCAATAGGATTACTAGGTAATATTCTTATTCCTAGCTCTCTTGTTACAAACCTGTAAGTTCTTCCAATTTCTTTTTTATCAATTCCACTAGCCTCAGATAACTCATCTAAAGTCCTAGGAACCTCATGCCTTCTGCAAGCAGCATATAAAGCACCAGCAACTACTGATTCCATTGATCTTCCTCTAACTAGTCCTCTCTGTACAGCCATAGTATAAATTCTAGAAGCTTCTTCCTCAACAGATTTAGGTAATTTCAAATAACTAGCAACTCTTTTTAATTCAGCTAGTGCTAATTTTAAATTTCTTTCAATAGCCGTAGAAATCCTATATTGCCATTTCCTTAATCTAAAAAACTTGTTTCTTCCTTTTCCACTCAGCCTAAAAATATCTCCTTTTTGTCCGACATCAGTCCCTAATCCACGGTCAAATTTCGTGTAAGTCATAGGAGCACCAGTTCTTCTTTTTTTATCAGCTTGATCAGAATCAAATTCTCTCCATTCTTGACCAAAATCAACCATCTTTTCTTCAATAACTAGACCACAATCTCTGCAAATTACTTCTCCTTTCTCTTTATTTAGAACTAGATTAATCCCACCGCATTCTGGGCATTTTTTAATATATGTCGGCATAAAACCCCCCACCTAAAATATTTATTTCCAATCACAATAAAGTTTATAAATAGAACAAAGTAGTTATTTATAAAGCTTTCGGTATAAATTTAATAACTCAGAAGTAACAGTTATTTATTATCTATCAAAACAGCATTAATAGCCCCTTCTTGACCCGGCCTGGAAGTAATTCTAGCATTTCCCTTATCAGTTCTTATTACACTTCCTTTGGTCATAATATTTCTCCTGATAAAGTTTCTATCACTAGGGCTATCTACTACAGTCTCAATTTTAGCCTTGGTATATTTTTTTGATTTTGGATCATAAAGATTAACAATGTTAGCTTGCAGCAATCTAGATTTAGAACCACCATTCCTAATCCTTAAATTTAATTTTCTTTTTTCGCCAATAGTAGTTAAGCTGGGTAAATTTCCTTTATTTTTTATTTTTTTACCCTTACTAAAACTAACATATCTTCCGCCAGATATTTTTCTTCTTGATCTAAATTGTGAAATTGCCATAAACTAAATTCTAAAAAAATGATTTATATACTTTTCTAAGTAAAATTTTATAATAAAAAGCTTTATAAACTATCATAAATCACTCTAAAACAATAAGACGATAAGAAACCGAGGAGTTGATAAGAACCTTGGTTCTTATATTTGAGGGGGTTTTAGTGATGGAATCTGACAGACCTTTAGACGCATTAAATGCTTCAAGAAACAAAAAAGTTTTAGTTGAACTAAAAAACGGAAAACAGGTTATAGGAACTTTGAAAGCTTTTGATATTCATATTAACACAGTTCTAGATAATGCTGAAGAACTAGAAGAAAATCAAGTTAAAAGAAAAATAGGTAAGGTATTTTTAAGGGGCGACACAATAATATTGATAGCACCTGCAGAATAAAATGACCAAGGGAACTCCTTCTAAAGGATTAAAAGCAAGGGCAAAGCTCCATTTCCCATGTAGAAGATGTGGAAATCCTACTTTTCATAAAAAGAAAGGTGTTTGTTCATACTGCGGTTATGGAAAGACTAAAAGAATAAGAAAATATGCTTGGCAAAAGAAACATTTCTTTAAAAGACTAAACAAATAATTTTTTAAACTGCTTTTTCTTCAAATTTTACAAGATCAACTAGATTTAGTGGATTGATAAGGGCTTGCCCTTATAAGGAAGATGATAAGAAACGTGGTATCAGAAGGAAAGTGATAGGAAACGTAGTTTCTTATATGCGGGGATGCCGGAGTGGTCAAAGGGCTTTCTTGAAAAGAAACCTCGGAAAGAAAACTCGACTTAACGGGCTAGGCTTAGGACATTATGTGAGATACCTAGTGGCTTAGTGCCTACGCAGGTTCGAATCCTGTTCCCCGCAAATATTTATATACCAAATCAATCTTAATAAATGTAAAACTATGGCCAAAGAAATATTAATCGGAATTATATTAATTTCTTTTGGAATTTTTTTGATTATTAAATATCCAAATATATGGTGGTTAGGTCTAATAATTATAGCAACGGGTATAGGAACAATTGGCAGAAAGTTAAATATCTAAAATGGAAAATAAAAAATCTATTTTCAAGAATTCATACATAATATCATTATTAGGATTAATCGCAAGCCTAGTCCTATTTTATGGACTAGAATACATTAAAAAGAAGAAATTTCCTGACATAGAATTATTCTGGATAGTTATTATTTTATTGGTTTTAACAGTAGTTATTCTTCTTTGTATAGATTGGTATAAAAATTACAAAGGTCAAAAAGAGAAAATGATAGAAAAGCTTAATAATATAGAAACAATAATTATCGAAATAAAAGAGGATTTAAAAAAGATGAATAAAAGAGGCCAATATGAATCTTGGATTTGGTTTATAATCTTAGTAATAATCTTCTTATTGATTTTATATATCCTTAGACTAGCAAAGATAATCTAAGTTTGTAATTACAAAGACATGATATTCGCAATAAAACCTTTTTTTGTCCTCATAACAGTTTCCCAGCCAAATATATCCTATACCAAATAAACACAAGCAAAATTAAAAAAAACTGCAAAAAAGAACTATAAATTGACTGATTCATTAAGTTCCCAATTCTAATTATTAAAAAACTAACTAAAAACATCAATAAAAACACTAAGAATAACCAGAATTTATTAAATGAGAATATTTCTTTTAAGCTGTTTATAAAACTTAAATTGTTAATGTAAACATATCCAGTAGCTAATAAATAAAGTATAAATGCTAACAATAAAAGATAAAATACAGAATACATAAATGGACTCCATAAAAATTGCTCACCAAACATGAACTCCAATAAAAATTCCCTACTGTTTATTAAAATAAAGTAACTTAATGGTAAAATCAATAAAGAAGCCAATAAAGCTAACCCTAAAAATTTAAATAAGTATTTTTTATAACTTTTTAATTTATTATTACAAATCAAGTTCCACATCAAGCTTTTTACAACCACATATATTAAAAATAAGATTATTGCTAAAGCTATAACATAAAGAAATAATTTTGAAAAATAAGAATTTAATAATCCTACAGAATTTTGTAAAGCCATAGGATTAAAATTAGATTTATTAGTTTCTAAAACGCTGTTTATATCACCAAATTGGTAATTCAAATCCTGTATAGCATATAAAACTCCTCTTGCTTTATCAATAAAAAACTTAGAAACATAATAAAATAAAAAAACAATTAGTAAATCTAATCCAATTATTTTCAATATTGTTTCTTTAGTTAGTTTCATTTAAGCACCCATGCGATTATGAGAAAGGGGAGTCACAATTGACGGACTCTGAGCCTGTTGGGATGAAGAAACTTTTAATTCTGATACCTTATTATCCAAATCATTAAGTGGCTCTTTTAACTTGTTTTCTAAACCAGAATTAATTAAATTATCTAACAAACTAATGGCATTATTCCTCTCAGAAGTTAAAATACCCAATTTATTTGAAATATCTTTTAACGTGTTCTGTATTTCTGGTATTTTACTATGCTTCAAAAGATTTAATTTAATAATGAACTGTTCAATTGCTTGTTTTGTCTGCCTATCTTTATCAGTATTTTGAGATACGTCTATAAATGATTTAATTTGTATTAGATCATTTCTCAATTCGCCATATTTAACATCTGATTTAATATCAATATTACGAATAGAATTAACAGCAGAGTCTATAGCAGAATTATATACTTGTGCATTTGATTCAGCTGCCTCAGCCTGATTTATTAGTATATCACCAAATTGTTTTTGGGCCGCTTTTAGATGTGGAATGACAGTATTAAACCCATAATATTCATTAGTTAAAATGCTTATCTTTTGATTTAATTCATTTGCCTTGCTCTTTCTTTGTAAACTGTCTACTCTGTTTTTCTCCTCTGTAGATCTATTCTTCAATTTATCATCAATTTCATTAATTCTTTTTTCAACGATTGCAATTTGTTCTTTTGTTAACAACTCTTTATTATTTGTTCTTCTAACTATTTCATATTCCTCCTTAGCTCTATCCAAATTGCCTTCATTATCATAAATTATAGCCAACATATAATGTGTTGGAGCATAATATCTACTATTTTGATCTATCTTTTTTACAGTATCCAAACATTCACTAGTTCTAACAACCATATTATTAGCATAATTAGGAACTACTTCCCCATTGCAAATTTTAGTAGCAATATAAAATCTAGCTTCGTCCTCATTAGGATTATTAACAAAGAAAGATCTACCTACACTACTACCCACCTGACCTACGCTACCGTCTTTCCAATCTTTTCTTATAGTTTCATCCAACGCGGCTTTATCACTATCACTAAGTCCTCTAGACAAACCAGACATACTATTTATTTCACCAACATAAGCCTTATCACTACAGCTTCCTCTTTCACAACACATCTTTCCTTGGCTTGTTATAAATGTTCTTTGACCATTACATTGTTGATTGGCCTCACAAATATTACCATCACAACTTAAATCCAAAACTTGATTCTCAATGTTAGGATATCTTTGCCAATCAGCATATTCATAACAATCACCCAAGCTTACACCTTGTTTATCACTTCCGCAACTTCCAACTTTTCTCCAGAATTTTTCTTGCCCTATCCCAATTCCAGGATTACTTGAAAAACATCCTCTTCTTACACTAGGTCCACCAGGCAATATTCCTCTATTTCCAACAGTACTAACAACAGAAGTTGGATCAGATTTACATTGTGCAACAGTTTCAATATTCGCTCCCAATTCCTGGCTGGTTATATAATCATTCAAAGTATTCAAAAACATATCACTGCTAACAATTTTTCCAAACCCGCATTGTTCTACTCCGTTCAAAACAACACATACTTGTTGATAGCCTTTATCGCCAATAACATCAATAGTCTCATCCGCACTTTCGCCAGGAGGCAAACTTCCAGCCCCAACTCTTAATATTGGACTGCTTCCAAAACTCTTCAAATAAACCATCCAGTTCAAACCCTGTTCTCTCTGCGGAGTTCCTGCATAAATATGGAAATAAACTTGGTATTTAGACTTCCCTAAAGTAGGAGCATAAGGTGTTTCTTCAAAATGAGCAGTAAACTGTGGTGGATCAGGAGGTGTAGCAGCATCTCCTAATAAAGCATCCATAAATGGAATTCTCTGTGCAATAGATGCCTTACAAATCTCAGCACCTATCTCAGGCAACCCTTTTCCTTTATATGCAGCCAAAACATCATCAGCATAATCATTTACAATAAAGCTTACAACTTCATTAGCTTCCTGTATACTGCCACCAACACCTTGAGTAAAGTATTCTCCTCCACCACCAGCTTGAGAATTAGCTAGATTTATTAATCCAGCTTTAGCATTCAGCAACATTAATCCTTCTTTCCATATAAACTCACAAATAAATATGCTTTTTATTTTATCACAAACACCAACAGAAACTTGTCCTGTTCTCGCAGCTTCCAAGCATTTAACATAACTTTGTAAGTGACTTCTTATTCCCTTCAAAGAAGCTAATATCCCACTTAAACAAATTGGAACTATAACCCCATCTTTAATATTAGGTAGACATAACAATAAACTACCAACTAAACCACTGCCGATTACACCCCCAGGGCCAGTTGCATAATATTGCCCGCCTAAATTACATCTGCTTCTTGGGCAAACAACAGGATCACAGGCATTAAACAATAGTTTACATTTACCCTCTCCTAAAATATCCTCGCATTTAGCTTTTGTTTTATCTAATCTTCCTCTATCATTTATTTGATAAGGTTTACCACAGAACATAGCTCTTGATTGCCCTCTTATTTGAGCTTCTCTTATAACACCTAAATTCTGCTCAGCACTTCTATAGACAATACTTTCTGTTGCGCCTGCTCCAGTTTTTGGATACTCAGTAACTAACTGATCTCTTAGTTCATTTTGTCCTAATTGTAAGGTATTAAAATCAACATTTTCTCCACTCTTATGCCATAACTGTAAAGTTTCTCCTTCTTCAAAAACTAAATAATATCCATTATCACCATATTTTTGTTTAAACTTATTTACATCTATCGCTCTTGAAGCACTATAATATTTTAGACAACTCTGAGTGTCCTCTAATTTATCAGGAGTTATAATTAATCTTTTTTTGCCATCCCCCCCTGTAAATACTTGAACTTGATTTCTATCCTTGCCACTTATTCCTGTGACAGAAACCATTTGCTTCTTGAAGTAATCATATTCATATTGGTTTCCTTTATTATCATATAAAACACCAACCTCTTTCAAATAATTTTTCTTAGGTAGTTTAGTATTTTCATCAAGAACAGGTTTACCTTCCTTCATTTCATAATAATAAAATCCACCATCATCAACACCATCAATTTTATTGCCTAACTTTCCAGTAATAGTTGCTGGTCTTGACGTGGGCTGTGTAGCGGGCTGTGAAGTAGCGCTTTTTGCAACAGTTTGTTGTTGTGCAGTATAAGAATCATAAAATCCTTCCTTATCAGCATACTTAAACTCAGTACTATAACTCGCTTGTGGTCCAGCAGAAGTATCTTTATTATATTTAGGCAATCCAACTAAAAATGCTTCAATTGTAAACCAAGCACTTATAGCTAAGCAAATTTTCATCCAAACACTTACAAATTTCTCTAATTTATCTATAACTTTATTCAAACTTTCAATCATTTTTTTAGTAGAATTAATCTGCTCATCTAACTTATCAACACTCAAGTTAATTGCTCTTTTTTCAATTGGAATATGTAGATTAAATACCGCTTCAGCATATCCTCTCGGAGGACCAGCTAAAATAGTAACTTCAACACTTCTGCCAGAAGAAATTTCCATTAGTTCAATATAACCGCCACACTTATTAGTCCCAGTTTGGTAATTTACTCCTGGAGTTGGAGGTATATTAAAAGAACCACCCAAGGGATAAGTATAAGTATCAAATCTTTGTCCTAAAGTATTTGCATTTAAGTATAAAGTTTCATCAATAGCGATACAATTACCACCTAAAGTATTTGGTTCATAATGAGTTATAACAACTTTATCATCCTGAATAGTTCTAACTTTACAAGAATAATCAATTTTATTATTAGTATTATCAAAACAAGTCTGGGTGCGAGGTAACGGATCTCCTTCTGCAAAAGGTATTACACTTCCACCAACCCTTAAACTCGCTTTAATACCAGCACCCTTTTCTAATACAAAACCAGGTAAATCTCCTATATCAAAATCAACTATAACAGTACTAATTAATTCTGTTACTTTTCTTATTATTTCATCATTATTTTTTCCTAAATTAGGATTATTCAAAATTTTTTGACTAACAAATCTACAAGCTGCAACATCATTTATGCCTAAAGAACCCAACTTAGTAGAGGAGGGGCAACTTTTTAAATCATTTAAAACATCAGGCGCTAAAATTTTTGTATACCAATCAATAAGTTGTTGTTTACTATAAGATCCGCCAAGATTAGTATCATAAACTAATAATAATTCATCACCTTGTCCATAATTACTGCCAGAATATCCAGTGCCAACATTAGGTATAACTCCACCAAAACTTGGTATGAGATTAGGACTTCCATACCCAGGCAATAAAACTCCTTGTTTTAAAACTAAAAATCCATATCCTTGTTTTGGTGGTGTTGGCCTTGGGGTAGCTTCCAGACCAGATCTAACTAAATAAATTTCTTCTGGTATTGCATTAAGATCAAGAGAGTCTTCTCTATTGGGATCTTCACTATTAGGATATAAAATAAAATACCACGACCCACCTATTCTTTTATAAAATTTACTTGTTGTAGGAGTCATTTTATATACAACTATACTCCCTTCAGGTAAATCTCTAATTTGTTGTAAACCCAATTTGTCTCCTACATTAAGTATTGTAGTTGCTCCTGCTGGACGAGTCTCAACTTGGGGTGCAGATTGTGTACTTGCTTGTCTTGTCGCTGGCTGTGTCGCAGGCGACGTTGTTGTTGCAAGCTGTGGTGGCACTAAAACTGGCCGGTTAACATAAATATAATTAAAATCAATTACTCGGCTTTTATCCATATCAATAACATAATCTGGTTCATTAACAGTATGCCATTGCCCTTCAAATTTTTTATAATAGTTATTAATACTATCCTTAATCACAGAACCATCTTGAAGTTGCCCTTGATTATCTTGGGTTACAGGATAACCTACAACTATCGGGCTTGGTTGTTGTATTATTTCACTTGAAGAGCCAAAAGTGCTAGCAGGTGGTGTAATAACATTTTGATCTCCACTAACACCGCTTGTTGAACCAGGAATAAAAATATCCTGTACTAACCACCCAGTCGGTTTTATTCTTTTATCTTCTCCAGCAACTTCTTTTTCAATTTGAATTTCTTGTCCTCTATTAAAAACATAATCTTTTCCTTTAAGATTATTAAATTTAACACTATCTTGATTTCCTCCAAAGATTCTTTCAACTCTTACTCTTAATTGATCACCAATAAAATTGCTTCCTGGAACTATTGAAATTGGATAAGTCTCTTGTCCAGGACTAGCGCTTAATTCCCCGATATAAACTCCATCTCCAGTATAAACGTCAAAAGATACCCTGTTATCACTAATATATTTAGCTCTCAAATATGCTCTCCCACCAAAAATTCTCAAATTCTGATCAGCAAATCCACCCCTAATAAAAATGTCTCTTTTTCTGTCTTCTTGTAAAATTTTTCTCTCTTCCCCACCAAATATTGGAACAGTACTATCACCTTCAAATTGAACTCTTGCTTGTAAAGTCAAATCAATTTTTTTTGGAACTTGAGACTCTTTTGGAATTCTAGTCAACCAAGTTTCAACATAACCCAAATCTTCTAAAGTATAAGCTATCGGAGGATTAAATCTTGGTTTGCCAGCAACATATTGCACATCCCCGCCAATCACATTAACATCCATATAACTTATTTTAGGAGCAATTCCAGGAGCAGTAGCAATGCTTCCAGATAAAAAAGCATAAACAGGAACACTTTGCTCTTCAATCAAATTAGCAGTTAAAACAGTGGGCTCATATCTATTAACATTCAATAATAAATTTCCAGTCGTAGTTCCCAAACTTAATCCGCTACCATCACTAGGCCCTATATAATTAAAATTAATTTCACCAGCTCCAACTCTAAGCGAAGCACCAATTCTGTCAGCTTCCTCTTTTGTAGCAATAACTCTTCCATTTTGATCCCTTATCTCTCCGGTATTAGAATCTCTTGTATACCCAGGAAGTAAATTGCCACTTCTATCCATATAACTAGGTATAAAACTTGGTCCCGTATTAAATTGAACTTGCCCAGAAGGAATCTGTCCAGAATAAGGGTAACTTGAATAAGGATAAGTTTGTGCTTGATAAACTGGTCTATTAGTTGATTTATCTATTATGTTCCCATAGGCATCTTTATAATACACTTGAGAATATTGAGGAAGAATATTCCCATTTTGATCAACATAAGGATTAACTTGGCCAGTATAAGTATTTGTAGGTTGCCCGACAACACCACCCGGATTATAACCAATAGTTCCTCTATAGACTCCATCTGTTGACACAATAGTATTGCCATAATAAATATTATTTCCAATTCTATAATACCCATCAGGCAATTGTCTGCCACTTATATCAAAATTAGATCTTTCACCAGGATTACTTGGATTAACAAGTTGTGCACTAGCTATAGGCAAACTAACTATCAAAAAAATACAAAATATTCCAATTAATTTAATTTTGTTCATTCGAATGTAGGATTTTTTCCCTCCTGTTCCATTAATTTGCCAATATCATTTACATCTTTTACAACCCCATAATAAGGAGCATAAAATATTAATTTATTTTTCTTGAGATCATTTTCAGTTACTAAAAAAGTAAAATCTTTTGTTCCAGTCATCATCTGATCTACAGTAGTGCTTGGTATTGTTACATCTTCACATTTTTCCTCATTTATTCCAAACAAAGCACCAAATGCTCCTCTAGGAACAGTAGCACAGTTATTAATTGTTTTTTCAGGAACTGTTAAACCTCCAGCAACAGGACTAGTCATAAATATCTTAGCAGTATAAACTCCAGGTATTAATTCAACTTCTTTTTGTTCAGGATAAATTATAAATCTGCTAAATTTCTTGTTTTTTTCTTCCAAATCAATAAATATTTTTTCATCTTCCCTCACTTCCCCGCTACCAGCTCTTATCGCTATAACCTCCACTTTAATTTTCTTCAATTTCTCTAAAACCAATAAGGCATTTCCAGGTTCATTAGTGCTGATTTGTGCTCTTCCAAAATGATACCCCTCTTTTTCACCAACGAATTCACCATTAATGCATAAAGGAACCTGCCCTTTCCACAATCCATTATCGCTCTGTCCTAATTTGCACGAATGAGTTATGCATTTATATTTTACATCTGCTTTATCAATAACATTAAATTTATCATCAACAACATCTACATTAAAATCAATCTGTTTCTGGCAGAATCTCTGGTCATATTCTTTGTCAACAGTAAAAAATTCATCTTTATTCACTCTGGGAGTATTCTTGTCTATTACAACCATATTGCTGAACTGGAAAGTATAATCATTTTTATTTAATATTATTAAAACAGGATATTGCACATTGTAAATAAACTCATAAGTGCTCATGCAAACAAAGGCTTCAGCCAATCCTCTTGCTTCTCCTAAGTTTTCAGTCACGCTATGTCCTTTCAACAGCCCGTTTTCTTCAGGAAATACTTCTAGGGTAAATGGCCATGTTTCAGAAAATAAGAAATTCCCGTGAACATCCTTAGCATTTCCCACATTAGCATCAAGTTCATAATATGAATTTTTATCTCTGCTTAAAACATAATCAGTTCCTTTTATTTTATAAAACAAAGTATTATCTCTTATTATTCTCTTGAAATCTTTAATCACATTATATTTAACCCAAATAGGAGCAACACAGCTGTCAACTTCACCAATATAAGGAATCTCATCATAAACACTCATCATGTCTAGTGTTTTTTTCTCAAAAAAATAATCTCCCTGTTCTTTATCATAAACTTTCTCAGCAATTTCAAATAATTCACCCATGGGAGCATTATACTCGCCGTAAAAAGTATCAAAATCAAAGTTAAAATCTCCTTTCTCAATTCTTACTGGAAAATCAACTCTTGTAACAACTTTAGATTTCTGTATATCGACTAAAACACTTATTCTTCCTTTTCTAACATTAAATCCTTGATAATCATTAAATTCCCCTAAGCAACTCATTAAATTATCACTAATATAGTCAGTAACTTCTTGTTCCATGCTTTCTATGCTTGGTTTTTGTATAAAATCCACATTATTATCAGCTTTATAATACCAATAGACAACTTTATTATTCAGAGATAAAGGCAAATAATTCTTAAATTCCCCAACACCAACTGGATCTTGAGGAATTTCAATATATCCGCCTTGCCTTCCAATTAAATTCACACCATTTTCTAAAACTTTATTCACACATTGTTTTATGTATAGATTAACAGTTTGAGCCTGGCTTGGAACTTCTTTTTCTTTAGGTTCTAAACTTTGGCTTTGTCTTGATACAGTATAATATATTCCACCAGCTATTACAACTATTAAGATCCCTAATAAAATAAAAACAGTTACTTGCCCTCTTTTTCCCAAGGCTTTCTTTTCCGTGAACGCCTTAGTTGTTTTACAACTGGGCCCCATCGACTTGTCGATTAGGGCTTTTCCTAAAAGGGTTATCATGGTTTACCCTCTATTTTTTTCTTGATTAATTCCATAATCTCAGTGTTAATATCTTTTTTAATAATAGACTTAAATCTACCCCAAAGCTTCTCATCTTCTATTAGAAGTAAATATTTTTTCACACTCTTTTTCCTCATCATCTTTAAAAGGAAGATGATAAGAAACGTAGTTTCTTATAGTATTTAAAGTTTACTTATTAAGTTACTAAGTAAGTTAGTTACTAAGAAAAGGATTTAAAAATATAAACCAAAAGATTAGTTCTAAGGGCCTGTAGTCTAGCGGTTATGAACCCTAAAAAGGTTAACATACGTCTCCTTGAGTATGAAATTACGGGAAAACGTGAAAACTAATCCTTCGTTAAGAGGAGGTCCCAGGTTCGAATCCTGGCAGGCCCATTTAAAATTATGAACCAGAAACAAATATGGAATAAAATTGCTCTTCAATGGCACAATTTTAGGCAAAAGCCAACAGAAGAAGTAATTTGGTTTCTAAATAAATACTGTAAAAACAAAGGAAAAGTTATAGATATAGGTTGTGGTAATGCTAGAAACATAATTCCATTTGCAAAATTAAATTTTGAATGCTACGGCATAGATTTCTCAGAAGAGATGTTAAAAAACGCAAAAGATTTGGCCAATAAAAATAAAATAAAAATTAATTTAGAATTAGCAAACATTATAAAAATACCTTATCCAAATAATTCATTTGACTATTGCTTACACTTAGCTTCTTTACATCATTTAAATACAAAAGAAGAACAATTCAAATCATTGCAAGAAACATATCGCGTTTTAAAAAAAGAGGGTTTGGTTTTATTAACAGTCTGGAATAAGTTACAGTTAAAATTCTTACTTAAACCTAAAGATACTTATGTTTCATGGAAAATAAATAATAAGGTCTACAAAAGATACTACTATCTATTCACCTATTTTGAATTAAAAAAGTTAATTAAAAAAACTAATTTTAAAATTATATATTCAAAATTATTTGGAAAAAATATCCTTTTTGTATTAAAAAAGTAGGAGTAAAAATGAAACTAACAAGCCCAGCATTTAGAAACGATGGTACCATACCAAGTAAATATACCTGTGATGGAGAAAACATATCACCAGAACTAAATATAGAGGCCCCACCATCAGAAACAAAAACTTTTGCTTTAATAATGGAAGATCCTGATGTACCAAGATCTATCCGTTCAGATGGAATGTGGGACCATTGGATTGTATGGAACATACCTAAGGGCACAAGAAAAATACCAGAAGGAACAAATCCTCAAGGTGTTCTAGGTAAGAATACTAGAGGAAACACAAACTACGGTGGCCCTTGCCCTCCAGATAGAGAACATAGATATTTCTTTAAATTATTTGCATTAGACACATCTTTAAATTTACCAGGGGGCTCAACCAAACAAGAATTATTAAAAGTAATACAAAATCATATTATAGAGAAAGTTGAATTAATTGGAAAATATAAAAGAAAATAAGCCACCGACCGGATTCGAACCGGTAACCTTCTGCTTACAAGGCAGCTAAGCTCTTATAAAGAAATGCTCTGCCATTGAGCTACGGCGGCTTAATAATAAAGAAATACAAAAGAATTCTTTAAAAATTTAACTATTTCA
>ERZ1292623.1972-Hain-H51-01um-R1-1972-length-18982-cov-9_pt1 | contig 18982 bp, 43 predicted proteins | sample MGYA00564398_ERZ1292623 | MGnify/ENA primary metagenome ERZ1292623 (study PRJEB36523, sample SAMEA6512633) | groundwater metagenome | collected 2019-01-07 | study: AquaDiva: Metagenomics assemblies of 32 groundwater samples | reverse complement strand
TTTGTATTTTCACCAGCTTTATTTATGGGGTATAGCCATGATTAAATTCCTTCTCATAGCCTTAATCCTTGCGCCTCAACTATCAGGTGCTTGCTCTGGTATCCGCTTTACCATGAGATGGACTGAGCCGACTACCAATGTAGATGGCACACCTTTAACAGACCTTGCCAAGACTACACTGTATTATCAGGTGAATACTAATACACCTAAGAAGAAGGATTATATAGCCAAATTAACCACAGGTGGAGCGGCAAAGACAGCAAGCCTTACACCACTGATGAATTGTGTAACTAAAACTAATACTATTAGATGGTGGGTTACTGCAACGGATGTATCAGGGAATATATCCCAGCCTTCCAACGAAGTGATAAAAAATATACCAATGATACAGTGAGGGAAAAATGGCAGAGATAACTCTACAAACTAAAGCTATAAAAATAGAGGTAGCATCTATTGTAACACCTGGTTTTATTGTTCCTGCTAATGCTACTGGAGTTGGGTATTATACTATAAACCTTGACCCTGTAGAAGTGATGGATAAGACTCGCTCTCTTTGGTTTCATATAGATGAGTTTGATTTTTTAAAGATGGAATGGCGACACATGCTGGGGTGGGGTTGGTTTGGTGGGGTTAATCAAGACCCTGAGTTTTTTGGTATTCCTAACCTTATTTCTTGGCCTGAAATTGCTCGTTTAGCAGGAAAGACTATAAGGCTTAGGATAGAACAATCAAAATCTCAAAAAATAGGATTTTCTTTTAAGGTGGTGACTCCTTAATGGCAATCGCAAGAGTAGCAGGACAAACTCCAACAGCAAATGGGGGAACAGGTATTCAAGCTATTGCTGTTACCTTGCCACAGAATGTAGTCGCAGGTAATGCGATTATGTGTGTAGGGAAATACCGCAAAGACGCTGGAACACTTACTTTTAGCGATAATTTAGGGAATACCTATGCTAACGATACAACCACTCCAGATACACTTGAGGATGGCGTCGTCATTGGGAGCGCTAAAAATCTAACTACTGGCGGAGCTTGCACTATTACATTTACAATGACCGATGCGGCAAATCGTATAGGAATTGCAGCGATGGAGTATTCTGGTTTTACTGGAGGGGCGGTATTTGACCAATTTAATAATTCAACTGGGACAAGCACATCGGCAGATAGTGGAGCAACGCCAACTACAACTGCCGCAGATGAATTACTGATTGGCGGGACGAGTGATGGTTTGGGCACATCTGTTACTTGGACGGGTTCGTTTTCACTCTTAGCCGCCAATACGACTGGCAGGATTAGTTCGGGAGACAGAATTGTTGCGGCTACTGGGGCATATAATGCTACTGCTACATTGGGTGCTTCGGCGACTTGGCGTTGTGTAATTGCGACTTATAAAGCAGCAGGCGGTGGTGGTGTAACCTACCCACAACTTGAACGAGGTATAAGAGGATTGTTAAGAGGAATATACGGAGGTTAATTTATGCCATTTTTAAGGAAATATAATACGCTTTTGGTAACAGGAACTACTGCTATCCGTATTCCCATCATTAAGCGGGCAGTTGTAGATTTTGCATTGGGTGCGGATTGGACTCCAGCGGCAGGGGATGTGAAGGTCTTTGTAGATGGTGCAGCAGTTGCAAATATTACCAATCTACCTACTGCGATAGCATCGGGTAATACAGCTCAATGGGAGTTTATTATTACAGCAGCCGAACTATCCTGTAAGCAACTATTAGTAATGATTTCTGATGCGGCTACGAAAGCAATAGAAGACCAGTCTTTTATAGTTGAGACTTTCGGCAACGCTTCCGCCATGTATCCAACTGATTATTCGGTTGCTGATACTGCTCAAACAGGTGATAGTTTTGCAAGATTGGGTGCGCCAGCAGGTGCAAGTATAGCGGCTGACCTTGTTGTAATAGACAACTTCGTTGATGGCTTAGAGTCAACTATTGGCGTAGCAGGTGCAGGATTAACAGATTTAGGTGGTATGTCTACAACTATGAAAGCACAAGTTAATACAGAAGCAGATACCGCTCTCGTAGATGTTAATCTTGACCACTTGGTAGGCACTGCAACAGGTATTCCTGCTATAACAGCAGGGACATATATAGACCAGATGATGGATGATGGCACAGCAGTCTACGATAGAACTACGGACTCAATGCAGGCTATAAGAGATAGAGGGGATGCTGCATGGACTACAGGGGCAGGTGGTTCGGACAGGCTTCTTATGGTTGATACCACTATTGCCACACTTGCAACACAAACAAGTTTTACATTGACAGCAGGTAGTGCAGATGATGATACTTATAATAACTGCACTATAGTTATTGAGGATGTAGCAACTGCTACTCAAAAATCAGTTGGTATGGTTTTGGATTATACAGGGGCAACATTAACTGTAACTCTAAAGGAAGCACCTTCCTTTACAATAGCAACAACTGACAAGGTTTATATCCTTGCAGAAAATTCACTTAAATCCACAGTAAAGAATAGACAGCTGGACGTTACAGCTACAGGGGCGGCAGGAGTAGATTGGGCAAATGTAGAAGCCCCGACAACAACATTGGATTTGTCTAACACTACTATTAAGACTACCCAAAAAGTAGATGTGGAAACAATTAAAACCAATCCAGTAGTAAACGGAGGGACAATTACCTTCCCGACTACTGCTACACTTGCAAGCACAACCAATATAACAGCAGCTACAGGTATTGTATTGTCAGGTGTAACACATACAGGGGCAGTAATCCCGACTGTAACAACACTTACTGGACACACTGCACAAACAGGCGATAATTTTGTCAGATTGGGTGCTCCAGCAGGTGTTTCAGTATCTGCGGATATAGCGGCTGTAAAAGTAGATACAGCAGCAACTCTTGCAGATACAGGCACAGATGGAGTTGTTGTAGCGGCAGCAAGCAAGACAGGGTATAGCCTAACAGCTACAACTGGGCTTGGAAATCAGACTGCTAATATTACTGGCAATTTATCCGGCACAGTCGGCAGTGTAACAGGCGCAGTGGGCAGCGTAACAGGTTTAACGGCTGCAACAGTGCATAGCGACCTTGATGATATACAGGCAAGACTACCTGCGGCATTAACAGCAGCAGGTAATATGAAGTCTGATATATTGAGGATAAATGAAGATGCAACTGCAGCAGCGCAACTTGCTAAGAGTGCGGCTGTTATAGTAAGCGGTGCGGCTATTGCAGGAACTTTAACCACAACTGCAATGACTACAGATTTAACGGAAGCAACGAATGACCACTACAACGGCAGGATAATTATATGGACTTCTGGTGTATTATTAGGACAGGCAACTAATATAACGGCCTATACAGGCGCAACTAAATTGCTAACATACACCGCAATAACCGAAGCTCCGACAGCAGGTGATACTTTTGTGATAGTGTAAAATATGGCACAGATAACAGTCCTTACAGCTTATGGTGTATCTGGCCAAACACATAGCTTTACCGCAAAGGCAGCAGCTGGAGCAGGCAGCCATCCTGTATCAGAGATAACCGAACTTACTATTTATGGTGTCTCTGGTAAGACGCATACATTCAGTGCCAAGACAGCAGCAGGTGGGGGTGGCACTCATCCAGTTGGATGGATAACAGCACTTGCGGTATATGGTGTCCCTGGCGGGCTTCACACCTTCACTGCCAAGACGGAGGCAGCAGTAACACCACCTGTAGTAGTAACGCCTCCTGCTACCGGCGGTGGCGGTGGCTTTAATTATACCTACAGCTATAATAGGCATAAAAAGAAGATAGTAAAAGATGATGACGATATTATGGCGGTAATTATGGCCTTTCTACATACGAGACATTAACTGACGAAAGGGGTTTACATGACAGAACATAGGCGGGCTGGTTTATCGGACGAAGAACTTGAAGTGATAGCAGATAAAATAGTTGAAAAAACAACTAACGCTAAACTTTGTAGTATATTTACCACAACCGAGCAGAATGAAATTAAGAATATCATAACCACTAAAAGACATGCCGTAAAAGGTATCCTTTGGGTTGTAGGTATATTGGTATTATGGGTCTTAAAAGATATTTACTTTTGGGTATCAAATCATATATCATGGGGTAAATGATATGGATAGTAACCAACATCATCTTTATAATTTTGTTTTCTATCTTATCCACGCATCGCCAGAATGTAAATATAAGCACAAAGACAAGATATGTGATACGGTAAAAAGGTTAGGCAAAGAAGCAGTGTTAGACGAGTTGATAAAACAGGGTAAAGACACTTTGCATTTTACCGAGGCGGTAATTATGGCAAGGACGATTAGGGATATAGAATGAGTAAATACAATAATATAAAAACTAAAGTTGATGGTATTATGTTTGACTCTAAAAAAGAGGCGGCCAGATACGGCGTGTTGAAACTTTTAGAGAAAAAAAAGAAGATATTCAATTTAAAATTACAGCCTAAATTTCCGATTGCAGTTAATGGAGAAAAGATATGCACATATATAGCTGATTTTTCTTATAGCGACATGGTGCCAAATGGCGCTGGATATGATGTAGTTGAAGATGTCAAGGGTGTAAAAACTGCTATTTACAGGCTAAAGAAAAAGCTTGTTAAGGCTGTCTATGGTATAGATATTCAAGAGGTATAAATGCTTTGGCGCATGAAATGCCCAATATGCGGTAATGAAATAGAGAAAGAACACGGTGCAGACCACTGGCATTGTTGGGTTTGCGGCTGGAGAGATATGAGATGGTGAGGATAATATGAATGGAATAGATACTAAAGGAATTGAATTTGATGGTGTCATAGCTTATAGGAAAGATTTATATTATATAAATCAAAAAATAGGGGATGGGAAAAGACAGGAATATTGTGTCCCGTGGTTCATTTTCTATACAACTTGGTTTAATTGGTTACTCCATAAAAAATATAGAAAATTTAGAGAATTTCATGTCTTGTATGAAGAATGGGTGGTATAAATGGCAACAGGAGTTTATTTTAAATTTGACATAGGACAAGATGTGGAAATTATAGCCCTTAAACTGCCAGCTAAAGTTATGGCAAGGTGCGATAGAGGTAACGACATTAGAGATTACAGAATTATTTACTGGTCGGAAGGTAAAAGATATGATGAGTGGGTTTTTGAACATGAAATACAGGGGGTAAAGTGAAAACCTTAACCCTTAAAAGGATTGCAGAAAATAAAGACGGCATGTTTGGTGTATTGATAGATTGGGATACACCCTTTGCCCTTACTCTTGAACCACAATGGCTTAATAACGAGCCTATGCTGTCCTGTATACCTGCTGGTGAATATATTTGTAAAAGGGTTATATCCCTAAAGTTTGGGGAAGTCTTTAAAATTATAGGTGTCACTAACAGGTCTGATATTCTTTTCCATAAGGGTAATATAATAGACCATACAAAAGGATGTGTTGTTATAGGCGAACAGTTTGAAAGTCTTGAGGGTAAGACTGCCGTATTAAATAGTGGTAAGGGTTTTGGGGAGTTTATGGATAAGTTAAAAGGGCTGGACGAATTTAAAATAATCATAGAAAAGAAGAGGTAACTATGTCAAGTTTCATCTGTGCAAAATGTGGCACACCTGTTTTAGATAGCCACGAAGATTATATTACAGCGTGCAAACATTTTCCTTACGATGTCAAACGAAAGGAGGTAAAACCAATGCCAAAAGGATGTGGAACGCCAAAAGGCGGTAAAAAGGGCGGCAAGAAAGGTAAGTAAAAAAGGAGGTGGTAAATAAATGGCTCCAATAATTACAGCTTTAATTCCAATATTAGTTCCAATTATAGTATCACAGCTTAAGAAGCTTCAGATGCCCACATGGTTAATACCAGTTATGGCATTGATATTAGGTGCTGCAACAGACGTTACAGCACAGCTTGCAAGTGGTGCGCCTGTATTGGCAATGACACCAGTTGACGGCGGTTTACTTGGGCTGGCAGGAGTAGGGTTACGAGAGATATTTCACCAGATATTTAAGAAGTAAAAAGAGCGCTGGTGTGTATTTAAAAATATCTCTTGACAAGTTTTTAAAACTTTGCTAATGTCAACTCATATTCAACCAAGCGAGGGTGTGAAGATGAGAATTGCATTAGTAAATAAAATTAAATTTAACGAGTTGGCCGCTGGACAACATACCCTCGCAGGCATGTCATTATGTCTGGCACAACAACACAGAGCCCCTTGAGAAATCTTGGGGCTTTGCTGTTTTTAAGAAAGGAAGGAGGAATTATGATAGATGCCATTATTAAACATCTTGAACATCGGCTCGATGAATTACAGGAACAAGATCCATACGCAATAGAGACGATAGAGGCATACCAGCTTGTGCTTTACGACTTGAAAGGGGGTGAGTTATGATATTCACTGGTAAGAATAGTGGTTATGACATAGAGTTTGATACGTTCTTGGAAAAATATCGGCTGTTGGATGGTGTGGCAGTTCTGAAAGAGTCCTCTGATTTGGAGACTATCAATAGGTTTATTGAAAATTTAGGGAAGGAGAAAAAAAAGAAATATAAAAGTGTGCCTGTATTTTCTATGGCCTATTATAGTAGCGAGATACTCAAAGGTGAAGCCACAAGCATTGCTGATACGAATCATAAAGATACTTATTACTGGGCAGTATTGGAGAAAAAAAGAAGGAGAGAAAATAGGTTATATGTAGATAATCCTTTCAATAGATATATAGTTGAGCTAATAAAAGTGGAACAGGAAAGAATGAAACAAGCACGTGAGGAAATTGATTTATTGATGAAAGAGCTTTTAAAGCTTGAACCGCATATGTTGCTGTTGGAAACGGAGGCGAATAATGCACGCAGCTAATTTATCAACATCTTTGATGTTACAGGAAATTCATAGCGTTTTACTGGATTATCAACCTCATTCCACGAAGGAGATAGCGGATAAAACAGGATGTGAATGTGTGGGGACAAGGATACAAGAATTAAAGCATCCTAAGAATGGATTAAGAATTAGTTGTGTGTATAAGGGTATGACGGAAAAGAGGAATAAGGTGTTTGAGTATCAGTTACTACCATTCTAAAGGAGGTTTCCATTATGCTATATTTTATCATGGGTATTATTGTGGGAGGGATGGTTGGGCTTTTTGTTGGTTGTGCCGCTTCTATTAACAGAATAAATAAATTACAAGGGACAATAGAGGGGATAAGGCAAAAGGGATACGATAATTATATGTCCGAATGGGGGGAGAGAGTTTATAAGGGAGGTATAACATGAAATTACCATTACATAAGTGGATAAAAACATTACCAGACTTTCCTTGTGTGTTTGTAATCAGAGATAAGTTCAAGGATGGATTGGAATATAATGTGCATGTTTTTGAGTGGATAGATAATCCAGACAATGAAAATGAAAAATATTTAGGCTGGTGTAATGGAATGGGTGAGGAAATAGACAGTATAGACGATATGTGCTTGGGTAATGGGGAGGTTATGATAGTTGATAAATTGGTAGACAAAGGAGGTAAATAACTATGTTACTAATTGCAGGTTTAGCGGTTTTAGGTGTAGCAGCCTTAGCAGCCTATGTCTTGACAGAAGGAGGCGATGGCGGGAAAGAGTGGGATGGAGAGTAAAAATAAAAGGAGGGGGGTAAAATGGAAAGAAAACTGCAACGAATAACAATAAGAATATATCATTACGATAATAATGGAGAATATGTATCTGGAAAACATACCAGGCTTACAGGGAATGTAAGCTGGCTTAGAGGGGATGTAAGTGGGCTTAAAGGGTATGTAAGTGGGCTTAGAGGGTATGTAAGCTGGCTTAGAGGGGATGTAAATATTTGCAATATAACTGATAAGGAGAGGGCTGCGGGAATAGATATAGAGCAACTTGTTAAAAGTGGCGATGCTCTGGCTAAAAATAAAACGGGCGGAGGGGATAAATGAATAAATCGGATTTGGATATAGTAGATATATTAGAGATTATTGAATATGCAGGGATTGACAGAATAAAAGATATTACTAAAAATAAAATAAGGGAGGATTGAAAATGGGACTTATAGCAAAAAATACAGGTGGTGATTTTGAATTGATGCCAGAAGGTATGGCTGTTGCAAGATGTTTTAAAGTGATAGATATTGGAACTCAATACAATGAGGCTTTTAATCTTTCACATCATAAAATTTTAATATCATGGGAATTTCCAGAAGAAAAAATGAAAGATAACAGACCATTTGCGATTACAAAATCGTATACACTATCACTGCATAAAAAGGCTTCGTTGAGACATGATTTAGAGTCATGGCGCGGTAAAAAATTTACCGATGAAGAAGCGGCTGGATTTGATATTTCAAAGCTTATAGGTGCTACTTGCTTTATCAATGTTGTCCATAACAAGCAAGAGAACAATACTTATGCAAATATAGCAGCCATTACACCTTTGTCAAAAGGTATGGTATGTCCATCTGCTATTAATCCTACTGTAATTTTTGACATAGACAATTTTTCAAAGGAAATATTTGATACTTTTTCGGAAAAGTTACAAGAGAAGATTAAAGCAAGTCCTGAATACAAGGCATTGTTTGAGCCAACAGAAGATAGCTCGGCATTAGGACATCCAGACGACCAAAGTGGCGATGTGCCGTTCTAATAATTCAAGGAGGTATTATGTCAGATAATTTATATGAATTATCCACACAGCTTGCAAAAATCAATAATGAGATTTTCGATGCTGACGGGGAGCTAACGGAAGAACTGGAGAAAAGATTAGATGACTCTACGCTTGCTATGAAGGATAAAGTCCAATCCATTGTAAAATGGACTTTAAACCTTAAAGGTAAGGCTGAAATGATTGATGCAGAGATTGAAAGATTGCAACATAAGAAGAAGATGACGGACAATCTGAATAAAAGGTTATCAGATTATGTCAGGCAAGCTATGCTGGCGGCAGATATTAACAAAATTGAATATCCTACTTTTACGGTTTGTGTTCAGAAAAATCCAAGAAGTGTTGAAATTATAGATGAAGAGATAATACCTTCCGCATACAAAATTGTTAAGCAAGTTATTAGTGTGGATAAAAGAAGGCTTATGGATGATTTAACTGCTGGGGAAAAAATACAAGGATGCCAGTTGGTTACTACAATGACACACTTAAGGATAAGATAGGAGGAGGGTCTCTTGAAAGAATATCTCATCACAGGGAAACTGAAAGGGGTTATTGTATTTGATAAAACTGTTATTGCAAGAAACAAAGCAGACGCATGGAATGACGTGAAAGATGAATTGTTTAAAATAAATAGGCAGTTGGAGATAAATATTACAGAGGTAAAGGAGGGGTTATGAAATCACCATTACATAAGTGGATTAAAAAAATACCAGACTTCCCGTGTGTCTTACTGACACGATGCAAATATAGAGAGGATTGGGAATATAGTGTTTATGTTTTTGACTGGACAGATAATCCGGTAAATGAAGACGAAAAATACTTAGCCTGTTTTGATGGACAGGGTGTTGGAGTAGGCGATATTGGGGACATGATGTTTGGGGAAGTTTTTATAGTCAACAAAATAAAGGAGGACTAAAATGGACAGAGTAATTAGGATATTCATTATATTTATTTTTGGTGTTATGGCTGGTTATGTGTGGCAGTATCACCACCAAGGTCTTAAATTTAAAGCTTTACAGGCTGAAATTATAGACAATGAGGACAGCATAACAAGACTTAGATACAGGGTAGAAGACATAACCAAGGATTTGATACTTGAGCAGACATTAGAAAAAATAATCATGTGTGAAAGCGGTGGCAATAGCCATGCAACAGGCGATAATGGTAAGGCAAAGGGAGTAGCACAGTTCCATTTTGATACATTTGAGGAGATGAAGCATAAAGCAGGGCAGAATAATCTAAAGTGGGAAAATTCAGACCATCAAATTAAGTTACTCCGATGGGCGTTGCAAAACGGATACGAAAGACACTGGGTATGCAGATAAGGGGAGATTCTCATGTCTAAATGTCATTATTGCGGAGAGGAAGCCGGTAAATATGTCCAGAAAAGCAAAGGTAATCGCATATATTGCGATACGGAATGTTCTACAAAGGCCCAATTCAAGGGTGTGGCTATAGCAGGACAGGGATTTTTGTTAAATGTATCTCCTTACCAAAGCGGTAAAGAAAAGCAATCAAGGAAGCGGCTGTTAGACAAGGCCAAATCAGGTTGTGCAACAGCCGCCCTTGAGTTGAGGTTACGATATGGGTTAAGGGTTATTAACTAATTAGCTACCTCCTTTGCTTTACGAACAACTTGTCGTGCAGTTGCCGTAGTTATCACAGCATGCAATACAGGATAAGGTCGTCCCATCCGGCAGCGTGATAAACTGGAGCGTGCAAGCGGCATATACTGCCGTTGCAAACAACAGTATCACTACTACTATTAAGAGTATTTTTTTCATTTTATTTCACCTCCATTTTTTATTTCTGTTTTTGGGCTCACTAAATAAATTCCAAAAAGCAGTTTTTGCAACCTCATTATATTTTGCATTTGAAGGTTTTACAGCCTTACAATATTGTGCCAATGCAGTTTTTTCAGCCTCATCATATTTTATCCATGAAGTTTTTACAGCTTCGTCATATTGTGCCCATGCAGTTTTTACAACCTCATCATATTGTGCCAATGAAGTGTTTACAGCCTCATCATGTTGTGCCCTTGCAGTTTTTACATCCTCTTTATATTGTGCCCATGAAGTGTTTGTAAGCATAAGTCGCAATGCGTGATAATCATTACATATCAATGTCATTTTACCGGCGATTATCTTATTAACAATTTTTTCGGGGAAATTGTCAGGATTAGAAAAATCAGAACACTCTTTGTTAACACCTTCCTTAACATCCCAAAACCACCTAACAGCACCATGACCTTGTATATCTATATTGCCATTATAATCTATAAGTTTTTTGCCTCTTTTTGACAAAATATCATCATCGTCAAGAAACAATATTTCTCCATTTTTTTCAATCCATGAAATTGCTTTACACATTATATGCCTCCTCGCAGCCGGTTGACGGCGTTAATCTGTCTCAATTAAGTCATTGACATTTATACCTGACAATCTTTCGGCGGCTGTTAATTCGCAAGTATCTACATCGCCGCTAAGGTCTGCGGATATATCGCCGCTAAGGCCTGCTGGTATACCTTCCACCCTGATACCTTGGGTATTGTAATGCCATATTTTATTAACTTGTATTTTTTTTAACATTTTTTTCATTTGTATTACCTCCTTTAAATATTATATATAGCAAAAGTTATACCAAGTTATGCTTTGTTATGATAATACCCTACAACACCATAATAGGCTTGAGTTTGCGGATTATCTATAATATTATTTATTATCTTGGCATAGACAGGCATTTGGGCAGATATTGCACACTGTAAATGTAAAATAGGCCGCCCTGATATGCCTACTATGGGTTTATGGGCTTTGGGCAGAATACGCACAATTATCCCAGTTGATAAGTTGTCAAATAAATAGGAAAGGTTGTCAAATAGACAGGGAAAGGTTGGGTTGTTTCTTGGCGTGTAATTTCTTATGTTCAGAAAAGGTTAGTAACTGGAGATGTTTTGGATTAACACAGTTTTTATTTTTACATTTATGGTGGATGGGTAAAGAATTTGGAAGGTTAGTAGTAAACCATGAGTATATCAATCTATGTGCCAGTTCATCCCCTAAACGAGATATGTGGAAAATGCCATAACCTCCACGGTTTGTTCGTCCTGTCCATAGCCAACATTTTTTCGTTTTATTTACCTGTTTTAAAAAATCGTGTTGGAAGATTTCAAACATATTTTTATTATATCAGAAATAGTTTTTATGTCAAGGGCATAAAATAAATAACTTTATTCTCTTGACAAATATTTAGAGGTGTGTAAGAGTAGAGACATGGTGATAACCGTAACCATCATAAAAACCCATTTAAAATATGAAAAGGGCATATATCACCAGACAGCACAATGTTGTTTGGCACGGAGAGTTACGGCTCCCGATATATGCCCTTTTGTTATTTTAAAACTGGCGGTTCTAAACGGCTCTTTCCTGCCAGTCCCTTTGGGGTTTATAGAGGTCGGGTTAGAAAGCAACTTTATCCGCTTTGTGGGGTGGGATATTATACACCCTGCCGAAACCTTAATCGGTGGAAGAGCGAGCGTCAATCGGCAAATAGGAAGACCGGTTGGATATGAGGCGACCCAGACGAAAGAGCTGGAACTGATATAGTCCGCAAGGATTGAAGGCAGAGTTCGCACCTCTATAAAAGTGTATCGCCGAGTAAAGATAATTACTGCTTATATACCTATAAAATTTTTTCAATTTAGCCTGCGTATATCAGTTCTGGCTCTTAAATTCTTTTGTTTATAATTAAATACTTATAAATATTTTAAATACTACGAATAATATGAAAAAAAAAGAGTATGTGAAAATATGGAATGAGTTATTGACCGATGTTAAGTTCCAAAATCTAACATTAGCTCAACAAGCTCAATTCCTTAATTTACTCATATTTGTAAATATGTATGGAGCGGGTGGCGCATTGATAATTACCCCACCCGCTCCATTATTACTGTCCGCTCTCCGATGTAAAGATTATCCGTCTATCATTCAGACACTAAAAAAAATTTCAGAAGTATTTAAAGGTTTTAGTTGCAGTTGTAACGATGGATATTTGGTTATAGCATTTAAGAATTGGCACAAATATCAAGTAGACAATAGTGTTGAGCGGGTAAGGAAGCATAGATATTTGGCTGTTACAAAGGTAACGACTTATGAAGATTTTATAACTACTCTAAAAGCCAATGAAGCATATAAGGGGATAGACATTGACAATCAGTTGCTTAAAATGGACGCATGGTTATCAACGCCTGCGGCCATAGGGCGCAAGAAAACCCATAGATTTATTTTAAATTGGCTGAACAAGGCCGAAAAGACTTTTGATAAAGTGAAATCATGGAGGGATTGAAAAATGATAACAGAAAAAATCTATAAAAACGAAATGCTAAAACTGGAAGGATTGATTGCTTGGAAAATATCAGAACAGAGTTATAGTGCTTGGAAAAAATCTCTGGAAGATGACGGCTACACAGATACCCACCTTACAGCCGGTGTCAATAAAATCAAAGACTGGCTCAAAGACCCTGAGAAGAAATTAAGAGGACAGGATGTGAATTATGGAACGCTGGCACGGGCTTGTAAGGCTGTTTACATAGAACCACAACCACAATTACAACCCTCCAAAACAATGTCAGAGGTAACTAACCCTAACCAACGAGGATTAAGCCCATACGCTAAAGGTTGTTGTGAGATTATACAACTGCTAACAGATAAACAGATAACTCCGGCAATATTCCGCCAGAAACACCATGAATTAAATCAGAAGCACAAAATATACAACGTGATAATGTAATAATACCCTTTTTAACGCTCTGGAAGGGGTCAAGGTTGAACTATAAGGTGTAAAGGCAGGGATAGATAAGGGCTAAGATAAAAATAGAGGAAGGGGATTAACCCCCTCCTCCGGTATAAGTGGTTTTACTTCGCAACCTTCTCTTTATATTGTTTGATGATAGCCTTTATTTCTGCTGTTGCTTGGTGGACGTAATCCTTTGCACATTCAGCACAGCTTCCGGTTGATACATACCGGTCAATATTCTCTCCATGTTTTTTACACTTACTGGTATAAAATCTGCTACCAATTTCCGCCGCTTGCTTTCTTAGGTTATTCATTTTTCACCCCTCCATCGGGTTGACCGCTTAAAAGTTTTGGGTTATGAAGCTGTCTTCACCTTCAATTTTTATTAGAACAGTATGATCTGTGATGTCGTCAACTGTTTCAATTTCTATATTATGTTCTTTTTTTGGGTTAATCAGCATTTTCTATTTCCGTGAATCTGCAAACACACTACAGCCCTCACATCTTTTTATTGCTTCTTCCCGTGTGGAATATGTCTGTATGTAATATGCCTCTTTCTTATTTTCCGAAACCGCATACACGCTATAACGTATTCCATCAGGGTTGATTTGTATATACAGTCCATAATCTCCATCTTTATAATCTGTTTTTTCCCATGTTTTCATTTTTTACCCTCCAGCGGGTTAGCCGCTTAATCTTGATTAAGCAATTAATCTTTCATATTGTTCATGGCCATAAGTTAACAACCATTCGTGTCTCTTGTAATCTTTGCCTTTGTATTCGTATATTGTATAACCGGTAACCGCATCCTGTTTAAAAACTACAGACTTTTTAAAGGTTGCGTTTGTGATAATTACTTCCTCTACTTCTTTCATTTCGTCTATTTTTTCTTTACCTATCATGTCTTCCCCTCCATGCGGGTTAACCGCTCAATCTTAACTATATTATATTGCATTATGTATGCCAACTTTAGAGATATTTGAATATTTATTTTATTTCAAGCCAGTTGTGGATTTAAACATCTATACAAGTTTAAACTTCTACAGTTGAGGATAATGACATAATTATAAGTGGGCAGATATTGCACAGTATTATAGGCAAAATAGCCGTAAAGCCTTGCCTATGTAAGCTTATAGGTGTTTGGGCAAAAACTATACGATTATCCCATCAAATAAGACTTGACAGGTAATAAAACAGTATGATAGATCTATACTAATCTATACACCGCTCTTGATAAGCGGTATAAAAACCAGTATCAAAGGCTTTATTTGTTGTGCCGCCGCCCTGATTAGTCATACAAACAAAGTGGCCGGTCAAAATCAACATACGATAAGGGGGTTGATATATGGGTTATACTAAGATGGACTGGATGGGCATTGCTAATGCCGGCCATATACGCCATATAAAAAAAAGGAAGCATAAGGCATGGAAAAAGAAACATCCAAAGGCCGCCAAAGTTAGACAATACTTAGCCGCAGATAAAGATGACAGGGCTACCAATATTTATTGGATGTGGCGCAAAGCAGTATTGAAGAGAGACAAATATCAATGCCAAGAATGCGGCAAAAAGGGTTTCAGTATTAAGCTACACGCCCATCATATTAAAGACTGGTATGCCTATAAGTCTTTAAGGTTTAATCTCCAGAATGGTAAAACCCTTTGTGAAGATTGCCATATCCTTAAACACCCTTTCATGAACCCTGAGAGATATAAAGAACTAAACAACCCTCTTATCAACATAGCAGTAAAGAGTATTCTAAGGAAAAAATCCTTATAGTATAATAGAGTCTTGTTTACTGTTATAGCCATACGCCAATGTCTTTAATTATACATCCCTGGAATTATTATTCACTTGACATCTTTATTGTTATTCTACATAATCACATCATATGGATGAAACCCTTAATACTTTAAAAGACAACTCCAAGTATAACGCCAAAAATATACCCATCGAAAAGTTTATTGAACTCCGTAAAAAAGGGCTGTCACATAATCAGATTGCCAAGGTGTTAGGCTGCTCTAATGCTGCATCATATTACAGGCTTAGTGCAATTAAGGATGAGTTAGAGTGTGCAGAAGCTTTCAAAACTAATAAGGCTGACTATCTTAATCATAAACAATGGATGTTACTTAACCGCCTTAATGATGAGACCATAAAAGATATGTCTGGCCTCCAATTGGTAACTGGTGCTGCTATATTATATGATAAACAACGCCTCGAAGATGGTAAATCCACATCCAATATTGATATTCACGCTGAACTGCAATCCGCCTCATCCCTGTTGATAAGTCTTAAACAGCAATTAAATAATACAACTGTGGATAATTGTCCTGATAATGATAAGGTCATTATTGACGATAACGTAGATAAATCAATAGATTAACAGATATTTGTCGCATAACGCACATTATGTCAAATATATAGGTAACTCATTGATATATAAGGATAAAAGGTTGTAAATAGTATGTTTGATATAATTGTGGATAAGTTAATAAGGACATATCCAAGTCAAGTGTAAGTTTAAGTTTAAGTTTAAACTTAAGTTTAAACTTGACAGGGTGGGGTGGGGAGAGGGGTAAGGAAGTGTGTGAAGGTATATAAAGTTACTCCCCCTAATCGGAACAACATTTACAAAAGAGGTAAGGATAATAATTTATGGTTGAAATACATTGCGATTGTTCTATTTTTGAGAGTTGCGAGATATGTGATATAGATAGTGAATACAATAAATCAAGGAACAAATTAAAGCCAAAGATAACGAATATGGATATAGGTAGGAGTTGGGTAATTATTGATGAAGAGGTGGAGAGGGATAATTCTATAATGGATGACAAGAAGATATTAGAGATTCGCAATAAGTGTAAGAGCTGTATGATTAGGAACGGTGAGTGCAAGAATAACAAGTGTAAATATTACAAATACAAATTAGGGATTAAGAGATAGATGATAGCGTCTTTGAGATTGAATATAGTAACTTATGTATATGGGAATAGTTATATTGACATGTTTGAGAGGGTATGTTTAAGGTCATTGATGCAGAAAGGGAATGTGCCTTACTTGCTTTCTTGTGGGTATAATATAACCCATTTAATATATACGACTACTACTGATGCTGAAAGATTGGGGAAGATAGTTGATAAGTATAAGACTGACAGATTAGAATTTAAGATTATGACTAATAATGCAGTAGGGTATGGAAGGAATTTACAGAAGACCAATATGATATTTCTGGTAGAGAGTGTGGCATATTGTGTAAACAATCCTGCGCCTATGTTTCTTGCAACGCCTGATGTATTTATAGGAGATGGGAGTTTAAGTAATTTAATCTCTTTCAATATGAAGAAGGATATATGTATAGCGGCTCTACATGTTCGGGTAGATAGGGATAGGTTTTTAAAATTATTAGATGGTATGCAGGGGGATATATCTAATGGTGTTCTTGCAACAGTAGGAATGTCGGTATTGTCGCAAAGTTGGGCAGATGCGTTTATAGATAAGGATAGAAATTGTTCATGGCAGTCAGGGTCTGCGGTTCAGAAGATTAGGGATAAGTTATGGGCAGTTACATTTCGTATACCTACTGTTTATCTTGCAAGGCTTAATCGTGGGGACATGGCTTATTTTAATAGTAATTGCGATTATGGTCATTGGGACCATTCATGGCCGGAGTATTTGATTAAAGAGAAGCGGTATAAGTTTGCAGGTTCGAGTGATTTATTCTTTGCGGTAGAGCTAACATCGCCTGAAAACAATAAGGCTCATTGCAGGGATAACGATTTATGGAATGATGAAAGTCAAAACGCAAAGCTTCACAGTGAGACGAACAGGAATTTTTTAGCAATTGTGAGGGGTGAGTAAGTGCATTTGTTAATTACGACATTGGTATACGATAGTTATGTTAGTTTATTTGACCTGATATGTTTGCGGAGTTTAATGCAAAAAGGGAATATCCCGTTGTTGTTAGAGCGTGGGTATAAGATAACATATCTTGTATATACAAAGCCTGAGGATGAAGTATCAGTAAGAGAAATAGTAGGGAGATATGGGATGGATGGTGTGTCATATACGGTTGTTCCAAGTAGTGATTGCAGGAGAAGGTATTTAGTAGATATTACTAACTATTCTGTTGTTAATGGACTGCCTTTATTTATTGCCAATCCTGATATATTTATCGGTGATGGGTCGTTAAGTAATCTAATGGTTTATAATACAAAAAGAAGTAATATTTGTTTAGCGGCGCTTCATGTAAGAGTAGATATGAAAACATTTATGGAATGGCTTGATAAGGTTGAAGGGGATATATCAAATCCTGTTCTTGTAACACATAGTATGACGATGTTGTCCCAAAGTTGGCGAGATGCTTATGTAGACAAGGGTAGGAACTGCTCATGGTCGGCAGGTGCGGCTATGCAGAAGATTGGGGATAAATTATGGATAGTAAATTTCAGAATACCAAATGTTTTTCTGGCAAGAATGAGTAGAGCTGATTATAATTACTTCTCTGTTAATTACGATTTGGGGTGTTACGACCATTCATGGCCGGAGCATTTAGTAAGGGATAAGAGGTTTAAGTATATAGGTTCAAGTGATGTTTTCTATGCAGTGGAGATGACTTCCCCTCAAAACAATACTTCACCATTAAGGGATAATGATTTATGGAACGATGAGGCTTCAAACAATATGTTACACAGTGAGACAAATAGAAACTTTTTATCGGTGGTAAGGGGTGAGTGATGATTAAACAAGTATATGTTCTTTATGGTGAAAAGGGGGGGCGAAAATGGGTTATTAAAATATTTAAAGATGGAAACAAGGCAAAAGAATGGGTTAATCTTTTTACATATGACAGGCAAAGTGATATTGAATATTCCTACGAGCCAGAATTATATGAGGATGAATAATGGAAGTAAAGAAGAAAAGGGGGCGGCCAAAGAAAGTTAAAACTGCGGTTAATATTTCTGCGGTAAACAGGCAAAAGATATTAGAGCAGATAAAGCTTACAGAGGAAAAGATTACTGCTTTAACTGAGAAGGCTAAGGCGATAGACCCTTTCTGGTATTGGAAGCCTAATGATGGATTTATTACAGAAGACTCAAGGGTTCTGTTAAGACGGTATTTAAAGGAAGAGGATATACCACTTAAAACAGATAGTCAGTTGGACAGGCTTTTGTGTTCTTCGGAGATTGTAGGCACATCGGGTGGCAATAGGGCAAGCAAGACTGATGTTGAGACAATAGACGGCTGTATTAAGGCAACTGGTGAAATTCCTAACTCTCTTAAACCCTACGAAAAGCATTTTGAGTATATTGTTAAACGAAGCAGGGATAAAGTGGTAAAAGGCAGGGTGTCCGGTGTAGATAATAAGCAGTTGCACCGTGTTGTTATTCCGATGTGGCAAAAATACATACCACGAGCATATCTAAAAAATAACGACTGGGATAAAAGTTATTCTAAAGAATTTGATGTCCTGACTTTATACAGAAATAATAAAGTTTGCGCAACTGTGGAATTTCTTACTAATGAGCAGGCTGTTAAAAGCA
>ERZ1292623.1971-Hain-H51-01um-R1-1971-length-18984-cov-5_pt1 | contig 18984 bp, 18 predicted proteins | sample MGYA00564398_ERZ1292623 | MGnify/ENA primary metagenome ERZ1292623 (study PRJEB36523, sample SAMEA6512633) | groundwater metagenome | collected 2019-01-07 | study: AquaDiva: Metagenomics assemblies of 32 groundwater samples | reverse complement strand
CCATCAAACGTAGTCTACGACGACAGCAGGATTTTCTGGCGGGCCTACCTTCATTATAACGGAGATTACCGGGTGATGCCTATGTATTATTTGGTTTCAATGGATGCAGTGGATTCGCCAAATATTTTTAAAACCATTGTCAATCAATACAGGCAACAAAAACGTTGGGCTTGGGGATGTGCTGAAATTCCTTACGTTATTTTCGGTTTTTTACAAAATAAAAAGGTATCCATCTGGCGCAAAATTTCACACCTTTTTACATTAATTGACGGATACTGGTCATGGGCAACCGCAGCTCTTTTGCTCTTTTTATTAGGTTGGCTGCCAATATGGTTGGGTGGAGAAAAATTTAATTTTACTATTCTATCATTCAACTTGCCCATTTTAACCAGCAGGATTATGACCATTTCTTTAATAGGCGTTTTTATTTCCGCTGTTCTAAGCACTTTATTATTGCCCCGCATGCCAAAAGGCAGAAGTCAGTTCAAAAAAGTAGCTATTTTCCTGCAATGGATATTTTTACCGGTCATTTTAATTATCTTTGGTTCATTACCAGCATTAGAAGCTCAAATTCGTTTAATGTTAGGAAAATATATGGGTTTTTGGGTAACTGAAAAACTAAGAAAATAACTTTGGCAATCTTAAAAACTCAATTAAAAAATACCCTAATTTGTAAAGCTTTACAAATTAGGGTATTTTTAAGTATCTATTCTAAATGTATTCTTTGCCCAAACCGGCTTACTTTTTCTCTGAGTAAGGGGTAATTCTGCAAAACCGGATCATTTTCCAGGATTTTTTTTGCTGCATTCCTTGTTTTTTCTACTAACAATATATCAGAAAGTCCTTGCATTGCAATATCCGGAATGCCCCATTGCTGTGTTCCATAAAGTTGGCCGGGTCCCCTAATCTCCAAATCTTTTTGAGCCAACTCAAAACCGTTGTTTGAACTAACTATTGCTTTTAATCGCTTTCTATTAAGGTGATCGGGTGAAGTAGTAAATAAAAAACAGTATGATTGCATATCTGACCTGCCAACCCTTCCTCTGAATTGATGCAGTTGCGCCAAACCGAATTTTTCAGCACCTTCAATCATCATTATTGTTGCCCTTGGCACATCAACTCCAACTTCAACCACAGATGTGGAAACTAAAATATCAATCTGACCTTTTTTGAAGTCTTGCATTATCATTTCTTTTTCTTTTGGCTTCATTTTGCCATGCATCATTGTTATTCTTAAGTCAGGAAAGATATCTTTTGATAGCTTTTGGTATTCATCTTTCACCGCCTTAACATCATCCCATGTTCTTACTCTAATATTAGGATTTTTTATTCCAACTTCCAACTTAAAACTTCTAACTTCTATTCTTGGACAGATAACAAAAACTCCTTTCCCTTCTTTAACTTCTTTTCTTATAAATTCATAAGCTTTTTTTCTGTCGTTTGGTTGAACAATAACTGTTTTTACTTTTTTTCTGTTTTTTGGCATTTCTTTTATTAAAGATAAATCTAAATCACCATAAACAGTCAGTGCCAAGGTTCTGGGAATCGGCGTAGCGGTTATGCTGAGTAAATGAGGAAACAATTTATCATTTTTAACAAGCTGAGAACGTTGTTCTACGCCGAAGCGGTGCTGCTCGTCAATCACAACCAGAGCCAACTGTTTAAATTCAACTCCTTTTTGTATCAAAGAATGGGTGCCTATGATAATATCAATTTGGCCGTTTTTTAAATCCTCCAACAAGCTTTTTTTTGAAGTTTGGTAGGTTTCTTTATCTTTATAAATTCTACCTTCTTTACTTGTAGAAAGACCTATTTTCAGATTAAAATTCCTCAACAATTCTGTTATGCTTTTGAAATGTTGCTTGGCTAAAATTTCGGTGGGAACCATAAAAGCAACTTGATAACCATTCTTTACGACGCTCAGGGCCGCCATAGTCGCCACCACGGTTTTGCCTGACCCTACGTCTCCTTCAAGTAATCTGGACATCGGTACTGATTTTTCCAAATCTTTTAATATCTGGTAACTGCACTGCTTTTGAGAGTCAGTAAGTTTAAAAGGTAAAGAACTGGTAAATTTTTTCATTAGCTCAACGTCCATAGGACAGGCCGGCGCTTTTGTTTGCATTAACCTGAATTTTTCTTTCAGTACGAAAAGCTCAAGAAAAAACAATTCTTCAAAGGTAAATCTTGACTTGGCAGCATTAGCCAATTCCAAAGAATCAGGGAAGTGAATTTGCCAAATTGATTTTTTAATTGGTAAAAATCTATACTTTTTTAAAATTTCTAGCGGCAGAATCTCAGGCACTTTACTATAAAAATTAGCGAGGAGCGGTTTAATAATAAATCTTAGCCAACGTGACGTTAATCCTTTAGTTTCAGGATAAACTGGTACTATTCTTCCAGTATGAATCAATTTGTTGTCTTTATTAACTCTTTCGTGGATGGGGTTATTTAAGTAAATTCCATCCTTACCCAAACTGACTTTTCCTGCCAGGCAAAACAAATCATTTTCTTTTAACGATTTTGCCAAATAGGGCTGGTTGAACCATAAAGCCTTCACAGAGCCGGTTTGGTCTTCAATAATTACTTCAGTAATATCCATCAATTTTTTAAAAGTTCTTCTGTGTTTAACTTCCACAATTTTTCCTTGTACGCACACAGTACTTCCCAATTTTACCTTTTCTATTGGAATAATATTTGAGAAATCTTCGTAGCGACTGGGAAAATAAAAAAGCAGGTCTTCAATAGTTTCAATACCTAATTTTTTCAATCTTTTTTGGTAAGCTTGTCCAATTTTAGGAATTTCTTCAATTCTAATCCCTAAATTTAGCATATTATAAATGGTAATGTATTTTCACCGCTTTTACAATTTTATTCAATAAAAAGGCCTTTGCTAATAGTTAGCAAAGGCTTATTAGTTTCACGGTGCTCTTTTTAAAGAAGGAATTTCACTAATATCATCATCTTCAGACATATCCCTGAATTCTCTCGCCCTTTCTCTTATCTGAGAAAGAACCTTGATCAAGTTAGGCTCATTTTTGTTTTCTTCAATCTTCTCATCAATGAAAAGCATGATTGCGTTTGCTGCAATGAAAACGCCGTCGCTTGAGTTGCTACCAAACATGTTGACCCCTCCATAAAAAGAACCTCGAGGGATAACACCAGTACAATACTAGTATTATCTTGTATTTTAATATACCACAAACAATTATATTTTCAAATTATTTTGAACTATGGCCAGAATCTACTTCGTATTTGGTGTTTTGCTGTTCAAAGAAATTTACCAATTCAAGAACATCAGTGGCAGTTGACATCCATTTTGCCGGATTGGTTACATTATATTGCTTGGGTAAGCCTAGCTCTTGCAATCTTCGGTCGGCAACATATTGGACGTACTGATTTACATAGTCAGCGTTCAACCCTAAAATACCGTTGGGAAACAAATCTTTATTATATGCCGTTTCAATATTCACCCCATCAATCACCAGCTGCTTAATCTCATTGGCAAAATTTTCTACAAGCAGTTCTATATTTTCTTCTAATATCGTCTGGACAAGGTATATGCCAAATTTTAGGTGCAAACTTTCGTCTCTCAAAACCCAGTCAATCATTGAGCCAAAGTTTCTTAATTGGTTTCTTTGCCTGAATGACAATGACACCATAAAACCAGAATAAAACCAGATGCCTTCCATAATTATATTTGTTGCCACAAGATTTCTTATGAAATCTTTTTTACCCTCCGGTGTTTCAATGTCCAGCTTTTCTTCTGTCATTCTCTTTAGATATTTCATCACAAATTTTTCCTTTTCAATCATTGAAGGGGTCTCCAAATGCAAATTAAAAATTTTTTCGCGGTCAAAGGGAAAAGTTTCCAATACATATTCAAAGGCAACACAATGATTTGCCTCTTCCCACATTTGCTTTGCCAGATACAAGTGGCATTCTGGCGATTTTAAATAAGGGTAGATGCCAAGAGCAATTGATCGGTTGACAATCAATTCGGCAGGATTAAAAAAGGCCATGGTAAATTTTACGGCATGCCTTTCGTCTTCTGTCATTTTTACCCAGTCTTCCAAATCTTCTTTTAAGGCAATCTCATGGGGAAACCAGGTGTTTCTAACCGCCTGCAAATACAAATCGTGGGCCCACTGGTATTTCATTGGGTGAAGATTCATATCCTCTGGCGAAGCTTTTCCTAAGATCATGTTTTTGTATTTATCCTAATTAATTTATTAGTCCAAAAATTGTTTTAAAAACTTTTTTATAGAAGGATGTTCCAATTTTCTCATTGCTCTAACTTGGTTTTGACGGATAGTTCCTTTGTGAACTCCGAATATATTACCAATTTCTTCTAATGTATGAGCTTGCCCATCATCTCCTAAACCGTATCGTAATTTAATAACTTCTCTTTCTCTGCTGGTAAGTTTTCCTAAAACTAAGTCAATTTGCTCTTTAAGTTTTTGCCTTTGTTCTTCGTTAATAATAGAAATAAGAGGGTCATCTTCCTTTTTTCCTAAAATTTCGTTCAATAACTTTTCTTGATTAGTTAATTCCCTTTTCTTTTCTTTTTTAATTTCTACTTTTTCAGATTCATATCCCGGATTTGGCTGTAATTCAATATTTTCTGGCATATTCTAATTTTAATATTCTAACTTCTAGATACTAAATTCTAGATTCTCATCACTGGCATCCGTCACAGAGGAACTTTTCCTGCGGGTCGGTGGGCATATGGATTTTATAAACTTTCCCGTCAACTATTTTTGTGTGAAAATGTTTCTCTGTCGTATCTGATGGCACTGGTTTTTCTATTGGCATTTGTGTTTGTACCTTAGAAAAAATTTGTTTTGATGCCTCGTCTACTGGAATATTAAGTGGTTTTTGAACGATAATTTGTTCTTGCGACTTTTCTAAAACAACTTTTACAGCATTTGTGTTTTGAGAAATATTAGGAGGTTGAACTGTCATACCACCAGAAATATTAACCATATTTAGGGCCTGCTCAGTCTTTTCAAATTTGAATACTGAAGCAAATCCGTTTTTTCCAATTTTAGTTGACTTGTTTACCTCAACTGTGCTTTGTTCTGCAGTGTGCCTGGGTTTCATGTGTAAATAATAAGTTGATTTCAATCCCTTTCTCCAAGCGGTAAAGTATATATCCATTGTTTTTTCAATGTCGCGGTCTTCCAAATACATATTTCTGGACAATGCCTGGTCAACCCATTTTTGGGCTCTGGCTGCCACCTCTATGAAAGCGTAAGGCGAAACTAAAAAAGACGTTTTGTAAACTTCCCTTATGTGCGGTGGAATTTCTTCTATGGTTGAAATGTCTCCTTGCAGCTCAATAATTTTTTCTTTCACCATATTCCATAAGTTCATATTTTTCAACTCGGTAACTAAATTATGGTTTATATCAAGATACTTGCCTGATATTTTGTTTCTTGAAAACACTTGGGCAAATCTTGGGTCAATTCCTGGAGTAGTTCCTGCCACCAAACCAATGTTGGCATTGGGAGCCACTGCTATTAAAGTAGCGTTCCTTATGCCATTTTTTACTTTAGCTCTAAGGTTGTCCCAATCCAGCCAGTTTTGTTTTGACTTCTTATCAATATCAATTGCCATTCCCCTTTCATTTTCCAATTTTTCAATAGTATCAATAGGAACTTTGCCTTTTGACCACTCAGATCCGGCAAAATTCTTATAACTGCCGCGCTCTTGCGCCAGATTTGCCGACTCGTCAATAGCCATATAGCTAATGAACTCAAAAATTTTGTCTGCAAAATCATAAGCGTGGGGACTGTCGTATGGAATACCCAATTGCTCAATGGCATCAGCAAATCCCATTACCCCCAATCCAATAGCTCTATTTTCTTTATCCGATTTTTCAGCTTCAATAATGGGCAGTTTATTGATATCAATTAAATTATCCAATTGCCTTACTGACAGCCTGGTTGATTCCTCAAGCTTTTGCCAATCTACTTGCTTCTTTTTTAGATGAGCAGCAATGTTGACTGATATTAAATTACAGACGGCAATATGATTTTTATCCTGAGGCAAACAAATCTCAGTGCAAAGATTGGACATATGAATGGTACCTGTATTGTTGTTTAAAGCTCTTAAGTTAATTGAGTCTTTGAAAGTAAGCCAGGGATGTGAAGTTGTTTGCAGGGCAACCAGAATCTGCCTATATTGCTCTGTGGCAGGGACTTTTCTAAATACCCGTAGCTTACCCTCTTTTGCTATTTTGATGTACTCGTTATAACGTTTGGAGAATTCTCTGCCGTAAAGGTCATTTAAATCCGGAGTTTCTTTTGGGTCAAACATATACCAGTCTTCTTTCTGTTCTACCCGTTTCATAAATTCGTCTGAAATAAAAACAGCGGTATTGGCTGTTCTCATCCTCAAATAATCGTCTCCGGCATTGTGCTTCCACTCAATAAATTCAGAAAAATCCAAATGCCAGTTTTCCATATAGAAACACAAAGCTCCCTTTTTCTTGCCGCCTCTCTGGACAGCCCTAATTGCTGTATCAATAATTTTGGCAAAAGGAGTAGGCCCTGATGAGGTTGTATTGTTTGATGAAAGAGGAGAGCCAGCGGCTCTTAATTTTGTTATTGAAGCTCCAATGCCGCCGGAAGCTTTGGAAAGAAGCATCACATCAGCAACTGATTTGGATATGTGCTTTATATCATCATGAATCTCAAGCAAAAAACAATTTGATAAAGCGGGGTTTGGATTTCCAGAATTAATATTGGTTGAGCCGCCGGCAATGTATTCGTGGCTGGACATTTTTTCATAGAATTTTATTGCCCACTCGGTAGGATCTTTTTCATTATATGAAAGACCCATGGCAACTCTCATAAAAAAATATTGTGGTGTTTCGGATGGTCTTTGATTTTTATCTTTTACAGAATAGCGATCTAACAAACTGGAGAGTCCGGCATAAATAAATAATTCGTCTCTTTCAATGTCTAAAGTATTGGCAAGTTTTTGCAGGTCAAAATTTTTTTCCATCCGTTCATCTAAAATTTTATTAGCCACTCCTTTCTTTATGTAGTTTGGGAAACTTTCTCTATGCAGAATTTTTAATTTTTCAAAATCGCTGTCGTACTCGCCTAAAACATGTCTATAAACTGTTTTTAAAAGCAATCTTGTGGCGATTTTGTCATAGTCAGGATCATCTTTTATATTTTGCACAGCCGCATTAATAGTTGCCACATCCAATTCTTCAGTGGTAATGCCATCATATAAAATTACTTTGGTATCAGTGGCAACTTGGGTAACCTTAGCTATTGGGTCAAGCAATCCCCAACAAGCTCTTTCAATTGAACGGTTGATGCGATCCGCGTTAAACAGTTCTTTTGTGCCGTCTCTCTTCGTTATTGTGAGTTCCATGGATTTATATAATTTAGCCGCTCGCTTTTTGGCCAGCGAATCTCGTCTTAAGGGAAGAAAATTCGTAATTTTTTAAAAATTTTTGTAAATTATTACATTTTACAAAAAATAAAAGGAAATAACAACTGGGTGTCAATCATTAAAACGGTGGATAACTCAGAAATTAAAAAAAATCTTGCATTTTTGCAAGATTTTTTGTTATTGTGCGCCCGGCAGGACTCGCCACGTGATGAACACATGGCGCCCAGTGTTAATCACTGGGCGAACCAACATCGCAAACTCCCCGCCTGCCAAAGATATGCCCTCACGAGGAATCGAACCTCGATCATGAACTCCGCAAGTTCACATTTTATCCATTAAACTATGAGGGCTCGACGGACAGTCGCAAGCTTGCATTTTATCCATTAAACTACGGTGCTTTTTGGTTAGTTATTTTTAAACAGCTCACCATTTAATTAATTTAACAACTACACTGGGTCTCTGATTTTTTACAACCAGAACACTTAACTACACAATGTTCTCCGCCACAGGCGTGTTGATCATCGTGTTCTTTTGCTTCATCTCCACAGACATCACACTTATATGCCATCGGTGAATCAGCCTGTATACTACATTTTTTGCAACTAATATTTTCCATTTTTAAAAATATATAATTATTATTGTTAATTAAGATTTATTTATCGACCTTTATATAGAAGAAAGGTACAGAACTCGCCCAGTGATTAACACTGGGCGTCGGGTGTTTATCACCCGACGAACCGTACTTTTCTCAATTTCTTACCAAAGCGGAGGGTACAGGACTCGCCCAGTGATTAACACTGGGCGTCGGGTGTTTATCACCCGACGAACCGTACTTTTCTCAATTTCTTACCAAAGCGGAGGGTACAGGACTCGAACCTGTAAATCCCGAAGGAAACTGGTTTTCGAAACCAGCGCATTAGCCATTCTGCCAACCCTCCAATATTTAATTATTAAACTTTTTCTAAAAATGCGGCACTTAGCCGCTTTTTACACCTTTATTTTTTTTACTAAGCTATTTTTTCTTTTTTTAAATTATAGTTTATAGATATTACTTTATACCAATCATTATAATCATAAATATCCTGAATGATTATTCCGCATATAAATCCGGCTAAAAAAGTGGGTACATAGAAAAAATCTATAATCCATACTATAGCTAAAGCAACTAATCCTATAATCCAATGGTGCAAATGAAACTTCCATTTGCCAAAGTCCACAAAGATGCTATCTATCTTACCATTACTAAGAAATAAATGACAAAATATTTTGCAAACAACATAACCAACTACTATCCCAGTGGTAAAAGAAAAGGAGTAATAAAGAGAAGGCAGCAAAACTATTGCCGGCAGCACTAGTATTTTAACTCTTGCCCGTTTATTAGTAGACACTGAACTATTACTTTCGGTCATTTGTTTATATGTTTTAATTTAAAATATTTTAAATTAACTACACCTAAAATAATGGGGCCAACTTTCCCATAATTCACATATCCTTATTGTAACCTTTTTAAAGACCCTTAGTCAAGGTTTGCCTGAGTCTGGTGAATAATACCCTTTTGCACCTTTCTTTAAAAAGTATTATTCACCAGACTCATCTTTTCAAAAAAACAGTGTGACTAAACTAGTTGTTTATCACCAATCTTATCCAAAAGTGAAAGTAAATGCTTTAAGACTGGGTTGTTGAATTTTTAGTTCAAGAATGTGAGTTTCTGTCTGATTACCCTCAATAATTTTATATAGACGGGCTTCTTTTATTTTAACTATGGTTTTTGAGTCAGATGTTTTTACCACGTCTGCCCCTATATTTTTGCTAAGAGGTTTTCCATCTACAGTAACCTCAACTATCGTTTGGACATCTGCCTCAGAAACAAAAAATACATCTTTTGCGTTGTATTTGTAGGCAATGCCGGCATTAATAGAATTATTTTGAGCGAATTCGCTTGCTATATTCCAATTTCCAGAAAGGTAAAGTTTATCAGTTTTGATTTGAGTCGGAATAGTTAAATTATTTTGCTCTCCTACAGCGCCAGGCGATGCGTTTGCCAATAATTGGTTACGGCTGGCTCCAAAATACGTTTCAGGGCTTATTTTACCACTCAGAACAGGGGTTTCTTTTGTTAGAGGTTGTTCAATTGTTAAATCCTGACCCAAAACAGCCATTCGTTCTTCCAGCGCCTTTTGGATTTTCTTTTCGGTTGTTTCATAGCCACCTTCTCCAATATGGTCAAAGACGATATAACCATCAATATCTATAAGATATTTCCTTGGCCAAAAGTGATTCTTGTAGGAGGTCCAGGTTGAAAAATCATTATCAAGGACTACCGGATATTTTATTCCAAATTTCTCTACCGCCCTTTTTACGTTATTGTAATCTTTTTCAAATTCAAATTCGGGCGTATGGATTCCGATAATCACAAGTCCCTTGTCTTTATATTTTTCGTACCAAGAGTTTAGATATGGTATTGTCCGTTGGCAGTTGATGCAACTATACGTCCAAAAATCAATCAAAACCACTTTCTTGCCGATAAATTCAGAAACAGAAATTTTACCAGTATTAATAAATCCGTCTGGAGTTGTAATTTCTTTTGCCAGCGGATATTTTTTTATTTTTTCTTCTTTTGAAAGGTTGGCAGGGGTAATGTCACCATCGCCCGGCAAGGACTTGGGCAGTTTAATAAATTGAAGATAAATAATCAAAGCTGTAATCAGAACCAGAGCCACTAACAAAATAAATGGTTTTATGCTTTTCATTTAAGAAGTATTTTGTTAATGAAACCCAAATTGGCAATAAGATTCAAATTTTGGGTAAAAGCCAGAATGCCAATTCCTATTAAAATAATACCAAAAACAATGTTTACATATTTTAAAATATATGAGTAACGATTAATAAGTTTAGACGCCTGAGAGGTAAACAAGCCAACTAAAATAAATGGGACGCCCAATCCAAGAGAATAAGAAAATAAAAGTAAAAATGCGGAGCCAGGGGCCGTGACAGCCAGGCCTAAAATGCCTCCGAGCACCGCTCCCACACAGGGAGTCCAACCAGCCGCAAAAGCGGCTCCAAAAACAAAAGAGGTTAAATGCTTAGACTTAAATTTTCTGTTTACTGAAAATTTATATTCTCTTTCTAAAAAGGGCAACTTTAAAAGCCCTGTCAGATAAAGACCGAAAAGAATAATTATACCTCCTCCGATTCTAGCCAGCCAAGTTTGAATATCGTAAGCTACAGCTTCAAGGATAGTGTTTAACAACACTCCCAGCAAAGAAAAAATTGCAGAAAAACCCAATACAAAGAAAAAACTTGCCAGAAATATATCTCTTCTTTTAGTTTGCGAATTGCTAACAGAGGCACCAGCCAGGTAAGAAAGAAATCCTGGAATAATAGGCAAAACGCAGGGAGACAAAAAAGACACTAAACCCGCTAAAAATGATACTGCAATGGATAACTCGTCCATATTTTACCCCGTTAGAAGTCTGGGCAAAAAATATTTTACCAATAAAATATTTTTTGCTTGCACTTATTCACATTTATTATTAGATTATTTTGACCACAAAGAAGTTCTTGCTTCCTTATCCAAACTTCTAACGGGGTTACTGACCTACAATTTTATTTATTTCGCTAAAATATCTATCCTTTCCCCAACTCTCAGGAGATTTTAAAACTCTTTTCCCGTTTTTCAAAAAAACTTTGGTGTGCTGATAGGCAACGCCAAATTCTTTGGCAAGATTCTTTTCTTCGTTATCGGTCTGATTATCATTATAATTTACCCTAAAACCAATTACCTTGTCAGTGGAAAGTTCGTTAAAAGCTGGATAAAGAGCGTTTGCCACTTCTACTTTGCAAATCGGACACCAGTTGGCGTAAAAATAAAGAACAATAAGCTTATCTGATTTTAAGGCTTCATCGTATTCGGTTTTATTGAAATCAAGAATCGGAGATGATCTTCCTGCAAGCACTGCCCCTGAATACTTCATCATAGATTCATCTTTCATCATTGCACCACCTTCTTTTTCCATCGTCTCTTTTTCCATAATTTCACTTTCTTTTTTCATCATTGCATCTTCGCTGGTTGACGGCTGTTGTGTTAATACGAAATAAGCTCCGCCGCCGATTAAAACGACCAAAACAATTATTGCAATGACTAATGGCATCGCAAAACCTTTTTCATATTCAATTTGTCGAATGGTTTGTAAATTTTTGTTTTTCATAAATTTTTTTATAAGTCATACATTAGCAGAAAAAGAAAAGTTCTTTTCCTGCTAATGTAATTTCTATCGAAATAACGCCGCAAAATGGTTAAATTTCAGCTGATAAAATGCTGTTTTGAGAATCAAATACATAGCCGGTTTTCTTAACATTCACCACTTCAATCCTAAACGTGCCTTTTGATTTTCGTGTGGCAAACTTTGCAATGCCGTTTGCATCAGTCTCATCGGTTACAGAAATCTTTTCTCCGGTTGGAAGCGTCCATTTTGCAGAGACCACGGCACCACCTATTCTATTTCCATGCCCATCTTCAATAGTAACTTTTGCAACAATCTGGCTTCTTACCACCTGCAAAGTAATATTAACAGAGCGCAAAACTTCTTGCGCTGGAGGTTGAGTCGTTGCTTGGAATATCGACATAAATACTACCGTTGTCGGAATAGGATAGGTAACGAGCCATTCCACTTTTATACCAAGGCTTGAATCTATAACCGACTGCACAACATCTCCGTTGTAAGTAATCGTAGCATTCGAGTAGGCGGCAATGACTGCTTCTGGATTTGAAAGGGCAAGGGAAGTGTTAATTCCAACGGTTGTTTCCCATCCTTCTAATCCATTCCATTGCATAACAGAAACCACGTCGCTTCCACTTGCAGTGGCAGTGCCTCCGTTAGGGCCCACGTAACGCACGGAAACTGAATTTTCTCCTTCAAGCTGATACGTACAATACGCAAAATCTCCAGCTGAAATACTCTGGCAGAAGCTTGGTGCTCCGTATGAACTCTCAACTGCTGTTCTTGAGTCTCCTATTGCAACGCCAGGGACGCTGACGCCTTCAATCACTAGACCAACTGTCGGTACTGCAGCAAGTGCTGGTACAGCTAACACTAAAAGTGTAGCTCCCAGAGCAGCAGCTGAAGCTCTGATAATAAATTTTTTCATATTTTTATTTATTATTTAAATTTTAATTTCCGACCTTTCTTTAATTATAAGAAAGGCCAAACTAATGTCAAGTTAGTTTTACATTAATTCTTTACCCTATTATAAATAACTCCCACAATTTTTGCTAAAATCATTACGCCTAAGGCAAAGATAAGCCAAAAGTCAAGTTCGTGTTTCAAACTTTGGATGATAATGCCAATCACCAATACTGCAGTACCTGAGAGAAAGGCAATTCTGCCAGCTATCATTTTATGCATACTTTCTCTTTCATCTCTTGATTTTTCTCTCCAAATAAAACTGGCAAAAACACTAAATACCAAAAGCAAACCCAATATCATCATCATTAAAATAATATTAGGCATCCAAAATTCAAAGGGATTAAGAAACAGAATAAGGAGAATAATTAAAGTTAAGGATATAATTATTTCTTGTAAAAAGTTATTTTTCATTTTCATATTTAATGTGAAAAACTTCTTCAACGGATTTTTTAAAAAATTTGGCAATTTTAAACGCCAAAAGCACCGAGGGAGTATAATTTCCCTTTTCAATAGCAATAATGGTCTGCCTTGTCACGCCAACCTCTTTTGCCAGTTCTTCCTGTGTAACTCCAATCTTGTTTCTCAATTGGTAAACTTGATTTGATATCAATTCTTTCATACATAAAATTTGTTATTTGGTGCCCTCGACAGGAGTCGAACCTGTATTTCAAGTTTAGGAAACTCGCGTCCTATCCGTTGAACGACGAGGGCAGAATAGTTTCTCCTATAATATCTCAAAAATTAAGTGTTTGCAATGAATCTTAAAGTTATATATAATTAGATAAATTTAATTAAATTGTGAAAATATGACAAAATCGCCTATTGTTGAAATTGCAAAAAAATCTTGCCCGGCAGTAATAACAGTGGTAGTTTCCAAAGACTTGCCAAGAGTTGAAGAGTTTTATAGTTTTCCCTACGGAGGCAAAGAATATATCCTGCCAATGGCGGGAAAAGATGGACTAAACAAAATGGAAAAAACTCAGATTGGCGGAGGATCAGGATTTATTATTTCTAAAGACGGTTATGTGATTACTTCAAACCACGTGGTAGCTGATACCACTGCCGAGTACACTGTTATCATAGACCCAAAACACAAACACCAGGCAAAGGTATTATCAAGAAATCCTATCAACGATATCGCCATATTAAAAATTGAAGGCGAAGACCTACCATATATTGAACTGCACGACTCAAATAAAATAGAGTTAGGCGAAGAAGTGGTTGCTATAGGAAATCCCTTGGGGGAGTTTCAAGATACCTTATCAGCCGGCATTGTATCTGGCTTGTCGCGCTATATCACGGCATTTGGAGGCATAGACCACCAAATGCAAAATTTAAGAGGTCTGATACAAACTGACGCCGCTATCAATCCGGGAAATTCCGGAGGACCTCTGGTTAATATGGAAGGCAGGGTTATTGGAATCAACACGGCCATGATTATGGGTGCCGAAAATATCGGTTTTGCCATTCCTATAAATTACGCTAAAAAAGATTTGGCTGAGGTGCAAAAATACGGAAAAATAGTAATGCCATTTTTAGGAGTAAAGTACGTGCTGCTCAGCAAAGAAATGGCTAAAGCCAATAAATTGCCAGTGGAAGATGGGGCCTTGGTAGTAAGGGAAATACTGGGAGAGCCTCCGGTAATAAAAGATTCGGCAGCAGACAAAGCCGGTATAAAAGAATTTGATATTATATTAGAATGCAACAACCAGAAAATCACTCTTAAAAATCCGTTAGCCAATATTTTGCAAAAGTGTAAAATCGGCCAAACTACCGAGTTTAAAGTCCTAAGAGACGGAAAAGAAGTAATGCTCAAGGCAATACTTTCGGAAAAAGAATAACAAAAAACAGCCCTTTGACTCTCTCGGGGCTGTTTTTTATTTCAAACTTAAAATTATTAATTAAGATATAATTATATTTGCTCCAAAAAGAATGAATCTCTTTAGAATACCTTTTGTAGTATCTTTTGATAAATGGGTATGCCTTGGAATAGTTGTAATAAATTTACCATCAACACTTTTAATTTTGTAATGTTTTTTGCCTAGCCCATCTACAAAACCACACTTTTTAGCAATTTTTAAAAGGTCGTCACAAGAACAGTCAGTTATTTTAACTTTTAATTCCTCCATCAGTGTTAATTAAGTTCAATTCTTTAGTTTCTTCTAAAACTGGAAATACATTAAAATGTTGGGCTACTTCTATTGACGCAAGATAGTCTGGCATAAAAGAAAGATATTTTTCAGGTATTTCAAAATACGTTCTCACCGCATCATTTACCATTTCTATTAAACCAGAAAATGTATCTGATTCTGTAAAACAACCCGTAAAAGTAATTACTTCTGCACAATACTTACCATTATTAGAACGGTGAACTCTTACCGTAATTTTATTAGGAAATAAGCTACGCAATTCATTTATTTTTTTTATATTTTCTTTTGTTATTTTTTTCATATTTTTATAATACTTGTTTCTTTATATTTATAATAGACCATATACTAATCCTATGCAATTAGTTTGTCAATATTTTAAACTATCGGCTAATTAAATGGGGTATCTCTATCTTTGAAGGAAATACAAATTCCATACTTAAGCAATAATTACAATTGCACCTTTGAAAATTGGTATGCTCCAATGATGAGTACTACTAAAGTTACCCCACACAAAACTGCGATGCTGAGAACTGGAGAAAATATACTTACTCCACCAAAAGCGTAACGCAAACCATCAACTCCATAAGAAAAGGGGTTGATTTTTGTTAAGAAACTTAACACAACCGGCAGACTATTAAGCGGGAAAATGGCTCCGGAGAGGAAAAATAATGGCTGAACTAAAAAGTTAAAAATTAAGGGAAACCCTTGCATGTCGTCAAGACGAACTGCAATAGCCGATCCCATACTAGATGACAAAAGTGCCACCAAAAACAAAAAAAGGAAAGCTAAGGGCAAGCTTGCTATATTAACAGGCCTAAAACCGGCAATCAGTGTAATTAAAAATACTAAAGTTCCCTGAATCATAGCTACCGTAGTCCCTCCCAATACCTTTCCCAAAAGAATTTGAAATCTGGGAACCGGTGCCACAAGAGTTTCTTTTAAAAAACCGAATTGTTTGTCCCAAATTATTTCAAGACCGGTAAAAATTGATGTAAAAAGCACCGTCATTACAATAATTCCGGGCGCTAAAAACTGGATATAGTCGCCTCCGCCAGCTTTAGCAAATACCGGACTTAATCCAAATCCAATTGCCAAAAGAAAAATAATTGGTTGCCCCAAGGCCCCTACAATGCTGGCTTTTTTCCTTATAAAGCGCTTTAATTGGCGCAACCATAGAATATATATAGCAGTCACGGTAAAAATTACAAATCCTAAATTACAAATCACAAATAAATCCTAAATTCTAATGACTAAAATTCAAAACGTGTTTTGAATTTAGAATTTTGTATTTTGATATTGTTTGTGATTTGTAATTTGTAGTTTGGGATTTAATACATTATCTCATTAACTTATTGCTGATTCTCATTTGGTTTAATCCTACATTTCCCTCCTCTTTCCTTATTTTACTGCCGGTAAGCTTGATAAAGGCATCTTCAAGTTTTTTAGTTTTAGCCTTTTTAATAATTTCTTTAATAGTGCCAATGATAAGAATTTTTCCGTGGTCAATAATTGCCACTCTTTGGGCTGTTCTCTCAACTTCCTCCATATGATGAGTGGTAAAAAAAATAGTAATCCTTTCTTTTTTATTTAAATTTTTAATGTAGGTCCAGATATGGTTTCTTGTTTGGGGATCAAGGCCCAAAGTCGGCTCATCCAAAAAAAGCACTTTAGGATGATGCAGCAATCCTCTAGCAATTTCTAATCTTCTTTTCATTCCTCCAGAAAAATTTTTTACGAAAGAATCCTTACGATCAAACAACTCCACCAGTTCCAGTAGCTCCATAATACGCTTTTGATAAATTGATTTTGGAAGCCCGTAAAGAATAGCGTGAAATTGCATATTTTCAAAGGCAGTAAGCTCATTGTCTAAACTGGGGTCTTGAAAAACAATACCAAAAGATTTTCTTGTTTCATTGGGATTTTCAGACACATTGTGATTATTGAGAAATACCTCGCCATTAGTAGGCTTTAGAAGAGTAGTAAGCATTTTTATGGTGGTGGTTTTTCCAGCTCCATTAGGCCCTAAAAAAGCGAAAATTTCTCCTTTTTTCACATTAAAGCTTATGTTGTCAACTGCGGTAAAATTCCCAAATTTTTTGGTCAGATTTTTTGTTTCAATGATCATTAGATATTATTTATAATCACTTAAAAATTGCTTCTTTGGTGTATAAATTCAAGGGATTCCAAAGCATAAATCCATTAAAATTTTGCCCCATTGAATCTTCAACTGCTTTTATTTGCTGCTTTACCATATCTGTGTTATAAACGGTACCCAAGGTAAAATCTTGGAGCCAGGGCCTTATTTTTGCCAGTTTTCTATTTGATTCTTTAATGCCTGCCGTCTGAATTTTAACATAAGATACCTGCTTTAAAAGTGCTCCATCCATTGAATATTTTACTACTTGATATGGATATTCTGAGGGATTTTTGTAACCAATAAATCCTGTGGCGTAATGAGAAGGATAAAGCATTGGGCAAACATAATCAAAATAATCAAAAGAGTCCTCAATTATTTGGCCTATGCCCAAATCATCACTTTTTATAGTAGTCAAGCCAAAAATATCAACTGATATTTTAGCGCTCGGAATAGATTCTCTAAGTCGTTGGTAGAAATCTTTTATAACTAAATTTTTGGGAGTTGCCTCATCAAAAAAGGGAAATCCCATGTCTTTTAATTTGCCGTCAGAGGGGAACCTGATATAGTCAAAATTTATTTCATCAAAGCCGTAAGCCAAGGCATCTTTGGCAATTGAAATGTTGTAATCTTGAACTTCTTTTGAGGCCGGGTCAACCCAATACATTCCATTTTTATCCTGCCACAAAACGGGCTTTGATTTGTCTTCCGTTCCGGCTTTGTTGTAAACAGCTAAATCAGGGCGTTTTTGGGCTAAATTATAATCTTTAAAAACAACTTGTCTGGCAATCACATAAATTCCCTTGTTGTGAAGATATCTTATGAGCTCTTTAATATTGGGAATTGCCCTTACATAATTTCCGTACTCCTTAACTTTTTGGTCTCTGGTTTTGTAAAGAACATTACCCGAAACGTCTTTTATGTCAATTACAACGGCGTTAATCTGAGTTGTTTTAAAAATATCGTCTAAGTAACTAATATAATTCTTTGAGCCAGCCGACCAGCCGGTGGCATAAACAGCTTTTATTACAGATGGGGGATTTGGCAACTTTTGTGGCAAATTTTTAAAATCATATCCAACAAAGCTTGATAAAAAATCCATTTCGTCATTAACAAAATAAAGCCCTAAAACAAAGAATGATATTACCAATGATAAAACAACAAAATTTTTCTTACTTAAGAGTTCCATTTTTTTATTGAGCGGGTAAGGGGAGTCGAACCCCTGTCAACAGGTTGGAAACCTGTAGTAATACCGTTATACGATACCCGCAAAGTACAAATTTCTTTAAAATTTTATCGCGTAAACCGCGTTGTCGCGGTAATGCGACTTACGTGGCGTTGCTGGGACGTTTAATTTTTATAGAAAATTATTACGTCCCGCATTAATGTCGGGGTGCTGGGATTTGAACCCAGACTAAATCGTCCCAAACGACTCGTGCTGCCGTTACACTACACCCCGTGGTATGAATAATATCCTAAAAAATACAACTTGTCAAAGCAGAAAAAATATGATAATCTTTGGATTAAGCCCTCGTAGTTAAATGGATATAATGAGACCCTTCTAAGGTTTAGTTGCAGGTTCGATTCCTGCCGAGGGCACATTTAAACTGAAATATTAATTTTTATATTTTATTTTAAATTTTAGCCTTTTAGGAAAGGAATCGAACCCACAAAGGGGGTCTGGGAAATTGGGTATTTCCCCGTATAGGAAATTATTCAAAACCGAGGGTTTTGAAGGAGCGAAGCGACTGGTTCTAGCGAAGCGGATTCCTGCCGAGGGCAATACATCAATCTGTGGATTGTGTATCTTTACCGTACGGCTCGAAACCATTTCCTGAAAAATTGCTGACGCAATTTTGAAACTTCTCCAAATCCGCTCGGTTGCGGCGGAAGGAGGGGGTTGGGGGGAGGAATTCCGCCGCACCCTTGCTTCGGAAAAATTTTCAGAATTGGCGGGCTTCAACCTAATAAAAAAGTATTTTGAGAACAGAAATTCGAGAGAATTTCTGTTTGCGTTTTGGGCTTGACGCCAAGCCAATAATAATATAGGATACGATGTCAGATCAGGTGATCTGAATTTGCTCTTTCCAAAATCAAAAAA
>ERZ1292623.1435-Hain-H51-01um-R1-1435-length-22933-cov-7_pt1 | contig 19009 bp, 15 predicted proteins | sample MGYA00564398_ERZ1292623 | MGnify/ENA primary metagenome ERZ1292623 (study PRJEB36523, sample SAMEA6512633) | groundwater metagenome | collected 2019-01-07 | study: AquaDiva: Metagenomics assemblies of 32 groundwater samples | reverse complement strand
GCCTCGGCCTCGATCTCCACCAGCATCGCCGGATCAATCAGGGCGCTCACCTCCACCATCGAAGTCGCCGGCCGGATGTCCTTGAAGTACTCGCCGTGCACGCGGCCCACGGCCTCCCAGTCGCGCGCAATGTCCACGACGTACATCCGCGTGCGGACGATGTCGCTCATCTTGGCGCCGGCCTTCTCCATGGCGGACTTGATGTTCTCGAGCGTCTGACGCGCCTGCGCCGCGGCGTCACCGGCGCCGACGACCGTGCCGTCAGGACCCGTGGCCGTGGTGCCACTCACGTACACATGTGAGCCCAGTCGGACGGCTCGACTGTAGCCGACGATGGGTTCCCACGGAGTTCCCGACGAAATGAATTGCTTAGGCGGCTTCTGCATACGCCAACGATACTGCTCGCCGAGCCGCTCGCTTCAGGGCGCGATGCACCGTTCGGGCGTAGCGCATGAAGTTCATCCCGGCCCACGGATAGGCCGAGAAGAACTCGACCGGCAGCGTGTCACTCTTCAGTGAATTGCAATGCGTACAAGCGAGGACCACGTTGCCCGCGCAGTGCGTTCCTCCGTGTGCCAGAGGATAGACATGGTCCAGCGTGGCGGTCTCGAAATCCAGGCCGGTGCCACAATACACGCAGCGCCGACCGCAGTCGCGCATAGTGGCGCGTTTGATGGCTCGTTTGTGGCGCGCGCCCCGAAAAGGAGAGTTGGAGCGGCGGTGACGGTGGGAGGCCCGGCGAACATGGGCGGAGTGGAGGATGATACCGTGACTCTGACGAACGGACATTGCACCTCGCGGGAAAAGACGACGCCCCGCGACGGGAGGAATTCCCATCGCGGGGCGTTGAACCACCGGCTTGTGATGTCGCTCGCGGCGACTCGTCGGACGCGCCTTTGCAGGGCGCGTCGGACTGCACTCAGAGAGGATCGTCGCTGTTTGTCCAGCGTTGTGGCTCCTTGAGAGGTCGCCTTCGCGAGTACTTATGTGATGCTATCGCGATTCGCGCAAGAGGCAAACCCGTGCTCGGCCGCGCCTGTGGCGCGGATCACCTTCTCGGCCGGCGAGGCGGCGGCCGAGAACGCTCCTTATTTTCAAGCCATGGGAATCCAGACCAAGACAGACCGCAGAACTGCCGCCGACCTTTCCAAAGCGCAGCTGCTCGGAGCCTTCCGTACGATGCTCCTTTCCCGGAGACTCGACGACAAGGAGATCCAGCTCAAGCGACAGAACAAGATCTTCTTCCAGATCTCCAGCGCCGGCCACGAAGCTGTCACGACGGCGGCGGGTATGCTGTGCAAGCCCGGTCACGACTGGTTCTACCTCTACTACCGCGACCGCGCGATCTGCCTCCAGTTGGGCGAAACGGCAGCCGAGATGCTCTACTCGGCGGTGGGCGCGTCGAAGGATCCCAACTCCGGCGGCCGCCAGATGCCGAGCCACTGGGGCCACAAGAAGCTCAACATCGTGTCGGTGTCTTCGCCGACGGGAACACAGTTCCTCCAGGCGGTGGGATCGGCCGAGGCGATTGCCAAGGCGGACGTGCTGGGGATCGAGCACGGGTTCGAGAAGGACGAAGTCGTGCTCGTCACCGCCGGCGAAGGCCAGACGAGCGAGGGCGAGTTCTTCGAGTCGCTGAATACGGCGACCAACCTCAAGTTGCCGGTCGTCTATCTGGTCGAAGACAACGGCTACGCAATTTCGGTCCCGAAGGAAGTCGGCATCGCGGGCGGTTCGGTCTCGAAGCTGGTGTCAGGCTTCCCCGGCCTTTTCATACAAGAAGTGGACGGCTGCGACTTTTCGAAGTCGTACGACGCGATGCGCGCCGCCATCGAGCATGCGCGCCAGCGGAAGGGACCGGCGCTGGTTCACGCCAATGTGATCCGCCCGTACTCGCACTCGCTGTCGGATGACGAGGTGTTCTACCGTCCGACCGAGGAGCGCGATGCCGATGCCAAGCGCGACCCGATCACCGTATTCCCGCGCTGGCTCGTGGACAATGGCCACGCGACCAAGGCCGACATCGACCGCATCCAGAAGGAAGTGGATGAGGTCGTACAGGCCGCAACCGACGACGCACTGAGCCAGCCACAGCCGTCCGCCGACTCGGTCTACGTCAACGTCTACTCGCCCGACGTGGATCCGACGAGCGAGAATTTCGATACCGAGGACGATCCGCAATTTTCGGGCAACGAAACCACGATGGTGGACCTGCTCAACGCCGCAATGAAGGACGAAATGCGGCGTAATCCGAAGATGGTGATCTTCGGCCAGGACGTGGCCGACGTGTCGCGCGAGCAGCACCTGGGCAAGGTGAAGGGCAAGGGCGGCGTCTTCAAAGTCACGTGGGGCCTGCAGAAGGAGTTCGGTGGCAACCGCGTGTACAACTCGCCGCTGGCAGAGGCCAACATCATCGGTCGCGCGATTGGTCTGGCACTGCGCGGTTTCAAGCCCGTCGTGGAGATTCAGTTCTTCGACTACATCTGGCCGGCTTACATGCAGCTGCGCGACGAGCTGAGCACCATGCGGTGGCGCTCCAACGGCGACTTCAGCGCCCCGGTGGTGGTGCGCACGACGTACGGCGGGTACATCCGCGGCGCCGTGTACCACTCGCAGACGGGCGCGTCGCTCTTCACGCACTGCCCCGGCCTGCGCGTGGTGTGTCCGTCAACCGCGCTGGACGCCAACGGACTGCTGCGCACGGCGATCCGCTGCGACGATCCGGTGATCTTCCTGGAGCACAAGCACCTGTACCGGCAGACGTACAACAAGGCCGCATATCCCGGGCCGAATTTCATGATTCCGTTCGGGAAGGCGCGCACGGTGCGCGAGGGCACGGACGTGACGATAGTGACATACGGCGCCACGGTGCAGCGCGCATTCACGGCCGCGAATCAGGTGGCCGAGGCGGGCGGGCCAAGCGCCGAAGTGATTGACCTGCGAACGTTGTCGCCGTGGGATCAGGCGGCGGTGTACGCGTCCGTAAAGAAGACGAACCGTGTGATCGTGCTGTACGAAGACTCCATGTCGTGGGGCTACGGCGCCGAGATCGCCGCGCGCATCGCGGACGATTGCTTTCCGTGGCTGGATGCACCGGTCAAGCGGGTAGCGGCCACCGACACGTACGTTGGCTATGCGCCGCAGCTGGAAGACGCCATCCTGCCGCAGGTGGAGGACGTGAAGCGCGCGATCGAAGAGATTTCGCGGTTCTAGCCTGACAGGCGCTTCCGGCGCCGCGACCGCAACACGCCTCGCGTCGAACGCTCGGGGGCGGGAAGCGCCGGCGCCGGAGGCAGACCGGATCCCATCGGAACGAACGCCGGTGTCGTGCACACAACGGTGCAGAACAGCGTTGCGGTGACATTGGCGCTGACACCATCGCCGGTCCCAACGCTCGGGCCGCCCGCGTCTCCCCACCAGTTGTTGGCGGCGTCAATCACGTTCGCCACCAAAGCCGTTGTGTTGTGTACGCCGTTCCCGGCGTTGTTGACCAAGCTGCAGTTGTGGACCTGCACCGCTACGCGAGCCGTGTTCACCGCGATCCCGTGATGCGAGGCCGTTGTGCCGTTGTCCTGCACGACACAGCTGGCCACCTGTACGCTGTCGGCCAGGATGAGCACCCCGCCCAACGCGTTGGAATCGGCGGTGAAGGTGAGCGCGCCCGGCGACTGCGCCGACAGCGTGAGCCCGCGCGACCCGGTGATGCTGCTGTTGACGTCGAAGTAGAGGCCGTAGCTCGTGCCCTTGCGCACCAGCACGTTCTTGAGCGTGATGCCGCGACCTTCGGTGTAGACGCCGATGTTCCCCGGGCGGTACACGGTGAGACTGTCCACGGCGATGCTGTCGTTCAAGGCGACTGCCGAATAGCTGGTCGTCGGGTTGCCGGTGGTGTCGATGCGGACGCGAGTGATGGAGCTGCCGGGTGCGCCGAGATAGATGGCGGCGTTGAGCGAGCGGCGCAGTCGCGCATCGCTGATGAGCAACCGGTGCCGGTCCTGCGTCGTGAGGGCCACGGAGCCGCCGAAATAGCCGCTGCCCTGGCCGCTGGCGCTGTCCACCATGACGAAGGCCATGGTGCTCGTGGCGATGGGGAACGGCGGCGGGAACGCCCCCGTTGGCGCACCCGGGTTGGCGAGCAGCAGGCCGTAGAAATTCACGCCGGCGCGCGCCGGTTTGAACGTGATCCCGTTCGCGCTGTCCAAGGCCGTGCCAACGGCGGACAGCGTCGCGCCGGCCTCGAAGATCAGTCCGGCGTTCTCGAAGCGGAGCCGCGCCCCTTTTCTTGGCTGGAACTTCGTGAGCGTGTCGAAGTACGTCTGGGAGCGGAACTCGAGGCGCAGCTGCGGGATCGCCCACAGCGTGAGCGGCACGGCGCTGTGCAGCGCCGGCTTCCCGATCAACGGCCGGTCGCTGCGCCCGATGATGAACGCGACGTCGTCCGTGTTGCCCAGGAACTTCACCTGCTGGAGGGAGTCGCGCGCCAGCGTCGCAAAGTTGTCGATGTAGCCGTAGAACGGATACGCGTTGCCGCTGAGCGTGACGCTGCCCGAGTCGCCGAGCAGGAAGCCACCCTCGGCGTGCAGACCCGCGCCGCCGCTGTTCTGGATCTGCACGCCGCGCAGGCGGATGGTGTCCGCCGGCGCTGTGACGCTGCCGCCGATCTGCACTCCCGTGCCCCGGCTGAAACGCACGGTGGTCGATTCCGCCAGCGTGGCGCGACCCAGCAGCACGCCCGGGTACGAAGACACTTGGCCGGCGGTATCAACCAGGCTGCGCGAGATACGGCTGCCGGGCGCGGCCAGCGACACCGCGGTGTACGTCGCACCGCGTATCGTGCTGCTGTCTACGATAAGCATGTGCCGGTCATAGGTCGCCAGCACTGAGCACGTGAGTGCCCCGCTTTGGCAGCTCTCGATCGTGCGGACCTGTGCGTTGACCACGTAGCTGGTGTCCACCGCGCTACCCGGCGGATTGAGGAACTGGATGCCGTAGAACTGCCCGGAGCTGGGACTGTGGCGTTCCAGCACCGCGTTCTGTGCCGCGCTGCCGCGCACCAGCAGCCGGCCACCGTCACGGAAATGCAGCGACCCGCTCCAAAAGCCGATCCGGGTGGCCGGACCTTGCTTGAGGCGCGCCAACGAGTCGAAGTACAGGCCGTTGACGACCAGCCACGGCAGCTGCGGAATCACCCGAATGGTGTCGCGCCCGGGCCGCCCCACGAAGGGCCGGTCGCTGCGCCCGACGATCACGGTCGTGTTGTCCACGTTGCCGAGCAACTGCAACTGCGAGATCGAGTCCGGGGCGATCGCCGCGAAGTTGTCCACGAAGCCGCGGAACGGCGTGTTGTTCCCCGAGGTCGTCACTGAAGCGGAATCGCCCACAAGGCGCCCCGCCTCGGCGTGCAATCCGATGCCCCCACTGTTCATGATGGTGATGGATCGCAGCCGCACCGTGTCTGCCAGATTGGTGATGGAACCATCGACGTACACGCCGGTGCCTCGGCTGTTCTTCACCGTGGTGGCCTCGGCCAAGGTCGCCCTTCCCAGCCAGAGGCCTGCGTAGGATGATGGCTGACCTGCCGTATCAATGACTGACCGGAGAATCCGGCTGCCGGGTGCCGCCAACGTCACCGCAGTGTACGTCGAGCCGCGGACGGTTGTGCTGTCGATGAGCAGCACATGCCGGTCAAAGGGCGCCAGCGCTGAACACGTCAACGAACCGCTCTGGCAGCTCTCGATGGTGTGCACGACGGTATTCACGATGACGCTCGTGTCCATGGCGGACCCGCCCGCGTTCAGAAACCGGAGACCGTAGAACTGCCCCGACGTGGCACTGTATTTCTCAAAAAACACGGGCGCGGCAAACGTGCCGCGCGAAATCAGCCGGCCTCCAGCGGCGAAGTGCATGGACCCACTCCAGAAGCCTACACGTGCGCCCGGACTCGGCAGCAACCGTGCCAGGGTGTCGATGTACACATCGTTGGTGACTTGCCATGGCAGCTGCGGAATGACCCGCAGGGTATCGAGCCGCCCCGGCCGCCCCCGGAAGGGCCGGCCGCTGTTGCCCACGATGACGGCGACGTCCAGCGTATTCCCCAGCAACTTGAGTTGCGAGAGTGAATCGCGCGCAACCGCGGCGAAGTTGTCCACGTAGCCTCGGAACGCATAGGCATTGCCGTTGATGAGGATGCTGGCAGAGTCGGCGAGCACCTTGGCGGCCTCGGCCTGAAGCCCGACGCCGACGCTGCCAAGGATGGTCAGTGCGCGAATGCGTGCCGTGTCGCTCAACCCGCCGCCGATGTATACGCCGCTGCCTCCGCTGCGGCGGACGGTGGTGCTTTCCGCAAGCGTGTTTCTGCCCAGTGCGAGCGCGGCATAGGATACCGTGGTGGTCGTGTCGATCGTGCTCCGTGAGATGCGGCTGCCCGCGGCCGCCAGGTGAACGCCGCCGCTGACCGACATGCGCACCAGCGCGCTGTCCATGATTACCGCGTGCCGGTCGCTGGTGGCGATGGCGGCGCACCCAAGCGTGGCGCACTGCCCCGTGGCCGAGTCGACGCGCACGTTGATCAGCGTGCTGAGCGCCACCGGCATGGTCCCGAACGGCCCGCCTCCGCCGCCCGGATTGTCGAACCGCAATCCGTAGAAGTAGCTCGATCCTTGGGGTTCGAAGCGGATGAGCTTGCCGGGTTGACCGTGCGCGTCCATCGTGCCGCCGCGCGTCAAGATGATGCCGGCGTACTGGAACGAGAGGCGGGCTCCCGGCCGAAGCCGGAAGTGGCCGAGCGTGTCAATGGTGATGGATGACTCGACCCGCCAGCGCAACTGTGGAATGGCAGTGATCGTGTCGCGTGTGAGCGTGCCACCCGTGATCGTGATGACGCTGTCGGCGTTGCCCACCAGCAGGACCTGGGACGCCGAATCGCGTGCGAGCGTCGCGAGGTTCTCCAGGTCGCCGCGGAAGCCGTACGCGTTGGCACTGTCCGCACGCACCGTACCCGGATCCGCCAAAATGCGGCCGTTGTCGGCCTGAAGTCCCACGCCGAGGCTGCCCACGATCCGCACGGCCCGCACCCGCGACGAGTCGCCGTGCGCATAGACGCCTATGTTGCCGCTGCGACGCACCGTCGTGGTCTCCGCGAGCGTCTTGGGACCCAGGAAGATTCCGGCGTAGCTGGCCGTGGGCGAACCGGTGGTATCCACACTGCTGCGCGAAATGCGGCTGTTGGGTGCCGCAAGGCCAACGCCTCCGAGGCCGGACTGCCGGATCACCGAGCTGTCAATCACGACCATGTGCCGGGGGTACGTACTAATCGCCGAGCACGTCCAGTAGGCACACACACCGCTGGCGTTGCTGACGCGGGCGTTCACGAGGTAGCTCGTGTCCACCGGCGGCGGCAGCGCGCCACCTGGGAGCGGTGCGTCGAGAAAGAGCAGCCCGGAAAAACTTCCGGCCGCTGCGGGACGGAAGTTTACCGGCAGCGCCGCCGTTCCCCGTGCGTTCAAGCGCCCGCCGTTCTGCATGGAGAGATAGCCGCTGGCAAACAGGAGTGAGGCCCCCGGTCGCACATTGAGGCGCGAGGCGGAGTCGATCTCAATCGTCGCGCTCACCCGCCACGGCAGATCGGGGCGCACCGTGATGGCCACGCCCCGCACGGCGCCGCCACCGCTGACGTACAGCGTATCGCGGCCGTTTGCCTTGAGCGTTTCCTGCTTCACGGAGTCGGCAAACAACGTCGCGAGATTGTACAGTCGGCCGGTAAACGCTCCTGCGGTACCTCCGGACACCGTCACGTTGGCCGAGGACCGGTGCAGCGCGCCGTTCGAAACGTCGAGGGCCAGACGAGTGGGCCCGGTGATGCTCACGTTGTTCACCCGGGCGCTGTCAAAACAGCACAGCATGCTGAGGCCGGCCCCGCCCACGATGGAAACGTCACGCACTGTCCCCACCTCATCTAACCGTACCCCTGTGCCGTTGGGGCCGTTGCGAATGGCGGTGAACTCGAGCGTGCCTCGCCCCACCATCAGGGCGGGTTGCCCGCCCGTCGCGCCCACCGACACCGTGTCAATCACGCTGCGGCTCATGCGGCTGCCCGGCCCGTAGAGTCGCACCGCCGAGCCGTTCATTTCCCGAACGGACACGCTGTCCAGAATGAAGGCGTGCTGTTCCCGTCCGCTGAGCGCCGCGGTGCTCGTGGAGTTGGAGCCGCGCTCGATCACCGCGTTGGTGACCACGCTGGTGTCCAACGGCGGCGTTCCGGTCTGGCTCGAGGCCACACCAAGCTGTATCACGCCCCAGAACACGGAGCTGGTTGCGGAGGTGATGCGGATCTTGTTGTCCGGGAGGCCCCGGGCAATGAGGCGCGTCCCTGCGTTGAAGCTCATGCTTACGCCCGAGCTGATGCAGACGAGCGTGCCTGGCGTGAGCGTGAGCCTGGCCCCGCTGTTGAACGTCTGTGTTCCGGTGACGTAGTGTGGGTTGGTCGTGGCTGACCAGGTCTGCGGCGTGGTGTACGTGGTGGTCGCATGCAGTGTGCCGCCAAGACCGGTGCATGTGTTGAGGGCAGGCAGGGTCACCACAACGCGGACGCTGTCCATCACCGACCCGCTCGTCGTCGAGACGGCCTTGAGCCAGGTGGCGCCGGTGGTCCTGGGCGTGACGACGCCCGATGCGCCTGAGGCCGGCGACACCGGCGTCACGCTCGCGATGTTGGTGTCCAGGACAGTCCAGAATGCGGCCGGCGCGCCCGACAGCGCACCCAGGGAGTCGCGTGTCTTGGTATTGAACGTCCGCGTAAGGTTCAGCTGACGCAGCGTGTCGCCGCGCTGCGGCTGGATCACAATGCCGGCATATGACGTGACCACCTTGACGGTGGTGGACCCCGCGGAGCCGTCGGCGGACGCGCTCAGCGTGGCGGTGCCGGCGTTGGTCCTGCCCGTGATCCACACCGTATCCGCGCGGGTGCTGTCAATGGACAGCAGTTCCGGACTGGCCGACGTCCACGCAACAGGCCGCTGAATCTGGAACCCGGCACTGTCATTGAGCGTGGCCCGAAACATCAGGCCGCGGTTCACCAGCACGGACGTATCGGTCGGGGAAATGCTCACAACCGTGGCGCCGGGACCGAAGTTCTTGGCCACGCAGTACTGCGTGACAGGCAGGCCGATCACGTAGCTCAAGACGATCTGCGCGTCCAACGCGCCGGCCGCCGAGTTGCAGTCGGCATCACCGTTCGCCACGACAAAGCCGCTTGGCAGGGACAGTCCGACCACCGACGACAGAATCGCCTGAGCGTCGAGCGCGGTGACCAGGCCGTCGCCGTTGACGTCGCCGTGTTTGAAGGTCTGCGCCTCGGCGATACGGGGTGTCGCCAGCATCACGCCCAACCCGAGCGCCGCGAGCAGGTAACGGTAGTTTGAGTGCATCAAGATCCGGCGTCCGAGGCGGAAGAAGGATCCGCGCTTGGTCTGTGTACGGGTGACCAATAACCTATCTACCGACATCGCGCGCTGCGCTGCACCTGACAAAGTTGACTCCATGTGCCGAATGACCGCAATCTGCATCGAAAGAAGTAGCGTTGCCACGCCACGAAAGCGATATGACGAGCGTCACCGAAGGGCGGCGGCGTCGTGACGCGTGACACGGACAAGGTCGGCCTTCGACACGCCTATTGATGTACGCCGTGAAGCCCAACACCCTGCCCACTCCGCGTCGGTCACACGATGCGCGTGACATAGGCCGATCGCCGCGCCATGCCCTGTTGCGCGGACTGTGCCTTGTTGCCGCCGCGCTGTCCGTGGCGTGCAGTGACTTGCTGTTCGGTGGCGGACGTGGCGGCATCGCGCGCGTGATCATCGAGCCGCGCTTCGCGCCGCGCGAGGCGGCGATCTACGCCTCGCTGCCGCTGTTCGGACTCACGGTGCAATCGCTGCGCTTGGTGCTGCTGCGCCCGGGCACGGCCGACACGCTGAAGGACACGACCGTGACCGTCACCGAGGGCCAGGACTCCGTCGTCGTCGAGTTGCTGGTGGTTCTCAGGCAGTCGGAGGAGCGCCTCACGGCGGCGCTCGAGATGCGCAGCGGCTCCGTGCTGTTGTTCTACGGAACGACCAGCGTGACCGCGTACGCCGGCGCGAATCCCGCCGCGCCGCCGCCGCCGGTGCTCGTCCCGCTCTGGGTGGGACCAGGGGCCGCGGCCACCAAGGTGCGCATAGCGCCGCGCGACACCACGATCGCCGCCACGGGCCGCGTTACGTTTGCCGCCGTGGCCACGACCGCCACCAACGTCGTCGTCACCAACCCGGAGTTCGTGAGCCGACTGGCGTGGGCCAATCTCGACCCCACGCTTGGAACGATTCCCTCCACCGGCGGCGATTTCGTGGGCTCCGGCGCCCGGGGCACCGCACGGATCACCGTGGCCACGCCGAACCTCCTGCGCGACACGGTGCGCGTAACGCTGGTCCCCGCAGCCACCCAGGTGGTCACGGTCTCCGGCAGCGGGCAGAGCGGCGACGCGGGCACGGCGCTGGCGCAGCCGTTCATCGTGGAGGTGCGAGCCGCGGACAATCTGAGCGTGCCGAACGTGAAGGTGCGGTTCCGCGCCGTCACGGGCGGCGGAAGCGTTTCGCCCGACAGCGCCATCACCAACGCACAGGGACGGGCGCAGGCCGCGATGACACTCGGCACCGGTTCCACGTCGCAGTCCTTTGACGCCACGGTCACTGGCCTGACGCCCACCACGGCCACGGCGACCGCCGTCTTCAGCCAGGTGCCGTCGTCCATCGCCTTCGCCAGCGGCATCGAAGTCGTGGACGTCGGTGGCGTGAAGGCCGCGCCGGCCACCGTGCGGGCGCAGGACGGCTCGACGATGACGGGGCAGCCGGTGACATACACCAGTCGCGATGCCGCAATCGCCAGCGTGAGCAGCGCTGGCGCCATCACCGGCGTCGCCAAGGGTCAGACCGTGATCATCGCCACGCTCGGCACGCTGGCGGACTCCATCCGGGCCGTTGTCGCGGAACCCAACGGTCCCGTGGTGGTCACAAGCGCAGACCGGTTCCGCTACCCCCGCGACACGACAATGACCATCGCGGTTTTTGTTGATTTGCGCACATCGCCAAAGAAACTCGGATCGGCGACGATTGACGTGGATTGGAATCCGGCGCAACTGTTTTACCAGAGCCACGCAAATGGCGGGAGCGGCGTTGCGCCGACGGTCAACTTCAGCGCTACTTCGACCGGCAAGCTGACCTTGGCGATGGCGGACGTCGCCGGCTTCAGCGGACGCGTTGAACTGCTGCGCATAACGTTCAAGACGGCAAACGGCGCGGCAACCGGCACGCTCAAGGCCGCGGCCCGCGAGTTGAACGCGCACGACTTCACTGATCTCCTTCCACTCACCGTTCAGGTGACACACGCACTGGTGATCCCATGACCTTCCTCTTGATGTCACGCCATCTCCGCACCTGCTGTGCGCTGGCGCTGGCGGTCGCAGCGCCCCTGGCCTGTTCCGACGACGATCGCATCAGCGATGTGATGCCCTCGGCGCCGGCTGTCCTCGGACCCGACGCCATGTCCGCATTCATCACGGTCTCCGACCCCAAGCCCGGCGTCGGCGACCGCGTCACCGTCACCGTACGCGCCATTCGCGGTGCGTCCGTCGGCAGGATCGGCAGCTTTACGCTGAGCTTGGCCTACGGTGCAAAGCAGCTCCGCTTCATCGAGGCGGGGCGGTCTGCGTACGGCATGGTGCTTGCCAACGGCGCCGAGCGCGGCATGGTGAAGGCGGCGGGTGCGTCGGCCGAAGGGTTTGCGGACGACCAGCTCATCACGGCCGTGTTTGAGGTGGCCGCGCCAAACGCAATGGAGACGCTGCAGCTCACGGTGAGCGAAATGAACTCCGTTGCATTCCACGATCAGCGCGCGCAGATGCGCGTGGAACGCGCCCTCTACCGGGAGAACCGCCGGTAACGATGCTGTTCGCCGCCGTGTTCGCCCTCCAGATAGCCGCCACGGGGTCCGCTTCCATGGCGGCCGGGTGTGCGACGCCGCCGGCGAAGGCCGCGGATGTTGAGGCGTTTGTGGCCGTGAACCCGCTGCGCCAAACGGATACACTGGCGACGGTCACCGTGTGCGTCGTGGCCCGGTCGGCTGCGGTGCGCATCGGCAGTTACCACGGTGAGCTGTTGTTCGATTCCTCCGCGGTGCGCGTCGTGCGCGTGGAGAAACCGGCTGGCGGTATGCGCGTGGAGAACGCCACTCAGCCCGGACGCGTGAACTTCGCCGGCGCTGCTCCTGAAGGATTCGCGCCCGGCGCGCTTGTCAGAGTGGTGCTACGCATCCGACCGCGCGGCAACGCGCCGGCACTGCAGCTCACGATGCGCGAGTTGAACGCCGTGGACGGCAAGAGCCTGCTCTCCGGGCTCGTGACCACGGTGCGGCCGTGAATCGAGCCCGGCGCATGGCCATTCTCGCCTCGGCAATCGTGGTGTGCGCCGCCGCGACGCCGACTACGCGTGCGATCACCACGGCGGCCGCTGCGGCGGTCACCGCGAGTCTCACACCGGATTCGGTGAGCGGCGTCAAGGGGTTGCGGCACACTCTCACGCTGGCAGCCAACCTTGGCTCGACGGGCAAGCTGCTTGGCTCGTATACCGCAAAGCTCGTCTGGGACTCGACGGTTGTCCGTCTCGACTCCGTAAGATCCGGAAGCTTCGGCGCGCCACTCGTGAACTACGTCTCGGGCGCAGAGGTCCGGCTCACACAGGTGAACACGAGCGGCCTTGGCGGCGCGCCAACGCTTGCGCGCGTGTTCTATCGATTCGTGAATGACACTGCGGGCAAGCGCACAGTGATCACCCCGACATTCAGCGAGCTTACGGCCTCGGATTTCTCGAACCTGCTGTCTGATTTTTCGGCGTCCGGCGCTGTGGCCCGCGTGCTCGCGCCGCAGGTGTTTGTAGGCATCACCCCGGACTCGCTGCGCGAACGGGTCGGCTTCAAACCGGTGCTGAACCTGACCGCGGACGTTTCGGCGGCCGCGGGCGTTGCGCTTGGGTCCTATGCGGCCACGGTGACCTGGGACTCGACCATCATGCGCCTGGACTCGGCCCGGCCGGGAGACTTCGCCGCGCCGCAGACTAATCAGCCGAACGCCGCCGAACTGCGACTGACGTCAGCCGACGCGCTGGGGCGCGGGGGGCCGCCCTTCTCTCTGGCGCGACTCTACTATCGGTTCGTCAACGACTCGTTCCCGAAACAGACCACGCTGACCCTGAGCGTCAGCGAGGTGCATGCCGCCGTTACGTTCGCAGACCTGCTGGCCGGGGTGGTAGTGAAGAACGGCAAGGCGATCATCGGCGGTGTACTGCGCGGGGACATAGACGTCAGCGGATCCGTTGCAGCGCTTGACGCCCAGCTGATCCTTCAATCCGTCGTGGGATTGTCGCTGCCCGCCGGCGCCGGCGCGGTGCCGCACGGCGACGCGGACTGCAGCACGACGCTCCGGGCCCGGGACGCCCAGATCGTGCTCCACTTCGTGGTGGGGAACGACGTGTCGCAGTTCTGCGCCGGCAGGATTCAGTAGCGAACTACGGCGCCGCGCGCTCGTACACCACGCGGCCCCCGACCACGGTGAGGACGATTCGCGCGTCACGGAGTTCGTCCGGCTGGGACGTCGTGAGGTCCCTGTCAATCATGACGAGATCGGCAAGGAAACCGCGCGCAATCATCCCCTTCTCCTTTTCCATGAATTCCGCTCGCGCCGAGCCGGCGGTGTAGGCGCGTAGCGCTTCCTCCACCGTGATCTTCTGCTCCGGCATCCAGCCGTTCGGGTGCGCATCATCCAGTGTGCGCCGCGTGACGGCGGCGTAGATGCCCTCCAGCGGCGTGGGCGGCGCGACGAACCAGTCGCTCCCGAACGCCAGGGGCGCCTTGGCGTCAAGGAGGGAGCGGAACGCATACGTCCCTTTGGCGCGTTCGGCGCCGATGACCTTGTCAGCCCAGCGTCCGTCGTCGATGGCGTGGTACGGCTGCATACTGGGGATGACGCCGAGTTTGGCGAAGCGCGCAAACTCGGGCGGAGCGAGATGCTGCGCGTGCTCGATGCGCAAGCGGCGGTCACGGGCGCCGTTCTCGGCCGCGACACGCTCATAGATATCGAGCAGGACCCGATTGGCCTTGTCGCCGATCGCGTGGATGATCACGTGCAAGCCGGCGGCGTCGGCGCCCTTCGTCCATGCGTACAGCGCGTCGGGTGCATTGACGAAGAAGCCCGTGTCGTTGGGCACATCGGTGAACGGCGCCAGCATGGCCGCGGTATGCGAGCCAAGCGATCCGTCCACGAAGCCTTTGAGCGCGCCGATGTGGAGCCATTCGTCGCCGCGTCCGCGCGCAGCAACGGTGTCACGCAGCCGTTCCCACGATGAGAGCGGCACGGCGGTATAGATGCGCGTGCGGAGACGGCCGGCAGTGGCGGCGCGCGCGAACGTGGCGACGTCGCGCCATGAGCCCATGTTGTGGACGGACGTCACGCCTTGTTGCGCGACGTACGTCATCGCGGCGTTCAGCGCGGCGTCTTCCTGCGCCGGCAGCGGGTCCGGGATGGCGCGATTCACGAGCGCCGCGGCGTTGTCCTTGAAGATTCCGGCGGGCTCGCCGTTGGCGTCCCGGACGATCTCGCCGCCCGCGACGTCCCTGGTATCGCGTGTGACGCCGGCCGCCCTGAGCGCGGCGGTGTTGGCGAGGCTCATGTGACCGTCGAGCCGCTGGATGAACACGGGCGTGTTTGGTGTGACCGAGTCGATCCAGTCCCTGCGAGGCAGTTCCCCGCCCCAGTGCTGGTGGTCCCAGTTGCCCTCGAGCATCCAGGCTCCCCGCGGGAGCCTGGATGCGTGTTCCTTGATCCGGCCGATGAATTCCTCGCGCGTTTTGGCGTCGCGCAGTTGCACCGATGTCAGGCCGAAGCCGCCGGCCATGAAGTGCACATGCGCATCGATGAATCCGGGCGTCAGCATGGCGCCGTTGGCATCGATCACGCGAGTCATCGGCCGCACCGCCTTGCGAACCTCGGCGCTCGAGCCAACGGCCGAGATCCGGTCGCCCGTCACGAGCACGGCGTCAGCCCACGGGCGTCGTTCATCGCCGGTCCACACGCGAGCGTTCACGATCGCGAGTGTGGGAGTGGGCTCGATGGTGGTGCTCACGGAGGTCATGGTGCAGCCGAGAGCAAGGAGAGGAAGGAGGAAGGAGAAAGGAGGATGGAGCCTGCGGATGCAAAGGCGCATGCGAGAACTTGGTTAGCTTTGACGCGCATGGCCACCAACATCTGGTTCTGGATCGGGTTCATCACGTTCGTGTTGGCGATGCTGGCCCTGGACCTGGGCGTATTCCATCGCAAGGCCCATGAAGTGCGCCCGCGCGAGGCGGGCATCTGGGTGGCGGTGTGGGTGGCGTTGGCGATGGTCTTCGCCGCGGGCCTGTGGATGTTCGAGGGCAGCGCCGTCGCCCTCACGTTCGTCACCGGCTACGTCATCGAAGAGTCGCTCAGCGTCGACAACCTCTTCGTGATGGTGGTGATCTTCAACTACTTCGCGGTGCCCGCGTCGTGCCAGCATCGCGTGTTGTTCTACGGCATTCTGGGCGCGCTGATCATGCGTGGGCTTTTCATCGGGTTGGGCGCGGTGTTGCTGGCCCGCTTCGAGTGGATCCTGTACGTGTTTGGCGCAATGCTGCTGTTCACCGGCATCCGCATGATGTTCAAGCAGGATGAGGTGTTCGAGGGCGACAAGAACCCGATCGTGCGCTTGGTACGGCGCTTCGTGCCGATGACGACGCGCTACGAGGGCAAGCAGTTCTTCGTGGTCGAGAACGGCAAGCGCTTGGCGACGCCGCTGCTGCTGGTGCTGATCCTGGTGGAATTCACGGACCTCATCTTCGCGGTGGATTCGATTCCGGCCATCTTCGGCATCACACGCGACCCGTTCCTCGTCTTCACGTCGAACATCTTCGCGGTGCTGGGCCTGCGGTCGATGTACTTCCTGCTCGCGGCGGTGATCGAGCGCTTCTACCTGCTGAAGTACGGGCTGGCGATCATCCTGTCGTTCATCGGAGTGAAGATGTTGGGCGAGAGCTTCTTCCACATCGATATCGTCGTATCGCTCGGCGTGGTGCTGGGGACGCTGGCAGCGTCGATCCTGGCATCGCTGCGCTGGCCGCGGCCGGAAGAAGTGCCCGAACCCATGCGGCGCGAGGCGGTCGGCACCGGGTCGATCTTCGGTGCCTTCCGGTCATGGCGCCGCCGCAAGCCCTGATTCAGCGGCGTTCCGCCGCGTCGCGGATGTCGAGCAGGATTTCGAGATAGAGCTGCTCGCGACGGTATGCGAAGTCGAGCGTGGCCATCTGGGCCGGGTCGGTGCCGGATTTCGCGCGATCGAACGCCTCGCGGTACATCGTTTCCAGGTTTTCCATGATACGGTCGCGCGAGCGTGACATACGCATCTTCTCGAGGGCGCTGAGGGTCAGACGAGGGAAGTCGTCGGCCGGGTCCGCAGTGGCCGGTGACGGCGAGAGCAGGATTCGCTTCGCGGCGTCCAGCAGGAAACGCCGCGGCTGAATGGGATCGGGCATCGGCGTGAAAGGTACCGTGTGACTCGCGTCACTACCATGAACGTCGGCCGCGATTGCGCACAGGTTGCCGTGCACCCAGTTTCCGCCGCATGTCCGACAGCGTGTTGTATCGCCGCAAGCTGGCCCATGGACCGGAAGTGCGCATTCGTCGCACTTCGGCCGATGGCGCCACGCCGGTCACGGCGGTCATCGATGTGGACCGTCGGGCGGGAACGCCGAGGGAAAAGGAGGGAGGAGATCCACCGCCGTTGAAGACGGCTACGGCCGGGAGTGACACCGAGGTGCTGGCCGCATTGAAAGCGGACGCGGATGATGATCGGGTGATCGCATCGCTGCTACGCGCCAAGGGGCTGCGCTAAAGAGAACGCCCGGCGAGCGGGGCATGTCAGATCATAGGCGGAAGAAGACGAGGTCTTCGACGACCTTCCCATCGCGAAGATGCTCTTTCACGATTCGCTTCAACGACCCAGGCGTGACGCCCGAATACCAGACCCCCTCCGGATAGACCACGACAATCGGTCCACCGGCACAGACGCCGAGGCACGGAGTCTCTCCCCGCTTCACCCGAGTGGGACCAAACAAGAGATCAGCTTCGTCGAGCAACTCGGGCAATAGCGCGTAGAGTTCCCGACCACCGCGATTGGGCGAGCAAAAGCCGCCCGTGCAAACAATCACGTGACGGCGATACGGTTCCATCGTTGCTTCCATGGCGGTATACTCGCCTTGAGCACGCCCGATCTCAACCGGAGCGACGGTGACACCGCAAAACACGAATGTCGGCGACCTGATTGTCGCCGTGGAACGACCGGCCGCGACGACGCACAAACCGCCCGTCCTCCTCATCCACGGCATGTTCGGCGGCGCTTGGTACTGGGAGGGATACCAGTCCCTGCTCGCATCCCGCGGCTATTCCAGCCATGCCATCAACCTGCGCGGCCACCACGGCAGTCGGCCGGTGCACGACATCGGCAAGGTGCCGCTTCGCGATTACATCGCCGACGCCACAGAAGTCGCGCGCGCCCTCAAGAACCCGATTGTCATCGGACATTCGATGGGCGGACTCATCGCGCAGAAACTCGCGGAGGCCGGCCTCTGCCGCGCCTGCGTCCTGCTGGCGGCCGCGCCGCCACGCTGGATTCCCGTCGTCAGCTGGGTGCTGCTGATCCGACAACTGAAGTACGCCAAGGGACTCACGCTGTTCGAGCCGCTGGTGCCGGACCGCTCGGACGCCGACGCGCTGATGTTCAACCGCACGCCGATGAGCGATCGCGCCGCGTTCTTCCCGCGCCTCGTGCCAGAGAGCGGACGTGCCGGCTTTGACGCGAGCTTCGGCATCGTCGGCGTGAACGAGCGCCGCGTGACCGCGCCGATGTACACCGTCACCGGCAGCGACGACAAGTTCATCGTACCGCGCGTGGCCCGCGCCATCGCCGCGAAGTACCGCGCGCCACTCAAGGTGTACGACGGATTCGCGCACCACATCATGAATGAGCCGGGGTGGGAGAAACCCGCCAAGGACATCGTCGACTGGATGGACCAACACTGATGCCGGACTTCGCTTCCATCGACATGCGCGTCGGCACGGTGCTGACCGCGACGACGTTTCCCGAAGCGCGCAAACCGGCGTTCAAGCTCAGCATCGACTTCGGCCCGGAACTCGGCGTCAAACGCTCCAGCGCACAGCTCACGGTGCACTACGCGCCGGATCAACTGGTCGGACGGCAAGTGATCGCGGCGGTGAACCTCGGCATGCGGCGCATCGCCGGGTTCGAGAGCGAAGTACTGGTGCTGGGCGCAATGCCGACCGCGACGGAAGTAGTTTTGCTGGCACCCGACCAACGCGTCGCCAACGGCACGCGCATCGCCTGACTCACTTCCTTTATATGACCAATCCGGATCCGAAGCCCGCACCCCGCCCCTCCACCGGCAACCCGATCGCGAAATCGCGCGCCGAGTGGCGCAGCGGCCTGGAGTTCGTGGTCGGCGTCGGCAATCGCACGCACGTGATCGACGGCAGCTCGAAGGTGGCGCCGTCGCCTGTTGAGACCCTGCTCGGCGCGGTGGGCACGTGCGCGGCGAGTGATGTGGTCGAGATTCTGGCCAAGCAGCGCACGCCGGCCGAGAAGCTTTCGGTGGACGTGATGGCGATCCGGCGCGCCGAGTTTCCGCGCCGAGTGGAAACGCTCGAACTGACGTTCACGATCACCGGCCCCGGCATCCAGCGCGTCGCGGCCGAACGCGCCATCGACCTTTCGATTCAGAAATACTGCACAGTGGCGGCGAGCATGGCCGGGGACATCACGATGTCCTCGACGCTGGTGCTCAATGGAGAAACCGGCGCCCCCGTGAACCAGCCGATGTTCTCCAGAAGCTTCAAAAACTA
>ERZ1292623.1967-Hain-H51-01um-R1-1967-length-19024-cov-7_pt1 | contig 19024 bp, 22 predicted proteins | sample MGYA00564398_ERZ1292623 | MGnify/ENA primary metagenome ERZ1292623 (study PRJEB36523, sample SAMEA6512633) | groundwater metagenome | collected 2019-01-07 | study: AquaDiva: Metagenomics assemblies of 32 groundwater samples | reverse complement strand
TTTTCCCTTCCACCCAAGAGCAGAGATGAGAATGTTCGTGTCTAGGAAGACCTTCGTCTTGCCCATTTCACAGCTTCATTAACATCTTCCGGAGTAACTTTCTGCTTTTTGAATTGTTTCTTAATCTCCTGAGACAATTTCTGAAATTCTGCTTTTACATTTGGTATTTCGACTTTCTTAAACAGAATCCCGCCTTTTACCGGAAATGGCACAAATCTATCTCCCGTAGCAAAGCCTTCTTCCATCCGTATACTCTGAGGAACAACCAACTGCCCTTTTGGACTCATTTTTACAAGATCGGTTTCCATCTTACTTACCTCCCGAATTATGTTAAACAATTAAACTGTTGAACTATTTAAATGTTTCTACAAAATGTAAAAACTTATTTACTTATTAATGGTTTAAATCTCTCTATTTGTTTTCTAAACTCTAAGTCAGCTTCCTGAAATACTTGAGGGTATTGTTCCAAATGTTCATCTCTGTATAACCTCAGATGAAACTCCAATATTCCAAAAGGCGTACACCCAGAATTATCATGACAGACCATATCAACATTTTCATCTCCATTACTATCTTCGTAATGTCTATATGGGCAATCAATCCTGGTTACTTCAACTGCTCCATCCGGGTGGATAATCAGCTCAGTATGATCAAAAGGTCCATCTATTTTTTTAAAAACTTTCGCACCATCCCACATTTGATAGCCTACATTGTGATGTTTAAAAAAATTAGAAGCAGCAGTTAATGAAACTAATGACCCTGAAAGCAAGGATAACCATAATGCGAAAGGAATACCCCGTGATATTATTTTTTTGGCAGTTGAGCCAATCATTATAAAAGTAAATAATCAGCTACGATTAAAAAACTTTCTAAAACCCAAGAAAAAAGTGATGCTAAATTAACAGTTCAATATTCAGTAATCTTTATATGGCATCACTAACAGCCAAATCAAATGAATAACGACTACACCACAAAAGTAACCAACTGCACGTGCGGTGGATCACTAAAAGAAAAGACAAAATACAAATTTAAACATAACAACATACAATTCTTATTCCAACAATGCAATAACTGCAAAAGACTAGTGCTAAACCCAACACTAAAGGAGGAACATACAAGCATGGCGTTCCAACAAGAATATTATGGCGCTGGTGAAACAAAATTTATAGGCCCTGGAGAAAAAATAATCTCCTGGTTTCGCAATAGAAGAGCAGTTAAAGCAAAGAAATTAATTCCTAACAATTCAAAAATACTTGACTTTGGATGCGGTAACGGAAACTTCTTATCATTCTTTATTAATCATGGTTGTGAGTGTTATGGCAATGAATTCTCAGAACTATCCGCAGCAAGAGCAAAAAAACAAAAAGGATTACATATCAAAACTGGAGAAATATCATCAGAAGACTATCCAAAAAGCTTCTTTAACATGATAAGCTTATGGCATGTAGCTGAACATCTGAAAGACCCGGATACTACAATAAATTATTTATATCAATGGATGGCTCCAGGCGGGGTATTACTATTTGCTGTACCAAACATTGGTTCATGGCAAGCAAGAATTTTCAAGGGAAAATGGTTTGGAATGGAACCACCCAGAACATTTTTTCAGTATAATATCAGTGCTATCAACTATTTATTCAAAGATAAATTTAAGATCGAGGAAACTAACTATCTCTCATGGGAACAAAACCTTTACTGGATATTACAAAGCGTTCTTAATGTTATGGGTTTTGAAAGAGATGACTTTTACAGTTTGATAAAGGGTAATAGAAAAGTCCATTACAGAGACATACTACAAGTAACTATCATTGGAGTCATAATTATCCCTTCAATAATCATGACCTACCTTGAAGCACTATCCGGTAATGGAGGAAGCGTAGAAATAGTAGCAGAAAAAATATAATAATCTTTGTTGAAAGATTACGTTTAGATTAAGCTTATAAACTACAACAAAAATGGAAGACACATGGTAAATGAAGTAGAAGAACAAAGAGTTCATGTGTTCAACGCGGTGATAGAAGGTCATCCTCCAAGATCATGTGGTGAATGCTACTACATGCTAACACATTTGGATGTACATGCTGGAGTAACAGGCTTATATGATCAACACGAGAAGTTGGTATTGTATGGAATGTATGATCCTAAAGTAGCTAACTCAGGCATAATAAGAGCCACATGGGATAAAGAACAGATACACAATGTAGGCCAATTAGGCCACCTAAAAGGGGTTGTAGTTAAAGATGGTAAGATTATTAGACAAGCTGCTATAACTACACATAACTTAATGGCTCTACGCGATGGTAGATTATTTATAAGAGACGAAATAACTGATGAACGCTACAAATCTACTTTTGGAAGATATTTAGGAGCATTACCATACATATTACGTTACGCAAAATTCTTGTTTGAAGATGAACGTTTGGAAGAACTAGTAAGAAAAGCTTTAGAACAATCAAAATAAGCTTACAAACCACAACCAAAATGGAAGACATAAATGGCAAGTGAAGCAGCACAAGAACCCCAAATTGATCATGCATTCAATGTTTTAATAGAATGCAAAGCATCAGATTCACAGTCATACATAAGCTATATCCCAGCAAACAGATACGTGTCGGATAACGCAACAAAAATATCTGATTATCACAACGTATTTCGCTTATGTCGCGCGGGTGATCCCATGCTGAGTGACCCATGTCCATGTTGGATATCACCATTAGTCTATACCGATACGTCTGTTTTAACAAACGAAGGTACAATTGTTAAACACTGCTCAACAAGCGACCACAGAGTACTCGTTCTAAGAGACGGAAGAGTATTTGTAAACAACAAAACGATCAACAACCGCTATAATGATGCAGGGTTATTCAACATGGTACATGTTATAACAGATCATGCAATGCGCTTATTTGATGATGAAGAGCTAGAAAAACGCGTAAGACACGATTTGAATAGTAGACATAAATAATTATAATGAGCCCGCGAGGATTTGAACCCCGATCAACCGGTCCGAAGCCGGTCGCACTTTCCAGGTTATGCTACGAGCCCTTAGAATTGGACAATGTCTATACTTAAAATGTTTTGTGTTAAAAATAATAAACATAATATTTTTATATGCTTAAAAGAGTTATAACAATAACAAAAGTGGTGATCAAATGAAAAGATATGAACTTCTAATCAACGGGAGAAATGTAAAACCATCGTCAAAAAAGTACTTTATAGATTTTAATCCAGCAACCCTAAAACCAATAGCTAGATTCCCGTTAGGCAATGAAAAAGATTTAGAAAAAGCAATAATCACAGCAAAAAAAGCACTACCTAAATGGAAAAATACACCAGCACCAAGAAGAGGCCAAATATTACTAAAAATTGCAGAAATAATGAAAGAAAGAAAACAAAAACTTGCAAGAGGTATAACAGAAGAAATGGGAAAAGTACTAAAGGAAACATTAGGAGACGTTCAAGAAGGTATAGACATATTTGAGTATATGGCGGGAGAGGGCAGAAGACTATTTGGAAATACTACACCATCAGAAATGAGGAATAAATCATGCTACACAATAAGACAACCAATCGGGGTAGTTGGATTAATAACACCATGGAATTTTCCAATAGCAATACCATCATGGAAACTAGCCCCAGCATTAATATGCGGAAATACATGCGTAATAAAACCAAGTTCTGATACACCTAGAGCAGTGTACTCAATGCTTGAAATATTCAAAGAAGCGGGTATACCAGACGGAGTAGTGAACATAGTAACTGGACAGGGAGAGAGCGTTGGCGCAGCACTAATAAAACACCAAGAAGTAAATGCAATATCATTTACAGGAAGCAGAGACACAGGATTGTACATAACAAAAAACGCGGGAATAAAAAAAGTTGGATTGGAATTAGGCGGAAAGAATGCAATCTTAGTCATGGAAGACGCAGACCTAAATAATGCAGTTGAAGGAATATTATGGGGAGCATTCGGAACAAGCGGCCAGAGATGCACTGCTACATCAAGATTATTAGTCCACAAAAAAATTAAGAAAAAATTACTAAACAAGTTATTAACAAAAACAAAAAAACTACGATTAGGCAACGGATTAAATAAAAAAACAGACGTTGGCCCACTAATAAACAAGAAAGCAGTAGAAAAAGTACAAAAATATGTTGACATTGGAAAAAAAGAAGGAAAATTACTATGCGGAGGATTCATTCCTAAAATCAATGGAAATTTTTATTCACCAACAATATTTGAAGTAAAGAATACAAATAAACGCATAGCACAAGAAGAAATATTCGGGCCATTTTTAACTGTAATAACTATAAAAAATATACAAGAAGCAATAAAAAAAATCAACAACACAAACTATGGATTAAGCTCAAGCATCTACACCAAAAGTATTGTATACGCAATGAAAGCAATTGAAGAAATAGAAACAGGAATTGTTTATGTAAACAGCCCAACAATAGGAGCAGAAGTACACTTACCATTCGGAGGAATAAAACAAACCGGAAACGGAACAAGGGAAGCAGGTATTATGGGCATTGAAGAATTTTCTGAAATAAAAACAGTATACATTGATTACTCAGGAAAATTACAAAAAGCACAAATTGACAAGGTTGAATAACATGGGAGAATACACAAATTTAGACAGAAGGAAATCAAAAAAAGAAAAAAAACTTAAAAGAAGATACAGAGTATACAAGAGGGGAGGAAGCAAAAGAACAAATGAGCATACTAATTAAAACAAAAATACCTGGACCTAATTCAAGAGTTGTACTAAAAAAACTAGAACGATTAAACGGAGCATGGGTCACAAAATATCCATTCGTGTACAGCAAAAACGGAAAAGGCTGCTACTTCAAAGACTTAGATGGCAACACATTTTTAGATTTCGCATCACAAATCGCATCAAACCCGCTTGGATACAACCACCCAGAACATTTAAAGGTTATAAAAAAATACAAGAAAAGAACACCAATAAAATATGCAGGCGCAGATTTTGCTGTAGAAGAACAAGTAAGTCTGTTAGAGGAGCTACTAAGCATAACCCCAAAAAAATTAAACGCAGCATTCTTAATAAGTTCAGGAGCTGAAGCAGTAGAAAACTGTATGAAAATAGCAATGAGGTTACGACCTCACGCAAAAACATGCATATCATTTCAAGGCGCATTTCATGGCAGAACACTCGGCGCTTTATCATTAACAAACTCTAATAGCATACACAAAAAAGGATTCTTTACAATACCAACAGAGCGGCTACCATTTAGCGAAGAAGCATCTGAAAAATTAGAAAGAATACTCAAACAAGAAGTAACACCTGAAGACATTGCTTTTGTGATATTAGAACATGTACAGGGCGAAGGGGGATACAGAGTGCCTGACAAAAACATGGTAATAAAAGTGCGTAATATATGCCAAAGAAAAAAGATACCTTACATAGCAGATGAAGTACAAGCAGGAATGGGAAGAACAGGAAGATGGTGGGCATTCCAACACTTTGGAATTGAACCAGACATAATGAGCAGCGCAAAGGCATTAGGTGTAGGAGCAGCTATAACAAACAAGAAAAACTTTCCAGAACCAGGCGCAATATCAAGCACATGGGGAGGAGGGCAGATAATTGATATGGCAATGGGTGTTGCAACAATAAGAACAATAAAAAAAGATGGTTTATTATCAAAGAATCTAAAACACGGAGAATACTTAAGAAAAAGATTAAGAGAAATAAGTGAACAAAATAAAATGTATGATGTACGCGGGCTTGGCCTAATGGTCGGATTTGATGTAAGCGATGGTAATGTAAGAAAAAACTTTGTACAACAATGCCTAAAAAATGGGCTTGTACTTATGGGCGCAGGTGAAAAAAGTATTAGGATAATCCCACCTTATGTCGTAACAACTAAAGAAATAGATGAAGCTTTAAGTGTTATAGAACACTCAATAAAAATATGTAACCGTATAAAAAGATAAGCAGTATGAAAAAAATAATTGTTATAGCACTAGGAGGAAATGCTCTTGTAAAAAAAGGAAAATATTCAATTAAAGACCAACAAAGAGTTATACAAAATACCACCAAAAAAATTGTTTCATTACACAAACAGTATAATATTATAATAACACATGGTAATGGCTTTCAAGTTGGGAACATCTTAATAAGAACAGAAGAAGCACTGGGAAAAGCTTATGCCTTACCATTAGAAGTGTGCGTTGCAGAATCTGAAGGTGAAATAGGCTATCTGATACAACAGAGTGTGCTAAACAATTCACCAAAAGCTCATGTAGTATCATTGCTAACACAAGTATTAGTTGATAAAAAAGATAATGCTTTCAAGAATCCAACAAAACCAATAGGCCCAGCATATAGCTCTCCAAATATTTTTAAAAAAAAGAAACTTCCATACCTATTCCAAAAAGGTAAAGGCTACAGAAGAATAGTTCCATCACCAAAACCAATTAAGATACTTGAAGCTAACAGTATTAAACATTTAATAAAAAAACAAGATATTGTAATAGCAGCAGGCGGAGGCGGAATACCTGTAATAAAAACAAATAATGGATACAAAGGAGTAGAAGCAGTAATTGACAAGGATCTAGCATCACAAGTTCTTGGTAATTCTATCAAAGCACATACTCTATTAGTTTTAACAGATGTACAACAAGCAGCACTAAACTACCGAAAGCAAAATCAAAAAGGAATTGATAAAATGACAATAAAGCAAGCAGAGGGTTACATACAAGAACAACAATTCGGTGTTGGCAGTATGCAACCAAAAATATTAGCTGGGATAAACTTTCTAAAAAATGGTGGTAAAAAATTTATTATAACAAATCCAAACACGATGAAGAAAGCTTTAAATGGAAAAGGAGGAACACATATACTAAAGGGGTGAAGATGGATAAAATAAGAGTGATCATTGCTGGAGCAGCCGGGAGAGATTTTCATGATTTTAATACATATTTTAGAAATAATCCAACATATAATGTAGTCTGCTTTACAGCAGCACAGATACCAAACATTTCAGGAAGAAAATACCCAAAAGAACTGGCAGGAAAATTATACCCCGCAGGGATAAAGATTTACGATGAAAAAAACATAGAGGAACTAATTAAAAAACTTAAGATAGATTTTGTATTCCTCGCCTATTCTGATTTATCACACCAAGAAGTTATGGATTTAGGATCAAGAGTACTAGCAGCAGGCGCACACTACGGAATGCTGGGCAGACACCACACAATGATTACTTCCAAAAAACCAGTTGTTGCAATATGCGCAGTAAGAACAGGATGCGGAAAATCATCAGTATCAAGAGCCGTTGCAAAATATTTTTATGACAAAGGACAGAAAGTTGTAGCCATACGCCACCCAATGCCATATGGAGACTTAAAAAAACAAATATGCCAAAGATTTGCACAGTACAGTGATTTAGACAAACAAAAGTGTACAATAGAAGAAAGAGAAGAATACGAACCATGGATAGAACAGGGTATTGTGATTTATGCCGGAGTAGACTATGAAAAAATAATAAGAATGGCAGAAAAAGAAGCTGATGTGATCATATGGGATGGAGGAAATAATGATTTGCCATTTTACCAACCAAGATTACACATTGTCTTAACAGATCCTCACAGACCCGGACACGAACTTATGTACTATCCTGGAGCTGTAAACCTAAGAATGGCAGATGTAGTGATAATAAGTAAGTATAATACTGCTGATAAGAAAAATGTAAAAATTGTTGAAGATAATACTAAGAAAGTTAATCCTAAAGCTAAAATTTTATACGGATCACTTGAATTAATTCCATCTAATCCAGGCATGATACGCAATAAAAACGTGCTCATAGTAGAAGATGGACCAACACTTACACATGGAGGCATGACCTACGGCGCTGGAACTCTAGCAGCAAAGAAATACCATGCCAAGCATATTATAGACCCGAGAGAAATAGCAGTTGGAGAAATAAAAAAAACTTTTACAAAATACCCCGGAATAGGTAAATTATTGCCTGCAATGGGATATAATAAAAAACAAATAAAAGATTTACAAAAAACAATCAATAGAGTTAAATGTGATATAGTTATAGATGGAACTCCAGTAAACTTACAAAAAATACTAAAAATAAACAAGCCATGGGTAACTGTTGAATATACGTATAAAGACGCAGGAAAAATAAAACTAAATAACCTGTTGAAGAGAATCTTATGAGACATTTATTAAACTTAAATGACTTAGAAGCTCAAGAAATATTTAATATAATAACTTTAGCACAGAAAATAAAGAAGAATCCAGACTTGTATAACAAAGTACTTCACAGAAAAACATTAATCATGTTATTTGAAAAACCTTCATTAAGAACAAGACTAAGCTTCGAGATAGGTATGACCCATTTAGGAGGACATGCTATTTACTATGATGTAACAAGCTCCCCATTACACAAAGGAAAAGAAAGCTTATCAGACACAGCAAAAGTAATGTCAAGAATGGCAGATATCATAATGGCAAGAACTTACTCACATGAAAAATTAGAAGAATTTGCCGGGCACTCTGAAGTACCTGTAATAAACGGTCTTACAGACTTGTACCATCCCTGCCAGATATTAGGTGATTTACTAACAATAAAAGAAAAGAAAAACACATTGAAGGCATCAATTGCATATTATGGAGATTGCAGAACAAATGTAGCAAACAGCTGGATGTTAGCATCAAAAAAGTTAAACTTTAAGCTAATACTTGCCGGGCCAAATAAACCGCTCAAAGAACTATTTGATAAAACAAAAAGTAATGTAACATGGGTTCGTAATCCAAAGAAAGTACAACCAACAGATGTAGTTTATACAGACAGCTGGATGTCGTATAATATTCCGGCATGGAAAAAAACCATTAGGCAAATAATGTTCAAAAAATACCAAGTTAATTCTAATGTTATGAAACGAGCCAAAAAAAATGCAATATTCATGCATGACATGCCAGCAATAAGAGGTATGGAAGTAACAACAGAAGTAATAGACGGAAAACAAAGTATTATACTCGATCAAGCTGAGAATAGATTACACATAGAAAAAGCAATATTAATATGGCTACTGAAACATAAAGCTTATTAAAACAAATGTGCTGTTAAACTTATGAAACAAGGTAACACTGGTAATACAAAGCTTTTATTTAAACTTATGAAAGAGTTAGGCCCTTCTGGAAATGAGATCAACGTTCGTAATATGATTAAAAAAGAAATGAAAAAATACGTTGATAAGCTATACGCAGACAAATTTGGAAATCTTATATGCCTAAAAAAAGGAAGCGGAACAAGAATAATGCTTGCAGCGCACATGGATGAAATAGGTTTGATGGTTAAAAAGATAGAAACAAATGGATTCTTAAGGATATCAACAGTCGGAAGTTTAGACACAATAAGCCTGATAGGACAACCAGTTGTAATACTCAACGACAAGAACAAGGAAATATGCAAGGGGATGATATCATTCCCGCAATTCCATGATGCACTAGACATAACTGAACTGCCAAAATTAGAAGATCTTTATGTTGATGCAGGAGTTGATGGTACAACACTCAAAAGGAAGGGGGTAAAAATAGGAAATTATATGATACCAATACAATCCGTACATCAACTTGGCAGCGAAAAAATAATCAGCGGAAAAGCAATAGATGATCGGGTTGGATGCTACGCGCTCATTGAACTTGCAAGGAGACTTAAACAAATAAAAACAAAAGAAAGTATTTATTTTGTGTTTACAGTACAAGAAGAGATAGGAATGTATGGAGCAAAAACAGCTGTATGGAATCTTAAACCTGATTGGGGGATAGCTGTAGATGCTACTACTGCAAAAGATTCAGAACTTAGAGGGAGATGTATTATCGGTACTGGTCCATATATCACAATAAAGGACGCAGATATGATTGGTAACAGGCAAATTAACGAGCTGTTACAAGAAATTGCAAAGGAAAAACGTATCCCGCTACAATTAGAAGTTGATGATTATGGAACAACCGACGCAACATCTATTATGTTATCCCGGGAAGGGATACCATCTACAACAATATCAGTGCCTGTAAGGAATATACATTCTTGCGCAGGAATTTGTAACCTTAACGATGTGGAATATCTAATACAAATACTGTACCATCTATTAATAAAACCACAGAAAAAATATGTTACTTAAATATTCTCTAAGAAATTAATTAATGTTCTAACACAAACTCCCGTAGCTTGAGGACCTACGTAATGGTATTCTGAGCTGATAAATGCTGGTCCAGCAATATCTAAATGAACCCATGGTTGATTATCCACAAAATTCTGCAAGAATAACGCAGCAGTAATCGTTCCAGGACCAAATTTCTCAGATGAAATATTACTTATATCGGCCAAATTATTTTTCATAAGCTCATTATAATCTTCAAACAAAGGCAACTCATGAAAATTTTCTCCTACCTTCTTACCAGAGGAGATTATATTATTGATCGCTTTTTCATTGTTACCAAGAATAGCACTTATCTTTGTACCAACCGCAACAACTGCCGCCCCAGTTAAAGTTGCCATGTCAACAGTTAATTTTGGCTTGTACTTTTTTATTGAATAAGACAAAGCATCAGCAAGTATTAAGCGGCCTTCAGCATCGGTATTCCCTATGTATACTGTTTTCCCGCTATAAGACCTAAAAATATCACCAGGTTTATACGCCCCATTTGAGATAGCATTCTCACATACTGCCATGACACCAACCAAATTAGCCTTAATCTTCAGCTGAGATGCAACTCTTAATAGCCCGAGAACAGTTGCTGCCCCGGTCATATCAGCACGCATATCCTCAATAGATCCAGTAGGCTTCAAATTTAAACCACCAGAATCAAAAATAATACCCTTACCAACAAAAGAATAAACATCCTTAGATGACGGATTACCATGATATTCTAAAACAATCAAACGAGGCGGAGTAACAGCCCCAGCACCAACTGCTAATAATAAGTTCATACCAAGTCTTTTAAGATCTTTTTCATCAAAGACAGTTATTTTTAACTTGTTCTCCTTCGCAGTTTTTCTCGCAATATCCTCCAAGATCAATGAAGTTTTATCCCTAGCATTCTCATTGGCTAAGTCTCTCACAAAGTTAGCCCCTTTAGCTACAATAACTGCATGATCTATCACATTTTTCAGCTTAGGATTATCATCTAAAACAGTTATCTGAGAAAATCTTGTGCCTTTGTCTTTATCATCAGATTTATACTTGTCAAACCTATAATTACTTAACAAAATTGAGGTAAGAATTGCATCAGTTACTTCTTCCAGTTTAAGTTTAGTTTTTGGCAAACTCAGCGAGAAAGATTTTATTTTAAGGGAGTTTAACTTTTTTTGAACTTGATGGTATGCTCGCCTTATCTTTTCTAGCGTAACACTTTCTTCCTTACCAAGGCTTACATAAATAACCCTTTTTGATTTGAAGCTTTCATGATAGGAAAGATAAACTTCATATTGTTCAGCCTTAAAATCTTTATTTAGCAAAGCTTTTTGTAGATCTTTAGATAAATCCTTACTTGGCTTGACCCCTTCGAAAATAGGGATTACTAAAGCTTCATCAACAACTGACTCAACAGCCTTACTAGAAGTTACTACCTTCATACGAGTGAATAAATCAACGGAATTATAAGGTTTTCTATCTATTGCAATAAGTAACAATCAAAGTAGACTGTTCATAATCTCTTTAACACTATCTGGCTTTGCTTGCCCCTTAGTTTTTTTTATAACCTGCCCAACCAAGAAATTAAGAGCCTCTCCTTTGCCATCACGAAAATCTTTAACAGCATTAGGAAATTCATTGATAGCTTCATTGCATAAATTACTAAGCATTGCAGATCCAGAAATAACTTTTAGTTCGTGCTCATTAATATGCTGTTTAACAGAAAAAGGCTTTTCAACTAACATTTCAAGAATCTTTTGAGCATTCTGATCAGTAATCTGTTTTTCTTCAAGAAATGATAACAACTCAATTAAATGAGTGGAAGTAATTTTAGTATCAGACAACTCTTTTTTAGCGTAATTAAGCACCCTGGATAATTCTCTACGAATCCACCTAGCAGCAAGAACAGGATCAACTTTTTTAGAAACTTCATTAAATATTTTAGCTAATTGAGGATTATTAGCAATGATCTTGGCATCAGAAGAATCAATATTCAGATCAGAAACCCACCGCTTAACCAAAGACTCTGGAAGCTCAGGAAGTTCTGATTCTGAAGATCTTATAAGCTCAGAAGAAATATCAATTGGAACAAGATCAGGATCAATAATATACCCATAATCATCTTCACCCTCTTTAACACGCTGAAAATAAGTAATACCCCTATCAGTATCCCACCCCCAAGTTTCTTTTCTCTTTGGTGGTGTTGATAATGACTCCTGGCGCTTAATCTCATAGACAATTGCACGCTCAATCTCCTTAAAGCCAGTTATGTTCTTCACTTCAATTCGTTCACCACCATCAATAGAAACATTAGCATCTGCTTTTATAACACCGGACGCTGGATCAAATACATCAAGATAATCTATGATAGTCTGAAGTTTTTTAAGAAATTCTCTAGCCTCATCAGGAGAAGATATTTCTGGTTTAGTAACTATCTCACATAAAGGAATACCAGAACGATTGTAATCTATAAGCACATAATTAGAGCTAGAAATACCAGCCGGATGAACCAAAGCTCCTGGATCCTCTTCAATATGCACTCTTTGAATACTAATTTTCTTGCCAGAATCAAGAGTGATGTATCCATCATTACCTAATGGCTGTTCGTACTGAGTTATCTGATAATTTTTTGGCAAGTCAGGATAAAAATAAGTTTTCCTTGAAAAGACAAGTTTGTTGTAAATTTTACATTTTAAAGCCAGAGCTAATTTTAATGATAAAAAGAATGCCCTTTTGTTTAATACTGGTTTACTGCCAGGATGACCAAGACATATCGGGCAAGTATGGGTATTAGGCGGGGAATCTTGTCTTGGAAGTGAACACGAACAAAAAAGTTTTGTGTTTAATTTGTTAATTGTAGCATGAACTTCTAAACCTATCAATACCATAACAGGACAGTAATGGTTGTACTTTTATAGTTTTCTAGATGTAAATTAATCATGATTTGTGTTATTGTATGGGGCATCTCTTGTAGAGCTAGTTTTTTGTACAAATTATTTATCACCGTAAGTGCAACATCTAACTTGTCCAGCTCCATGAATTACATTATTTCCTTTCGGCGCAAATTTTTGTTTGTAACCCATATTGTCTAGTGTTTGTATCCGAAAACTTTATCGTAATCCTTATGATCAAAAATATCCATCACAAAATTTATGACTTCTAGTTTATTTCCTGTAATTGTGTAAACCAATCTCCAACGATTAGCCAATTCAATTCTCCAAATATTCTCAGCATCATATTTTTTGGCATACTTATCAGGCAATTGCCTTCTAGGAACTTGATCACCTGCAAACGGATTCTTCTTTAGTAAATCTATCACCCTTTCAATTGATCTTAAAAGAGTTTGATGAAAAGAACTTTCAATTCCTTTCATTTTTTCTTCTCCAACTATTCTATTCAGTTCTTGAAAAACCTAGTCTGCCTCTTCGGAGAGAACAACTTTTATCTCTTTGTTTTCAAACATTATAACTCTCTCCCGTTCTCAATTGCTCTTTTTAGTTTTGGACTTGGGTTGTAAATCCAGAGTATTCCTTTATGACTGTCTATGATTAAACCTCTGCCCTCCATATATTCCAAGATTAGATTGAGAGTTTGATGCATTATTTTGTTTGGCAATCTTCTTTTTAGCTCTTCACGGCTAATCATAACATCTGCCGTTTTCAAGACCTTCTCTACCATTAACATTGTTTTCAAACTTGGATAGTGTATTATTTGACTCATTTTATATGTTTTTATATTATACTCTATATGGACTTATATATAAATCTTTTGGAATACAGGGCTGCGAGATAAAATTACTTAATTTTGTCCCAAGGCAAAGCCACAACTATAACAAATTTTTTAAACCTAACATTCTAAAAAAGATCAAATGGAAATGATCGGCGGACAAGCAGTAATTGAAGGTGTAATGATCAAGAATAAGAACAGAATAGCAACTGCTGTAAGAACACGTGATGGAATCTTAGTAAAAACCCAAAATTTTAAGTCAGTAACAGAGAAACATAAATTACTAAAACTACCAATAATAAGGGGCACAATTATCTTAATAGAAACAGTAGTTATTGGTACAAAGATATTAAGCTGGTCCGCAGATATAGCAATGAAAGGCACTGATAAAAAAAACAAGAATAATAGCACTTCGTTAATAATACCAACATTACTTGCAATAATAATAGCAGTTGGTATATTCATGTTTTTACCATTATGGGCAACAACAAATTTTTTTAATTTAGAAAAAAACGCAGGATCATTTAACTTACTAGCAGGAGCAATACGGATTGGCTTATTCATATTGTACATTTATGCAATATCATACTGGAAGGACGTAAAAATATTGTTTAGGTATCATGGAGCAGAACACAAAATAGTGAACTGTTATGAAAATGAATTAAGTCCATGCGTAGACTCAGCAAAAAAATATTCAAGAATCCATAACAGATGCGGAACAAGTTTTTTGTTAGTAGCCTTAATAATAGCGATAATCGGCTTTGCTATCATAGATACGAGCGTTGGATTACTGTTAGGATATACTAACTTATTGATCAGGTTAGCTACACATTTATTATTCCTACCATTAATCCTGGGAGTATCATATGAAGTTATAAGAAAGGCACAAAACCCAAATTGGTTCATAAAAATCTTGATAACACCAGGGTTATTATTACAAAAGATTACAACCGGAGAACCAGATGATAAACAATTAGAAGTCGCATTATACGCATTAAAGAATGTTACAACATAGATAATAATAAGCATTTTACCGGAAATTCTTAACACAAACATATACTTTCCAAAAAAGCAAATTTTATAAAAGAGCAAAAATCATAAAAGGCATGGAAAGTACAACAATAATCGGAGGTGCTATAGCTCTTCTGGTAATTATTATTATAATCTCAATATTTGCAAGAACATCAGAAAAAAAATATTACAAAAAAGCAGAGAGAGCACATAAGCAATCCGTAAAATATCATGAGCTTGGAGATTCAGAAATTGCGGGAGAATACGCAGAAGAAGCGATAACTTACAGGAAAAAAGCAGAGGCGATGAATAATGCAGTGGTTTGAACAACTAGACTTTGACGATAATCCATTTAAGGATACTGAAGAAACAAACCTTATTGGATATGAAAGCACAGTTAATGAGATTCTATATAACATTGACGCAGGTAATCTTATATTTGTTGAAGGAGAAAATGGCAGCGGAAAAACAGCCCTGTTAAAAAAAGCAATAAAACAATTCAGAGGCCACGGAAAAGTACTATACCTAGACTGCGAAAAGATAAAAGCACTAAACATTGAGAAAATTATTGAAAAACGCAAAGGCTTTATTGCAAAGCTTATTGGAGAAAAACCAAGGAGAATGATTCTTTTAATGGACAACACAAGTGAGCTTGATAAAAAAAATACAGAAAGACTAAAGTACTTCTATGATCAAGACTACATAAAGTCAGTGATATTCACAGGAGAGAACATGAACACTGTACACTTCTCTGACTCACTAGTGGACAGATTAAAGAAAGTAATTAAAATACCTGAAGTTAGCAAACAACAAGCATACATGATACTAAAAGATAGAATTAAAAGTGATAATATGTTTTCACAAGAGGTAGCACAAGAATTGTTTAAAAGATCACAAAATGTTAAAATGTTCTTGCAAAATGCAGAAGAACTAGCAAAAAGAGCTGTTGAAAACAAAGGCAAATCAGTAACAATCGAAATGGTGGACTCAATACTACCCCAATCAGGAGTAAAAATTGAAAATACAAAAGAAGTGTTTACTGAAAGCGACGTAATGCAATTAGGTGAAGAAATAATAGACGAGGACCCAGCAGAGAAGTATTACTAAAATGGCAACAAAACCTTGGTATAAAGAATTAGGATTTTTTACAAACCCTTTCAGCATAAAACCACTAGCATTTCATGAGGAGTTATATGGTTATAACCTTAGAGAGATATTCAGCAAAATAAATGCAGGACAGGTCTTCTTCATAGAAGGAGAATACGGAAAAGGGAAAACAACCATACTAAAAAGAATAATCCGCGAGTTCGGCGGTGGAAGAAAGTTGATTTATTATTCATGCAACCGAAGCGAAAAAGACATTAATTTTAATTCATTAATTGGAGGAAGATGGGGAGCCTTAGGAAAGGTACTTGGAATAAAAGGAACCAATCTTATATTATTATTGGATGAAGCACAAGACATAACTGAAAGCGATGCAAATGAACTAAAAAAACTTTACAAAAAACATATTAAAAGTATAGTCCTAGTTGGAAGCAGCTTAAACGGATCTGCAAAAAATGGTGTTGACGAACTTGTTGGAGAAAATTTAATCAGATTAGACGAATTAAGCGAAGAGGATGCTGTAAAGATTATACGAAAACGTATTGGAGGTATATCTTTGCTGTCAGATGACATAATAAAAAAAATATTTGAAAAATCTGAAAGAAACCCAAGAAGATTACTCAAAAACTGCGAGGATATATGCAGGCACGTAATAAATAAAGGTTATAAAAAAGTAGAAGAACAACATTTAAGTGTTATCTATCAAAATTAAACAACTTAGCCTCATTAAAATGATCAGCAATTGCTAATAAACCTACAGGAAGATTCTTAACAAAACCAGCCGGAATATTCAAATGAGGCAGCCCCGCAAGATTCGGGCCAACAGTTAGTTGATCAATCATATAATTCTGCAATGGTGTAAGACTCTCAACTTCAGAAAATTTTGGAGGTAATAACGGCATTGTAGGAGAAACAAGCACATCAAATTTTTTGAAAAGACGCTTATACTCGTCAATGATCAGCGTTCTTACCTTCATTGCTTTTAGATAATACTGATCACGATAACCTGCCATACGCACAAAAGTACCGATCAAAATACGTCTTTTAGCTTCTTTACCAAATCCATCATCCCTAACCCGAGAAAAATATGCATTAAAATTATCATCAAGTTCTTCCTGAAGTCCATACCGAATACCACAATACTTAGCAAGATTAGTAGATGCTTCCGCCATAGCGATGATATAATACACACCAATTCCATGCTTCATAGTCAATGGCATGGACACTTCTTTAACCTCATAACCTAATGATTCTAACTTTCTAAGAAACATCTCCTTAACAAGCGGGTCAACATTCAATGACTCTTTTATAAGACCAACTTTTTTGATTTCAGAAGATGACTCATCAAAAGATATTGAAGTACAATCTTTTGGATCATGCCCTTTCATAACATCAAAAACTTTCTTTAATGAAGCACAATCCTTGCCTATAAGCCCTATCTTATCAAGGCTATTAGCATAATCCATAAGACCGTAACGAGAAACAGCTCCATACGTAGGGCATAAACCATAAACACCACAAAAACTAGCAGGAGCAACAATACTACCACCAGTAGACTCAACAACAGCTATATGAGCATGAGTGGTCTTTTGAGCAAAACCTGCGCCGCCGCCAGAAGAACCACCAGTAACACGCTCTTCATCAAAAGGGTTTTTAGGAATAGGATTACCAAGCCCAACATTGATATTAAAAGAACCAAACCCAAATTCATCCTGATTAGTTTTACCTATAATAATAGCACCTTCATTAACTAACCGCTGAACAGATGTTGCGGTGAACAAAGGTTTATACGATTTAAGCACTCTTGACCCACTTGTAGACTCAACACCTTTAACACACAAACAATCCTTTACTGATATTGGCAAACCAGCTAATTTACCTTTAGCATTCTTAGCCTGATCTAATGCTAAATCTTCTGAAATGTTCAAAAAATAACTATAACGCTCATTTAGCATTTTAACTTCTTTTAAAATACTCCTAGTATGCTCCGGTATACTAATCTCCTTTTTGCTTATTTTTTCTGAAAAGTTTTGCAAATTCATAAACTCACCTTAGGCCCAACAAAAAATCCTTCTTTTTTATGCACTGAATTTTTTAAGGCATCATCTTGAGAAAGACATTTTTCTTCCGTATCTTCTCTTAAAACATTTTTTATAACAACTGGATGAAAACTAGGCTCAATGTTATCTGTATCTACAACTTCAAGCTTTTTGAATAATTCAAGAACTTCCTTAAACTGTGGAACAAATTCTTCTGCTTCATCTTCATTAATACCAAGCCTAGCATTTCTGGCAACATTTTTAATTAAATCTTTGTTAATTTCCATGAGCTTTGGGATGTTAACAAAATAATAAGGTTTTTGGTGAAATTTGTCCATTAAGATACTGTTCAGTTTTAACTTGAGGAAGTCCAGTTTATGTACTTATTTAATCTCTTCAAAAAACTTCTTTGCTGTAACTATTTTAATTCCTCTAAACTCCACTAATACAAGCAAGTCCGGGTCTCCTGTAACAATATAATCAACTTTCCCATCAAAAGCACATTCAATAATCTTATTATCTTGTTTATCTCTTACAACATCAAATTTGCTTGTTACATCAACAATGTGGCAATAAGTCATAAGTATGTCAATCAATTCTTGTATACTTTCTTCTGGAAATTCAAATTTATTTCTCAACTTATCAACAACCTCGCCCAGAATTTCAATAGATATTACCAGTTGATATTCTCCAAGAATACCTTTTTTAATAACTTCATAGGGATTTCCTCTCCAGAATACAGATGAAATGACGATATTGGTATCGGGTAATACCCTAATCATCTTTCAGCACGTCTGTTTCCTTTATGCCTTTTCTTGTAGAAAATGCTCTTCCAAATTTAGCCAATTTTTCAAAATCTTTCACAGTTGGCAATTCTACTCTTTTAAAAATTATAGTATCCCCTCTGCCATATACTGCAAATTTTGTCCCAGATTCTATACCCATCTGCTCTCTGATTTCCTGC
>ERZ1292623.1966-Hain-H51-01um-R1-1966-length-19029-cov-4_pt1 | contig 19029 bp, 27 predicted proteins | sample MGYA00564398_ERZ1292623 | MGnify/ENA primary metagenome ERZ1292623 (study PRJEB36523, sample SAMEA6512633) | groundwater metagenome | collected 2019-01-07 | study: AquaDiva: Metagenomics assemblies of 32 groundwater samples | reverse complement strand
TTTCAATCGCACCTAAAACTTTTTCTTTGCCCATTTTTTCTAGGAAATCGATAAATTTCGCTTCAAATTCTTTGATGCGATCTTTTGGAACGTCATCTAAGTAGCCATTGATGCCGGCATACAGCGCCACCACTTCTTTTTCGAAAGAGGCGGGTTCGCGATCGTTTTGTTTGAGGAGTTCAGTGAGGCGTTCACCGCGTTCGATTTTCTTTTTCGTGTTGTCGTCAAGATCCGATGCGAACTGAACGAAGGCCTGGAGTTCTCTGAATTGGGCCAGCTCAAGGCGAAGTTTGCCAGCTACTTTTTTCATAGCTTTGGTTTGAGCGGCGGAACCAACACGAGAGACCGAAAGACCGACGTTAACCGCTGGACGGAGACCTTGGTTGAAGAGGTTGGATTCTAAATAGATTTGGCCGTCGGTGATAGAGATGACGTTGGTTGGGATGTAGGCGGAGACGTCGCCCAACTGGGTTTCGATAATTGGAAGAGCGGTTAAAGATCCGCCACCTTTTTCTTTAGAAAGTTTTGAAGCGCGTTCCAAGAGGCGAGAGTGGAGATAAAAAATGTCACCGGGATAAGCTTCGCGGCCCGGAGGACGTCTTAAAAGGAGCGATAATTCGCGGTAACTTTGAGCATGTTTGGAAAGGTCGTCGTAGATGACGAGCGCATCTTGGCCTTGGTCCATGAAATATTCACCAATGGCGCAGCCAGCGAAAGGGGCGAGGTATTGGAGAGCGGCAGGCGCGGAGGCCGGGGCGGAAACAATTACGGTGTATTTCATCGCGCCGGCGTCTTCGAGGACTTTAACGATTTTGGCAATTTTGGAATTTTTTTGGCCAACGGCGACATAGACACAGATCATTTGGGTTCGGCCGGGGTCTTTGCCCTGGTTTAAGATGGCGTCGATGGCGATGGCGGTTTTGCCAGTGCCACGGTCGCCGATGATGAGCTCTCTTTGGCCGCGACCAACGGGGATCATAGAGTCAATGGCTTTAATGCCAGTGTGGACTGGTGTGCGGACGCCTTCGCGATCAATAACCGAAGGCGCTTTTTTTTCAAGCGGGTAGTCTTCGGCTTTCTTTTCGTCTTTAAAAATAACACCCTTAGCATCAAGTGGGCGGCCAAGGGGATCGACGACGCGGCCGATAATTTCTGGCCCGACTTTAATGGATAAAACTTGGCCAGTCTGGCGGACGCGATGGCCGATTTTTACTTTTTCAAAATCACCCAAAAGAATAGCGCCGATGGAGCTTTCTTCGAGGTTGGAGGCGAGAGCGGGAACATCACCGCTTTCGGTTTCAATAATTAAAATTTCCTGGCTTAAGGTATTTGAAAGGCCTGAGATCTTGGCAATACCGTCGGCAGCTTCGATAATGAGCCCCACGTTTTCAGTGGTGACGTCGTGCTTAAAACCTTCGATTTCTTTTTTTAGTTTTTCGATAATGTCGTAGCTCATGCTGAAGTTAAAAGTTTAAAGTTCAAAGTGAAAAGTTTTGGAAGTTTCTTTGAAACTTTTATTTAAATAATTTATTTAATTTCCTTGCGAGGGAATTGTCGATTTCGCGTTCTTCGTCAAAAGTGATTCTGACTCCGGCTACCAGTGATGGATTTGTAGATGTTTCGACCCAATCATGGCTGCTAAATTTTCTGGTAACGGATTTAATTTGGGCTTCGGTGGGTTCGTGGGCAAATTCTAACTTAATATGCGAGCCACCTTTCTTTTTAATCTCGATCTTTTTAAAAGCATCCAGGATTTTTGGGAGAATTTTTTGATCTCCGTTTTTCTTGATTACTTTCAAAAAATTCGAAAAAACCGTTTTGTCTTCTTTAGATTTTGCCAAAACACTTGAGAGGGCTAGGGCGTAGTTTTGAGGGGAGTACTTCATGCTTTTTCTTTAATAATCAGGGCGGCTTGAGTGATCAACTTTTCGTCAATGTGCTTTGGATCTAGCTCGACGGTTTTAATGATGGCTTCCTTAATAAGGGCGTTGGCTTTTTCGGTGAGGCGGTTTAGTTCTTCTTGTTTTTTATGTTCGGCGACGCGGGCGGCTTCAGCCATCACTTCTTCGGCTTTGCCTTCGGCGGTTTTGAGGATTTCATCAAATCGGCTGCGGCCTCTTTTTTCGGCTTCGCCTACGACTTTAAGGGCGTTCCGATCAGCTTCGGCGAGTTTCTCGGCTTTTTCTTGATCGATTTCTTTTAGTCGCCTTTCAGCTTCTTCGGCGCCCATCAAACCAAACTCAATTTTTTTCCGGCGCTCCTCCATTAGTTTGGAGAGTGGCTTGTAGACCAGAAAAGTGAGAACAGTCAGCAAGATTAAAAAGTTCACTCCTTGGGATAAAAGAAGTTTCCAGTCGATTCCTAATTGATGAACTAATTCTTGCATTTGATTCTGCTTGCACAAACTGCCGAACTTATCTTCGGCAGTTTTAGACGAACTTTAAGATGAGAGAAACAACGAGCGCGTAGATAGCAATGGCTTCAGCGAAAGCGATAGCCAAGATCATCGCGGTTTGAACCTTTGGCGCGGCTTCCGGGTTTCGTCCGATAGCATCGGCGCCCTTGGAGCCGATCATAGCGATAGCGATGGCTGGGCAGACAGTGCCTAATCCCATCACAATTGCGATTGCCAGTAACTTCATTGTTTCTGGACTCATACCACCACTTACGGCAGTGCTGACAACGTCTGGTGTCATAATATTATTTTTTTGATGTTTGTTTTTTTTCGACTTTTATTTTCAGGAATTGATTTTTTAATTAGTGACCTCCGTCTTTGGCCGTAGACATGGCGACGAAGACAAGGGTTAACATTCCAAAGATGAAGGCTTGGATAAAGCCGACGAAGATCTCAAGAAACAAAAACGGGAGAGGAACAAAGTAGGGAACTAGGAACCCTACTATTAGTAGAAGGACCTCGCCCGCGAAGACGTTCCCGAATAACCTAAACGAGAACGACACTATTTTAACAAATTCCGAGAGGAATTCAAGGATTCCGACGAAAGAAATAACTGGGAAAGGTTTATGAACGTTGAAGAATTTTCCAGCGTGTTTTTTAAATCCAATTGCTAAAACACCGAGTAGGTTGATTGAAATTAGAGCCACGATGGCTAAACCCATAGTGAAGTTCAGGTCGGCGGCAGGGGATCGGAAAAGAGGGATAAAAGCATGCTCTCCGCCGTGCTCGACATTTAATCCCAAGGGTCCGACAAACGGGAAAAGGCCGAGCCAGTTGGAGGTCATTATAAAAAGGAAGATGGTGGCAATTAGGGGTAGGTATTTTTCTGAGATATGGCGGTCGCCGAGGACCGAATCCATAAGTTTTAGGATTTGTTCCATTAGAACCTCAAAAATACTTTGAATTTTGCCGGGTATCATTTTTAGGCCTTTTCGAATGAAAAGACCGAATAAAACTAGGACGATAAGACTGACAAAAGACAAAAGGAGGGCGTTGGTGACGGGGAAGCTCCCAATACGGAATAATTCTTCGGCTTTTAGAGATATTTCGTGCATTGATTTTTTGGGCAAATTGGATCTAGACGGGCGTTATTGTAACAGATTATAGGGTTTTTGAGAAGAGCGGATCGTGTTTTTCAAAACTACGAAAAAAGACGCGACCTCGTGTGGGAGCCGCGCCTTTTCGGGGGTGAGTAGGAGAAGTATTATACTCACTCCAATAGTATAAAAAACTAAAACTGATCCTTGGGATTCCTAATTTAATCGTACGCTTCTTTCAATTAGGTTGGAAGGGTTAGTTATCCCCCTCAACATGAAACGTGAATCATGAAACATGAAGTATAAAACACGGAGCACGGGATTTGAGGTGAAAATATTATGACTGTTTTCTTGGGATTAAGTTTGAGCCGATGAAAAGGGCTGAAGCGATGATGAGGAGATTTTTGATGATGTACTGGCCTTCAAGGGTGGGAGTGAGAAAGGATTGCCAGGCGACAGAAGGGAGAAGGATAAGGGGCATGGCGGTGGTGATCATATGCGGAATTAATAGGAGAATAGCGAGCCGTTCGAAGCCTTTGATCAAGAAAGCCAGGCCAATAATCATTTCGCCGATTCCGAGAAGGATGATAAAGGTATCGAAGGTCATGAAAGGCAGGGTTTTTTGGAGAAGATTTTCGACAAGGGGGTTAGCGGGACTGGTGCCGAAAAGTTTTAGAGCGCCAAACCAGAAGTAAACGACAAAAAGGGCGATTCGGGAAAAAACGATAGCGTGTTTTTTGGCGAAGTTAATAAACTTTAAGTCGAGATTTTTCATAATGTTTAATTTTGATTAACGATGTAGCTGGCGACCACCGCAGCGGTTTCGGCGCGGAAGGAGAGGGGAGACATTTTAGCTAAGACGAAGTTGTAATTTTTAGCGAGCAGGATTTCGGATTCGTCCCAACCGCCTTCGGGACCGATGAAGATGCCGATGCGATTTTTGTCTTTGGTGGGAGGAAGGGGACCGCCGACGGGATGAAAGAAGATATTTAAATTATTTTGTTTGGCCTCGACGATGGCTTTTTCAAGTTCGATCGTTTCGTGAAGGCGGGGGATGATGCCGCGGTTGGACTGTTCGGCCGCTTCTTGAATGATTTTTTCTAAGCGATCGGTTTTGAGGCCGAGCTTTACCGTGCGCTTACTTACGATTGGAATAATTTCTTTGATGCCAACTTCAGTGGCTTTTTGAACGGCAATTTCAAAATTTTCCCGTTTTAAAATTGAGAGGTAGAGAACGGTGTGATTTTTGGATTCGTTTACGTTAGTCCGAGTGTCTAAAACGAAAGCGGAAAAACTTTTAGTGTTCAGCGTGGTGATTTTGGCGACGGCTTCGTTAAGACGGCCGTCGGATAAAATTACTTCGTCGCCGACTTTGAGGCGCAAAACGTTTTTGATTTGTTTGACCAATTCTTCGTTTTCGACGAAGACGCTTTTTTCGCCGAGGTCGGCTTTCACGAAAAATTTGTGAAGACGCATGTTTACTTTTGTTTAGTAAGTCTAGTTTTTTTGGCGATCAATTTTCGGAGTTTAACTTCATCCAAGGGTTCGTCCATTTTATGGATTTTAAAGCTCTCTTTGAATTCGGAGCTGAATTCCTCGTTGTACTTCCAATGAATGGCGGCGACGATGAGCATGGCTAAAACGGCGCCGATGCCGGCAGAAAGCATATCTTTTTGAGCATCCCAAATGTCGCCTTGGGCGCCTAAGAAAGCAATCCCAGCGGCGGAGTTGGCGGTTGAGGCCGCTACCCACTCAATGAGTTCGTAAAAGGCGGAAAAAGACATAGTGACATCAAGCGGTAGGTAAAAGGCCCAGAGGCCTTTTACCCTGGCAAGGCGCATAAAGACTTCACGGATGGGGTAGGCCAAAAGAAAGCCGAAAGAGAAGTGGACTAATCTGTCGTACATATTTCTTGAAGCGCCGAGCCAATCTTGGAGGGTGTAGCCAAACGGGACTTCGGCGTAGGTATAGTGGGCGCCGATAAGATGAAGAATGGTAAAAATGGCGATTAGGGTGTATGAAACATTAGAAAGTCGGAACCAGCGGCCGAGAATAATGATAAGTGGGACAAAAAAGAAAACGAGATAATTTTCTAATAGCCAGTCTTCAGGAAATTTAGGATTGATGGCAGTCAAAACCCAAACGACTAAAACGGCTAATAGGAGAAATTTGTGGTAGCGGGACATTTCTTGTTAATTATATTAGAAAAGTAGCCATAAGTGTACTCGGGGTTTAATTCTAGAGAACTAAATCCCTCGCTGGGGGATGGGGAGGGGAAATTTAAAAAAGAAGCATTAAGAAAATTAGGGAGGCGAAGATGCGGTAGATGCCGAAAGGGGTAAAGTTGTGCTCTTGGATGAATTTCAATAAGAACTTGATGGTGATAATCGCGACGAAGAAAGCGGTGATAAATCCGACGACTAGGATTTGAAACTCATTGGGAGTGAAAGTGGGGGCGTTTTTGAAAAGTTCTAAACCGGTGGCGGCGAGCATCGTGGGAATAGCGAGAAGAAAAGAGAATTCCACGATGACTTTTCGTTTGATGTTTTGCGAAAGTCCGCCGAGGATGGTGGCGGCGGCGCGAGAGACGCCGGGGATAACAGCGACGGATTGGAAAAGGCCGATTTTGAAGGATTGCTGGTAGGAGATATTTTCAAGATTGTCGACGGCATCGGGTTTTTCTTTGTGAGAGCGTTCGAAAAGAATCAAAAAGACGCCGCCGAAAAAGAGGGAGATGATGATGACAAAATCGTTTTCAAATAAATAATTTTTTATGATTTTATAAAAGGTGAGGCCGATGACGGCAGTAGGGAGGAAGGCGACGAGGATTTTTTTTATAAGTTCGAGATTTTTAGTGAGGGTTTTGAAATAAAGGGCGATTATTGAAAAGATGGCGCCGAGTTGGATGGCGATTTGGAAAGTTTTTAGAAATTCGGTTTGCGGGATTTTTAAGATATGGGAGGTGAGGATGAGGTGGCCGGTGGAGGAGATGGGGAGAAATTCGGTAATACCTTCGACGGCGCCGAGGGCGATGCTGTGGAGGAAGTTCATGAGACTAATTTTCCCACGAAACCGGGGACTTGCGAAGTCGGAGATGGGGATTTAGTATTTTGAAAGCAGCTTAGCGAAAGGAGAGGTTATGGAGAATAGGAAAGAGAAGAAGGACAAGGGCGAGAAGAAGCCGACGCAGTGGCTGATTGAGCCAATGAATGAGGCGGCGACAACGGTATTGAACGACGAGTTTCCAGGGAAGGATCCGGAGTGGGTTAAGGATGTGAAGAAGAAGGATCGGAGAGTTTTTCGAGTGACGTGGGAGATGGTTCAGAAACTGATGGGTTCGGCGAATCAAGCGTCACCACCAAAACCGACCTACCGAGTTTATTCCCAACAAGGCAGTTCGCCGGCGAAGCGGTTGGCTTTTTTCGAGCCCAAGAAGCCGAGGAAATCTCATAAGGTCTCTGGGCTGAGGACGGGTGCTCAACTTCTTCGCGAACAAAGAGAAAACGTTTTTTGAAACAAGGCCGTCGAGTGGAAACTCGGCGGCCGTACTTATTTTAGTAGATTTTTAAAACAACACCCCGTTCTCTCGAAAGAGAACGGGGCTGGGAACTTTGGTGATCGGACTTGATTAGTGATCTCGACCGGTACTTGATGGGGATCGGCCGGGATGAACTTTCTCTTTGACGCGGCGAATAGATTTCGTGCGGCCAGGAATTTCAAACTTAGCCGCTTCTATACCGGCTCGAAACAACGCTTCGACATGTTGGAAGATGTCTCCGCCGCTTCTGCTGGTGCAGATATCAATAAAAGCATCCAATATAGAGATGAAGTCGCAGGTTGCGGAGTTGAATACTGAGGCTACCCACCCTTCACCTATTTTCCCTGGAATTTTGTCTCCAACTTTCGGTTTCCACCTTTCTCCTGGATCGGTCCAGAAAACATTTGTTTTTCCGACACTGTTTTTGCCTAAGAAGAAAACTCTTTTTTTGGCCACGTTGTCACCTCCTCTCTTGGCCTACTATTTCAGTTTATACTGGATACTAAGATTTCTGTCAATAATTTATCGCAAAACCGACCTGATCCTTGTGGCTTCGTTTCGAACAACATCGGAGTCGTAGTCGCCAGAGTGGGCGTGAGAACCGCCGCCGTAAGAGGGGCGGCGCTGGTCGAGATGGAGGTTGATTACAATTTCCCCGTTTTCTTCTTTGGAGTAAACGTGGAAGCGGGGATAGTCAGCGCCCATCACGGGGCGGACGCAGTTCATTTCGCCGCGGTCGCTCATCCCGATCGGCTGGTAGCCGATTTTGCGCATCGCATTTTGGAGGTTTTCGTTGCCGGCTTTGAGACGGAAGGTCATGTTAGTTTCCTTTATTATATCTTGGTTTTGGTTGGTTTCGCTAGCTAGTGTATATTTGAAGGATATGAGTAAAGATTTGGAAAAAGTAGTTGAGATAGCCAAAGGTGCTGGCGCAATTCTGCTTGATTTCTATGATCGGGATTATTCAACGCAAGAAAAAGATAACAACACCCCGGTAACGGAAGCGGACTTTGCGGCGGAGAAGTATATAAAAGAAGAGCTGAACAAAAGTTTTTCTTATCCGATTCTTTCGGAAGAGACGGTGGATAATATGGATCGTCTGAAGTCGGAATATCTTTGGATCGTGGATCCGATGGATGGGACGAAGGATTTTATTTCAAAGTCGGGAGAATTTACCGTGGTGGTCGGATTGGCTAGGAAGTCCGAGTCAATATTGGGAGTCGTTTATAATCCTTTTTCTAAACAATTATTTTTTGCCGAGAAAGGGGGCGGAGCTTTTTTTCAAGAAAGAGATGGAGAGATAAAACCTGCTCACGTTTCTGGTACGATTGACTTTTCAAAGGCAACTTTTTTAGTGAGCCGGTCAGGACTGACTTCAACTAGGACAGTTGAGATTTTAGAGGAGCTAGGAGTAAAAGATTCTGTGCCGGTTGGGAGCTTTGCTTACAAAGTTGGCTTGATTGCGATTGGTAAATTCGATACTTATTTCAGTTTCGGATCTTTAGCTTCAGAATGGGATACTTGCGCGCCGGATATTATCATCCGCGAAGCGGGTGGGGAGATGACGGATTTGTATGGTGATCCACTGTTGTATAATCAGGAAAATGTTAAAAGAGAAAAGGGGATGGTAATCACGAATGGAGCTTTACATCAGGATTTATTGAGTAGTCTCAAACCCTATATCAAAGCTTGAAAAAGGATTCTGTTTTGGTACACTAGTCAATGCATTCCCCGGTAGCTCAGTGGTAGAGCGGATCCCTGTCAAATAGGCAGCCTGCAAAAGTAATTTTGGTTGAAAAACAAGGTGAATTCGGGGGAGCCCTTTTCAAAAAGGGGAATCCCGAGCCAAGCCTCGCGAAAGCGAGGAAGGTGTAGAGACTATCTCGAAAGAGAGTAGCTGGTCATATCAATGATTGGCGAAGCGCCTTGCCCCTGCAATAAGGGTGATGATATAGTCCGCGCCCGTGGTAACACGAGGATAAGCGTAAGGATAAGGTCGTAGGTTCGAATCCTACCCGGGGAGCAAAATAAGCGTAGGTCGGTTCAAAACACACATCTTGTTATGGGAAATGTGTTTTGTTAAACTTCAATTATGAAAACACTTAAATGCGATTTATGTGATGTGACAGCGCAAGGTGAGACTTTCGACGAGTGGATGAAGGCACTGATGCCTCATTACATGCAGGTTCATGCTGATGTCGTGAATGATCCTAAGCACGGCAAAGAGGGACAGGTGAAATGGATGGCCGAAAATAAGGCAAGGTTCGAAGCCGCCTAAACCTCAGGAGCTGTTAGAGAGTTCCATCAATCGGTGCTTTTCTACTAGCATTTGTTCTATAATACAAGTTCGAATAGCCGATAAACCTCGGAGCTAGAGCAAAAATACTCGATACGCAATCGGGCATTTTTGTTTCTCGGGTAGGATTCGAACGGGGAAAGGCCTGCCTGCCGGTAGGCAGGGGTCGGGAAAACGGGAGTTTCCCCGTGGCGGAAATACTAAAACCGCTGGGTTTTAGAAAATTTCGCGAAGTGAAATTTTGTTCGATTGCCTACCCGGGGAGCAAATCAGTTCGACCTTTCTGATATAATTATCATATGGCCACAATAAATCCTTGGATCAACTTTAACGGTAATGCTCTCGAAGCGTTTACTTTTTATAAATCTGTATTTGGGGGTGAGTTTACAAAGGTTATTCGCTTAAAAGATCTCGCAAGTTCAGAGTTTCCAGTGTCGGACGCGGATGCAGAGAAAATTATGCTTATTACTTTACCGATCGGTAAGAGTAACGTGTTGATGGCTAATGATGTGCCGGCATTTATGGGTAAGGTGAATGAAAATGAAAATCGAAGTAAGATTTCGGTGAGTACTGAGACTAAGGAAGAAGCAGGCGCGATATTTAATGGTCTCTCAGTGGGAGGACAAATAGAAGTTCCGATGCGTGAAAGTATGTGGGGTACGTATTTCGGTATGTTAAGAGACAAATATGGTATTGAGTGGACGGTTGAGTTTCCAGCGGCTAAATAACTAGTGGGTTTATACAAGCACAAAAGCCCTGTTTGCAATGAAAAAGGTTCGAAGGTCAGAAGCCTAGAGGAGCAGAGTTATTGACACTCATTGGCATCAAGAGTATTTTGGGGTTAGTTAACTTAGTTATTTTTCCAAGAGGGGAGATGAGAATGCGAAAGAATGCGTCCATACAGATTGAGGTTAATGCTTTGAACGTTGAATACGAAGCTTACGTCAGAAGATTGCGGATGGCTTGGCTTCGGGAAAATCGGGTTGATTCGAAAGACGTGTACGAGGTAATGCACCCAACGGAACGTGAAAAAGTACACGAGTGTATTGCCCAATGGAGGAGGTACATAACATCCCTCGCAGAGGCATGGTGGAAAGATCGCGGTTACGGCGTTGTCTGGCCCAGAGACGATTCTAAGCCAATGCGAGTTTACAAGTTGAAGGCCGCTAAACCATCAAGGTGAGGCGGCTTTTTTCAAACAAAAGAGCTTTTAAAAATAGAAAAAGATCGTATAATTCAGAGGACATGAATATTTCAAGGAAAAAATTTGTTATTTTTTTCATCGTTTGCGGGTTTGTTTTTCTTTTTATTACCACTTCACTTTTGGGATCAACCGGTCTCGGAGGTTTCCCTCAACCTCCTGATTCCTTGCTCAGAACGGGATCAGAATCGGGAATTGCTTTGAAGAATACCGTATCCACGATAATATTTCCCATCAAAGTTGTTTTGATCGGACCTTTGGCGATACCTCAAGTTAATTTTTTAAAAGATGATCCGCCACCGCCATTTATTGCTATCTACTTTATTTTCTACTGGACGATACTTGCCCTCATTATTCACTATATCTTAAGCAAGCTAAGGTTTAGAAAACTGACCAGATGAGCAAGATTAAAATAGCTTCTTTCATTTTCTTAGCATTGTTCGGAGTATTTTTGTTCATTTTTGGTGGGTACGACGACAGTCCTGGTGGGCAGTTGCTTGGGCTTTTAATGTTTGTTATCGGGATTATAGGTTTGGTAAGGGGGAGGAAGAAGGTTTCGCATTGACACTTTTTTGTGTTGGGAGTATTTTGGGGTTAGTTGTTTGGCTAACTATTTTTCAATCATACGGAAGGAGCTAGGAATGGATAAGCAAGAACTAGATATACGCCTACAGGAAGGCCGTGTTTTCTCTGTTGGGAAGAGTTTTATTTTTGCAGTGCAAATTCCCGATGACTCACAGGGTTGCAGCGCTTCTCGTTGCTCTAATTGCGAAACTGTGGTGGCTTACTGCCATATGGTTTGCAAGAACTGTGGGTTTCCCCTTGTGGGACCTTTCGGTTTTCCTCAACTTCCACAGTGGCAATCTTTGACCTTAGCTGACCGAAGGGTTGAAGTTGAGGAGGTGTATTGTCACCATGGAAATTACGGTCGTCTCAGATGGGTGAACGTCCCTCATGTGCCTTTGCATTTCAGAGAAGCTGCGGCACTCAAAGCTCTCAACTGTGATGAAGCTGAAAGATATCGGAGAGTCCACGGGATAGAGCCAGATGCCGAGTTTTTGAGTCTGTTCTAAAGGGTTACTCCGTTCGAATAAAAGCCAATGGCATTTGCCTGCGGCTTTTTATTTTGTTTAGGAATTCCTACTTTGTAGTTTATTTCGATAGATAATCGAAACCAACGCAAAGCTTAAGATTAGAAGTAGGAACCACGAGCCGATTTTGTTCAGGGAGACAAGGCGCCAATATTCGATTTGACTTGGGTAGAGCCAGACACGGGTGAAGGTGCCGATGTTTTCGGCGACCCAAATAAAGATGGCGGTTAAAATTGCGGTCATAAGGAAAGGCATATTCCGGCGTTTCTCTGACACTTCAAAATAGACTTTGGTTTTCCAAAAAATAATCAGAGTGTATATCAACAAAAGATAGCGAAGGTCAAAGAAAAAATGATGGGTGAAAAAATTAAGGTAAATTAAAATCGCGATGATCCAAAGATGGAAGTAGGCGGGAAAGTGGTCGTAAGAAAGTTTTAAAAAAATGAAGGCGCGGGAGATGTAACTGCCGACAGCGGAATAGAGAAAGCCAGTGAAGAGGGGAACGGTCCCGAGGGTAAAGATGGCGCTCCCGACAGCCGGATAAGCCCAGGAACCGACGGCGGGGTTAGTTTTAAATAACTCCATCCCGGTGGCGAGGATGTGAAAAATGATGATAACGGAAAATTCTTTGAAAGTTTCGAATCGAAACAAGAGGGCGCAGGTTTGAAAACCGACGGCGGCGAGAAAAATAAAGTCGTAACGGCTGATAAAAGGGACGGGGATAAATTCGGTTAAGAGAAATAAAGACAGAAGAAATGCGCCGAAATAACTGGCTCGTAGATTGGCGAGGAAGAAAGACACGAGTTCTTTTAGAAAGATGTGCATTATTTTGTAATTTTAACATCAAAATTTATTTTACTCCTAGATTGAGAAGTTTTTTGTTTTCTGCTACACTCAAGGGAACCCTGACATGTAAGATCGGGGTAAAAATTAACCAAGACCCGCCGGAGAGTGGGTAAATAAAAAAATATGGCAAAAAGAAACACAGGAATTGGCAAGCCGCAAAAATCACGGTCGCGCAAAACCAAGAAACGGTTGGCGGCTAAGAAAGTAATGTTGGCGGCGAAAAAGAAGCGGAAGTAAATTTAACCAAACATATATATGTATATCGTTATAAAAAAGTTTAAGACTGAGGATGTTGAAAAATCAATTGAGAACGCTCGAAACTCTTTTCTACTAGTGGTTTCGAAGATGGCAGGATTTGTTAGTTATAATGTTCTTAAAACAGAAGAGGAGATGATCGTTTCGGTTTTAAAGTTTAATTCTAAGGCGGAAGCGGATGCTTCGACTGAAACATCTTCGCAATGGGTTAAACAAAATGGTTTTGACGCTTTATATCAATTGCAAGAAATTTTTTCAGGGGAAGTGGTGGTGGAGGGGTAGATTAGTTTTTATATGAACAAAGCCCTTAAATTTGGCCCTTATTTAATTGCTCTAGCGGCGGTGCTTTGGGGGATCGACGGAATTATTCGGCGGAGTTTGTATTCTCTGCCGCCGATGGTGATTGTTTTTTACGAGCATTTATTTGGAGCGATTATCATCGCGCCGTTTTTGATTCCATATTTAAAAAGTATCAAGTTTTCAAAAAAAGAGTGGGGAGCGATTATTTGGGTGAGTATTTTAAGCGGGGTGTTGGGGACACTCTGGTTTACCACTGCGCTTTTAAAAACCCAATTCATTCCTTTTTCGGTGGTGTTTTTAATTCAAAAACTTCAGCCGATTTTTGCGGTAGCGATGGCGGCGATATTGCTCAAAGAAACGGTGACGCGAAAATATTTTATGTGGGCGGCATTGGCGTTTTTAGCGGCTTTTTTTATGACATTTGAAAATGGAATCGTGAATTTGAAAACCGGGGGAGATACGATCATCGCGGCGCTTTTTGCGCTCGGAGCGGCCTTTGCTTGGGGATCTTCGACGGCGTTTTCGCGCTTTACGCTTTTTAAACAACCAAATACCTTGGTGACGGGTTTGCGGTTTTGGATTACAACGGTTTTGGCAGGAGTGTTTGTTTACGCGATGGGGGTGAGCGCAGAGCTCAACGCGCCGAGTGGTGGGCAGTATTTGAGATTTTTAGTGATCGCGCTTTCAACTGGGATGGTGGCGCTTTGGATTTACTACAAGGGTTTGAAACACACTCAGGTGAAGGTGGCAACGATTTTGGAGTTGGCTTTCCCTTTGGTGGCGGTTTTGATTGATATTTTTGTTTACGAAAAATTCTTAGCGCCGTCACAATATTTTGCGGCGTTCGTACTAATTTTCGCGATGTATAATGTAGCGCAGTTGAATGCGGCAGAAGCAAAGGAGATTTTAAAGGAAAAGATAGAGTAGGGGTGTGCTAAAATAAATTTATGAGGCTCGGGTTTAAAAAAGAACACCTGGTATTGATGGGGGCCGTGGTTGTGATCGCGATGGGTTTGATTTACCTTGGCTACAGCGGGTGGGAGTTGAGTGAGCGGAATAAATTATTAAAGGAAAGAGTAAGCGGGCTGGAGTTAGCGCTTAATATCAAGGACAAAAATTTGGCGGTGCTTCGAGGAGACAAGGCGCAGCTTTCAGGAGCGCTTCAAGAAGAGAAAACCAAAACGACGATTTTAGGCAATCAGGTTCAGGGTCTTTCGGGGGCGGTGGGCGAACTGACCGGAACGGTGGGCGTACTTCAAAAACTTCAGCGGACGGATAAAGAATTGCTTCAGAAATATTCCAAGGTTTATTTTCTTAGCGAGCATTATGCGCCGGAGCAGGTTGTTGAGGTGCCGACGAAATATTTAATGAAAAAAGATCGGCCGGAGGAACTTTTTGCGAATGTTTTTCCGTATTTTGAAAAAATGCTGGTGGCGGCGGAGAAAGATGGGATTGGCTTGGAGTTGGTTTCGGGATATCGATCGTTTGGCGAGCAGGCGATTGTGAAGCAGGGGTACAAAGTGGTTTTTGGCTCGGGAGCGAATCAATTTTCCGCGGATCAAGGCTATTCAGAGCATCAGCTTGGGACGACGGTTGATTTTACAACGCCTGAGATCAAAGCGATTTTTGATGGGTTTGAAGAGACGAAGGCGTATAAGTGGTTGCAGGACAATGCGCACAAGTATGGATTTGTGCTTTCGTATCCGCCGAATAACGCCTACTATCAATTTGAGCCGTGGCACTGGCGATTTGTGGGCGTGGCGCTGGCGACGAAACTGCACGACGAAGGGAAATTTTTCTACGACCTGCCTCAGCGGGATATTGATGAGTTTTTGATTAATATTTTTGATTAGTTTTAATTAGGAAGCTAGAAGGGAAAGTGGTATATTTACTTTTAGCAATTTGATTTTCCGTTACCATTGGTGGTTTTCAACCCAGAGAGGCGGCCTCATGTCTAAGGTTTCTAAAGACAAAGTGGCCACGGGATTCTCCGGGCCAATCTTTGCAATAACAGTTGTTCTGAGTCTGACTGTAATTTACTCAGCTTTCTACTTTGTGGCTCCCAAATCGGTTTGGGATGCGCAGGTTTCAAGAAGCTTAGCATGGTTTGGAGCGAAGTTCTTCGTGACGATCGTGATAGGTTGGGTGGGGAATAGTCTTTTGGAGAAGATATTTCATCGATATATTCTCCACAAAGAAGTGATTCCTTTTTTGGGATCGCTTTATGAGGCTCATCATAAAATCCATCATCCACTAACGCGGATCTCGGTTACGAAAATGAACGACGGAAGTGGGCGAGGGATTTTGGTGTTGGTTAACGATTACCCAATCACACGAGAGGAGCAAAAAGAGGCGTCAATTTTTCCGTGGTACTCACTGCTAGTGTTTGCCGGGGTACTGACTCCGATTTTATGTCTGCTTGAGTGGTTGCTGCCATTTTTCCCGTGGTTTTTTGCGGGGTACGGGTCATTGGCGATTTCTCTGACGCTTTACGAAGTTTTTCACTACATCTATCACTTGCCGCTGAGCTGGTGGTTGCCGAAGATTAACCATCCACGTTGGGGCAAGTTTTGGACAAGGCGATATGGTCATCACCTTGGTCATCATGCTATCGACGGTTGTAACGAGGGAATTTCCGGAGATGCTCTTTTTGACTGGATGACTCGTACGCGGGTAATTCTGAAAACCCTATTTGTGACGGGCGATGTGTATGATCCGGCGCAATTCAAAAAGCCAATTCCGATTTGGCCAGTTCGTTGGCTTGACGGTGTGACTGACGAGATTCAAAGAAAACGCCGGGCTAGAAGGACGGTGAAGTTTCTTGAAGATGAAGAAAAGAAACGGGCCAGGGAGCTCGTGCAATAAGCCGCTTACTCTTTCGAGGGTAAGCGGTGTTTTATTTTTTCGAATTGAATTATGGAGCGAGGTTCTTGAAGGTGTCGAGGATTTTTCCAAAAGTCGCGGGTTTGGCGGCGTTTTCTTTTTCGCAGTTTTGATAATCAGGATTTTCTGGTTCGCCATAGACTCCGCAGTTGGTGGTGCGGACGACGAGTTCAAGGGCGAAGCAGCCTTGATCGTTTTGGATATTAAAGTTTGATTTATCATATCTAGACCCGGCGGCGGCATCAGCTTCGATTTGGACGCAGTAAGTTTTGCCGCCGATTGAAGCTTTGTTTTGAGAGGTAAAATTTTCATTTTTTACTTCGGGGCAGTTGCCGGGAAGAGCGGCGGTCTGGCAGTCGAGAGTGAGAGTGGCAGGGGTTTGATAAAAAAAGTTTTCGGGATACTGGAATTCCAGGCCGAGTTCGTTGCTGATGTAGGTTTGCCAGCCATCTAGTTCGTTAATCTCGGGTGGGGGAGGATTTTTAGAAGCGATTAGAAAGATTCCAGATAGAACTAGGATGCCGACGAAGGAGAGGATGTATTTTTTGTTCACCCCATTAGACATTTTTTCAGTGTCAGTGTTCATGTTTATATTACTTTGGTTGCTTGGAAGATTTTTTTATGACTTATCAGTTTGGTTAATGTCTAACGGGGCACGTGTATTTATTGTAGCAAATTCAGGCCTGGTCACTGCCTGGTTGACAGAATGGGTATATACTAATAGAATTTTCTTTACGTTCGGTCAGACAGGGGGTTTGGCTGAGCCAATAACATTTCACGTTTTTTTGGAGGGTTGGTTCATGAAGAAGAAAGTAATTTGCCTTGATCGAGATCCAGGATTTTCCTCTTTTTTGGTGGCAGATCTTGAAGCGGCTGGAATCGAGGTGGTTTCAGCGGCCACGCCGGCTCAGGCGGACAAAGCTTTTTATTTTGATCTAAGAGATGAAAAGGCTCGGCCGGAAACCCACTTGGTGATAGTGGCCGCCGAATCACCGCGAGATCTTAACTTGCATTTCGCTTTCGCCTTGGTTGATCAAAGTGATTGGCCGCGCAATCACATTCTGATTCTGAGTGATGATCCGGATTTAAGCGCGATCTCACTTGAGTCGCATTTTCATTTTCTTCTTAAGGGGGGAGCGAATCTCCCTCAGAAGATCGTGGGTATTTTCCAGGATCCGGAGACGTTGGTTGTGTCGGCGTCGCCGATACGTTTCGCCGAACGGTTTCCGGAAGTGCGTAGCGGCGAGGTCGCTGTAGAAGTAGTCTAGATCCAAAAGACGTGATTCACGCATGGGCCCTGTACTTGATTGTACTTGGCCCATTCTTTTTTTTGCTTTATTAAAGTGATAGTTTTAATATATAGGTATGTCTAAATTCTTATTATTTTTATTAATAGTGGCGGTTTTGGTCGGCGGGATTTGGTTTTTTTCGCAGTTTGAACCGGAGATAGAAAAGCTTTATCGAAAAGATAAAACCGAAGAAGTGGCGGCGGCGGATCCGCTTAACGCCAGCTATGAAGTGGAGGGGGTGACGATTACTTTAACTAATGGCCGATCGGAGATGCCGATTGAAGAAGGTTCGGCGACGATTATCGCGACCGAGATTTTTGGCGAACCGGTTTATGGCGATATTGATGGTGATGGCGATGAAGACGCGGGAGTGTTGATCAAACAAGAGCCAGGCGGAACAGGAACTTTTTATTACGTAGCGGCGACGATTAATGAAGACGGAAGTTATGAAGGAACCAATGCGCTTTTACTCGGGGATCGAGTGGCGCCGCAGAATGTGCAAATTTCTGGCGGAGGGGTGATTGCGAATTACGCGGATAGGGGCGCGGATGAACCGATGACGGCGACACCGTCGGTAGGAAAGACTTTGCGAGCAGATTTTGTTAAGGGAAAAATTATTGAAGTGACTTTGCCAAGCGGAGGAGGCGTAAAAGGTGTAGGAGGAGCTTCGAATTAGTTTTTTGGTTTAGTGATATATTCAACGGATGGATGAAGTCAGAGTGGCGCATAAGTTTTTACTGATTCCGGCGTTTTTGATCGGGGCGTTTTATTTTTTGTTTACACAGTACGCCATTGAGACGATTGTGATGATGGTGGTGGATTTTGCGAAAGATAATTTACTTTTAATTGTTCCGAGCTTGTTTTTTGCGGCGATCTTTTTGGTTTTTGTTTTCCTCTTTTACTACGCCGCAAGGTTGATTGAGGAGAAGTTGGTTAAGGGTCAGAAAAATCGGATTTTAGAAATCCTTTTCTACTACGTGATCCCAATTGGGATTTACTTATTTTTACGTGGAGAGATGGATCAGGCGTTGCAGTTTTTTGTCGTTGTCGTGGCAATTTTAGTTCAGCAGGGGATGGAGTGGTTGTTTTTGAGAATGTATAAAAAGGTGAAGTAGGTTTTGATAGCCAATCGGTTTTGAGATATATTTAACCCATATGGCAAAACGGGTTTTTATTGTTCACGGTTGGGATGGGCACCCGGAGGAGGGGTGGTTTCCGTGGCTCAAAAAGGAGTTGGAGGCCAAAGGATTTCAGGTGTTCGTGCCGCAACTACCGGAGACGAAGAGTCCGCGGATTTTTAATTGGGTGCCGGCCTTGGCTGGGGCGGTGGGAGAGGCGGACACGGACACTTTTTTTGTGGGGCATAGTATGGGGTGCCAGACAATTGCACGGTATTTGGAATCCCTGCCCGAAGGGCAGCAAGTCGGAGCCGCCGTTTTTGTGGCGGGATTTTTCAAAAGACTAACGGGATTGGAAGATGATGCGGATGTGCAGGCAACCGATAAACATTGGCTGGGGGCGCCGCTGGATTTAGTCAGAGTGAAGTCGCATTTACCAAAGTCCGTGGCGATTTTTTCGGACAACGATCCGTTTGTGCCGCTTGATAATCAGGATGATTTTCGGGATCAGTTGGGGGCGAAGATTGTGATTGAAAATGCCCAGGGACACTTCAGCGGCGGAGACGATCACTGTTTTGAATTACCAAGCGTCTTAGCGGCGGTTTTGGAGATTAGTAATTAGATAACATGTCTAATTTAGATAAAAAGGAGAACAATTTTGCCTACATTGACGGAGCGAATTTGCACAGAGGCAGTATTGGTTTTGGATGGAAACTCGAT
>ERZ1292623.1965-Hain-H51-01um-R1-1965-length-19031-cov-4_pt1 | contig 19031 bp, 18 predicted proteins | sample MGYA00564398_ERZ1292623 | MGnify/ENA primary metagenome ERZ1292623 (study PRJEB36523, sample SAMEA6512633) | groundwater metagenome | collected 2019-01-07 | study: AquaDiva: Metagenomics assemblies of 32 groundwater samples | reverse complement strand
GCCAACCGATGTTTGTGTGCCGTTGCCAAGCACGGAAGCCGTAATCGAAACCGCTACATTCCAAGGCCCAGCTTGGCCTGCGGTAACGTAGCCGTCTACGGTAAGGGAGCTGCCGTTATCAGAGACTGGCTGGACGTTCGGAAAATTAGAAACCGCTACATTCCAAGGCCCAGCTTGGCCTGCGGTAACGTAGCCGTCTACTGTAGTTTCTACGATCCCGGCAACTCTAACAACCAGAGCTGTTTCTGTCCCCGTAGGAGTCGTTGTTGTTGCAGTTAGCGGAACACCATAGCCATCCTGAGTTCTGGATGACCAGGTCCCGCTTTGCGTCACCGCTTGTGTGGCCGGAAAATTAGAAACCGCTACAGTCCCATCGACTGTAATCGACCCTCCGCCGTCAGTTATCGGCTGGGCAGTAGTGCCAATCGGGTCAACCTTAAGGGTGCCGTCGGTTCCAACTCTAACAATCTGCGCCTGAGAGCCGTCAGTACCTGCAATGAGCAGCGCTCGACTTTCAGAATCTATCGTCTGATTGTCTTCGACAACAACCGGATTGCCATCCGCGTCAATCTGTTCTGATCGAAGCTGGTTTAGTACAACGACGCCGCTCATTAGGTTCTCACCGCCGTAGATGAAACGATTCTTTGGCCACTATACTGATAATCGATTACTAGTCGCTGCACCTCGCTCCCTGCAGCGTTGTATTGGATGTTGATCTCACGAACAATGCGACCCGAGGAGTATGTAAACTGGCTCTCCCGAATTTTTTTGGCTTTTGTCGTATCTGTGTAGATTGTTGTACTTGTTACCAAAGATCCAGTGTACGTGTATTCTTCGTAGTAGTCTTCGGCAATGTTGTGAACCAAGGTGTCGAGCGTGTCGTGCTCGGCCAAAGTAAGAATATTCGAGCCAGACCCAACTGGAACGTCTCCCGGAACGCCTGGCAAAAAAGTCACTGGGTAGGTATAAATGGGGTCGGTTTTGTCAAGTTTGCGGAGAGCGAATTGTTGCTGCCCGTCATTTCCAAGAATGGTGCGATTGCGGGTGACGTGAAGTACCTGGTACCTGAATTCCTCTCCCAGAATCTCCAGCGTGTTGGGATCGAAAATGTATCGCACCAGGATGTCCGAGTCTCGCAATTGCGGGATGGCTATCGTCCACGCCGAAACCTCGTCTACTTGCGCCAGCCCACGCTCTGGTACGCGATCCAAATCATTTTTGTAAGGCGATACCCGGATCATTATCAGGCCATTGGGATTGATCACGCCTGGCCGGAAATCACGTAAGCTAATGAAACGGTCGTAGCCGTTTTCAAAAGTTGTCCCAAAACATCTTGAGCATCTGGCGTGCGGATGTTCATGGCGGTGGCTGAGCTTCGGACATTGACGGCCGGTCCATTTGCGCCTAAGCAGGGCCATCGGTTCGCCTGTAATACCAAGTAGCAATTCTTGGCGCTGAAGGTTTACTTCGTTGATATTGACGCCACCTAGCCCATCTTGCCTACCGCCGAAGTATGTATTGCAAACCCCACGTTTGTAAAGCTCAACAAAATTCGTGGCCCGATAGCCGCAGAATGGATATGGATTGAAATCCAGATTTTCATTTTCATATTCGGCGTGGTTTTCGGTTAGATGATCTTCTTCGTGAGTTCGGTATCCGTCTGAATCTTGCATGTAATCGGAATCGGATCCAACAATTGGCATGCGGGGTGCGACCTCGCCCTTATCCCAACTTGTGGTGGCTCTGTAGTATTGAACGTTGCCATCTTCTATGCCGGCCCAAAATCTTGCGCTTGTTCCGCTGCTGTGAGCCGCTTGCTGGCCAAAATTGAAAACGTCGCGTCTGGTGATGGCAAACGTTGTGGCGGTTTTAGAGCCGTACTGCAGGACTTCAGAATCAAGAACGACGTAGCCAGAGTTGGGCCAGCCGACGGTAGAATTTACAGAGAGGTTTTGCAGGCCGGTCGCAGGGAAGGTGGCAGTGGAAACAGTGGTCTGCGGGTAAGCGTACAGAGATCCGGAGAGCTGCTCAAGTTCAGTGAAATCAAACTCATCAGGATAGTAGGTTGCGCGTACGGCAGCCGCATATCCATCACCCGGGCTCAATCCAGGTACAAGAACTGTCTCTGACTGAGTAATTGCCTGCGGGAAATCGAAAAGCGACGAGAGATCCGTGTTGTAGTACACGTTGTAGTAGAGGGTTCGGCCGATTGGAACAGAGGCGATGCCCCAATGTAGTTCGAGAACCTGTCCGATGCCAAGATCGCCGGCGCTTTCTATGCCGGGCCTTGACGCTTCAGCCCAGGTCGGAAGTGTTGGGAGGCAGATTTCAGTTGCGCCAAATAGGATGCCATTCCCGTCTTCGAACCCTCGAAAAAGACCAACACTGGTACCTGAGACGAAATTGTAGCCGTCGTTGCACCCGAGGGGGTTCTGATTGGCGATCCAAAAAGCGCCAAATCCAGCATATCCGTCCAGTGCGTCACTGTAAAAAAGGATCTCGTCGCCGATGGCAAGGTACCCATCTTGTTCTGGGTAGCCGGCAACTGAAGAAACTTGAAGGTAGCCGTCTACCGGGACTGTGGTATCGTAAGTTTCAATGGTCTGGACTGCTGTTGGAAATAATCGGTACCCATCTTCATCTGAGCCTACATTGGAGTCGCTAAAATCAACAGTTATTCCACCCTGCGCCGCTCTCACCGCAATTTGGTAGCCGTCCAAGATCGTGCTCATTGGCAGTGAGGCAACAAGATCAGTGCTGTAAGCTACTGGGGTGTCGAAGAGAACGAATGGGTCTGGATTTGCGTAAATGTTGAAGTAGACTGGCAATCCTGGATTGGCGCTATAGACCGACGCTTCGGCTTGGGCCCAAACGATGTCGACTGTGGCGTTGGCGGGGTTTTCAGTTGCGCTTAGGAGGCCAGCGAACCCTGGGTTTGACCAAGCGGGGCCTGGAAGGTTGCAGGTCATCGGTGCCCATCCAAAATTTCTTTCATTGGGCCCAGGTATGGAATTTTGGCGATTCTGGAGGACCTCATTATGGATTCTTTGAAATCTTCACCATTATCACTGCTTATGATCCGTACTTTTGATTCTCCATCAATCAATTCTGGTGGCAAAACTATGGAAACCCGAAACCCCGGCCCAATCCTGGTTTTAGCAAAAGCAGCGGCTATCCAAGGATCGGCAAAATCTGCGTAGCCTTCATTGCTGCCCGGTACCTTAGTTCTCTCCAAATCCCAAGGCTTATCTGTTCTGAAAACCGAGACCGGTGTCCAGAGCGGCTCGCCACACATCTTGAGCGCCTCATCAGAAAACGGGCTTCCAAGATTGGCCGTCTTCTGCCGGCCCCATCTAATTTCCGTCTGCGGCTCGCCAACCAAATCCAGGTCCTCAAACGCTCCTGCAAATTCGTAGAAATCCTCGGATTCGCCAACCAGCTCCAAGTCGGCTGGCACGGCGGCGAAGCCTGAGCGCTCTTCCAGTTCGCGTGCGGCCGCTTCCAGGGGCTTCTCGCCGGCCTCAATTCGGCCAGCCGGTGGACCCCATTTCTTGGAATTCAGATAGTGGTGCTCGAGCTCGCGGCCTTGGCGATCTTGGATTCGGATTTGGACGTAGCTGGGGGCGGCCGTTTTGGTGCCGGCAGCTGGTTGCAGACCGAACTGCTCCATTGGGCCGAGGTATGGCAGGAGCTTCTTGGTAAAAAGCCCACTAATTTCTGTGCCCTCCGCCCATCCTTCGTCATTAGTGTTCTGCCACACTCTCTGTTGCTCTGGATTTCCTTGGATGTCTGGCGGCAAGTAAATTCCTACAGAAATCCCTGGCCCAACTTGGGTTTTGGCAAATGCTACTGCCTGAACAGGGTCTTGGAAATCTGCGAACCCCTGGCTTGGATCTTTCCCACTGACGTCCGATCCTTTCAATTTGCGCACCATCACTGTTGTGCGCAATTGTTCGTCAAAAAACTCCACTTCGGTCGAACTGCCAAACCCCGCCACTTTCGCCGCCAAATCACCGCACAACTGCTCGGCTCGCTCTTTTCGCTCGGCCCCTTTCAGTTCATGAAAATCCAGCAGCTCATCCAGGTACTTTTGAGCTGCTTCTTCGCCTTTGTAGCTGCGGATGAATTGAATCTGCTCGCGGAAAGCCTGGATCTCAGTCGGCAGGCTCAGGTAGTCGGGGTAGTGATCAGGCTGATGGTACTTTTCCAACCCCGTTCGTTGCTGGAGCCAGTGTACGATTTCGTGGCAGATGTAGTGGGCATCTCCAACCAAATCCCCGTCCTCCAAAAACCGCTTGTTGATCCAGATTTTTCCATCTCTGGTCTTCGCACTAACGTCCATTGCTTTGAACCCAACTTCAATCTGGTCAAACTCGTCGATGCTTACGCCGAACCGCGCAAAAAGCGTCAGAACCTGTGGGTGTCGCCTAAGCAGCCCCATCAGGTCCTCGATGACTTGCTTGGGGTTCTTAACCGGTGTGGCCTGCTTGAATCTGTTCAGCATTGCGTACTCGCCCCTTGTTCTTCTTGGCCTCTAACTTGTCTTTTAGCTCGCAAATGCTTTCCTGACATTCGACCAGCGCTTCTTCTACTAGCTCATAACTGCCATTCTCGATATGCTCGATTGCAGCCTCGGCACTTTTTGCCAGCTTATTTGCGAGGTTTTTGCGCAATTCTCTGAGGCGTTTCAGCTCTTCTTTGGCGCTCATCCAGAACCTCGTTTTGACCCGCGCACTTCTAATTGCGCGGTTAGTCTGACCATGGTTTCGGTCATTTTTTCTGCCAATTCAGAGTAGTCCTCACTCATTTCTTTGATGTCTGCGACGCGTTCGCCGTTCAGGTCTGCGAGTTGTTTTTGGTAGCCGGCGTGCAGGTCGCCGATCGTACTAATGTGAGTTTCCTGGGTACGTTTGAGTTCACTGGCGTGCTGCTTGGTCAGAGCCGCGTGCCCGTTGCGCTGTTTGATAAAATGCCAAAGGCCTCCGCCAAGCGCGAGTATGATGAAAAACTCGAAAGCGGCCACCAAACCGGCGGGCCCGCTGCCAAGAAGGGCGGCGAACAGGGGTTCGATCAGAGCTTCCATCAGAGGCTGAATCCTACGCCAGTGACTGTGCCTGCGCCTTGAAGATTGATTTCGTCCAGGCCTGGCAGATGATAAAACTGGTGATGGCCGGCCGGCAAGTTCATGAAATGGGTTCCGCCATCGAAACTGATGTCGATCGTGCTGGTAATCGTTAGAAAAAGGCTGTTGACCGGACGTTGGAACAGAACCGTATTGGTACCAGTTAGAGTTTGGAAGTGTTGTATGGAACGGTCTTGTGTCGGGACATCTGCCAAGGGCGCCTCCTGGGATTTTTGCTTCTTAGTAGTGGGTTTGAATTAGTAGGGGAAAGGGTTTAGGCTGCTTGAAGATTTGGCAGACTGATGATTTTTGAGGTTTTGTCTGGGAAACTTCCTTTGGGCCATTTTTTGAATGTGAATCCGCGGTGTTGCCCGCGGCGCCCCTTCACGCAGTCGGTGACGCCATTTTCTGCGAACCGCTTTTCTTTTTTGATCTCGGTCAGGTTGATGTAGAGGGTTCGCTCTCCGGTTTCGATGTTGATTGCTTCGATTGGAGATGAGCGAGCTATGATAATCTCGGAACTAACTGGCGCGCGCTGATTTATTCCGACGAACCAACTATTGAACAACCGGTATTTGCGCTCAAGGAAAAGCGTCGCATTTTTGTACAAAAAATCTCGAATGGATGCCGTTAATCGGTTGCCGCCGTACTCAAGTGTCCCCTGCCCGTTGCTGATTCGAATTGGCCGATCTCCTCTTGGCTTTGCAACCGTGTGTGCCTCCAAAATCTTCCGAGCCTCCATCAAAAACTCTGGCGTACCCCTTATTCCGCAGTACGCGCTCGGCAATGCCTGCTGATGTGAGACGTAAACTGTCCCATCCCCATCCCAGTAGCCGCGCAAAAAATGATGCACCAGCGGATGATTGATGAGGCGCTCTGGAAATTTGAGCGTCATCGATTTTCGCTCCCCCAGCGAAAACCTCTCAACCAGAGTGTCAAAAAGTCGGTCTGACGAAATGCAGACGCCAGCTTTGTCCGAATCTTTCCACTTTGGGTTTTTGGATTTCGCCGTCCATTTGGCCACGGGGCCCTCGAACTGGAGGAGCTCTTTGATTTTGTGAACGATCGCCTCATCGCCGGCCTCCAACGAAAGGGAAACCTGCTTGTATTTCCCGTCTTTTTTGAGAAGGCAACCATCTGCAGCTATGAAGCCGGCAACATACAATGACGCCTCTGTATCTTCGTCGAAGAAGCTTTCATTGCACGCGTACTTTTCGCAACGGTTTGGTTCCTTTAGGCGCTCCGGCATTCGACGTAAAACCTGGGCTTCCGAAATTCCGAAAAATTTTCCGGCTAGATCTGCGCTTCCCAATTCGGCGTACTTTAGCTCAAGACTTTCTTGCTGAATTGTGGCCGCCTTTTGTCTATGCTCTGCTTTTGCGCTGGATGTCAACCCCAGATGTTTGAGATTCCAATAGATGGTTTGATAGTTCATGCCAGTAGCTTTTTCTATGGCTCGTGCCGAACCGTGTTGTGATTTGAGGGCGGCCCAATCAAGATTTTTGTATTTCATTTGCTTTTCTCCTGCTTTATGCAAGATTATGCGTAGATGGAAATTGCGTGTCCACAAAGAACGGCAGATTCTACAAAATGGAACCTTCCCGGCGGTGGCGCTGGGCTCTTGTTTTCACGTTGGGGACGAGCAAACTCCCAGAGCCGAACCCGCGAGGGCTCGGCTTGATTCCCCTTTTCAACCCCTTAAGTTTTTCAAGATACAGAGACTGTCTACTTGTTATCACGGTGTTTATGGTGCCGCTTACATTTGGGGGCTGGATCGAGACGCCCGAATCAACCACTGTGAACTCCTGCCCAGCGCTCAGAATCGCCACCGCGCTCAAGGCCTGCAAGAAAGCCCCCTCGATGATCACGTCGCTGAACAGCCCGTAAACCAGCTCATCGCTAAACAGGTAGTAGGTGATGGTTGGCATGACATTGAATTCGCTCAAGCTCATCCTCAGATAATCGATCAGCTCTGCATCCGGTACTACCGGGCAAGGCGTCCCATCTGGAGAAATCGCCGTGTTTCTCAATCGCGCTTTCAAACCTTTCAACAGAACGTTGATCCCTAAAATTTCCGCTTGCGTGTATGTGAAATCTGGATCATCGCCGAGCTCCAAAACCGGCGCAACTACTGTCCCAACCGCCTCTATGGTGCCAATCGAATCGACGGTAAATGCAAAGGTAGCCCGTACCGAGTACCCGTCAACGGCCCCGATCCACTCGTCGTTCCAAACCCCCGGTTCATACCCATCTGGAATCTCGAACCGCAGTCTGTACAGGCCCAACCCAACGCGAGCCACACTTGCATTGCTGGCAGATCTTACAACTACATTATCTGCGTCCTCAATTCTTACTGTTGGGTACGCGTCCGTATCTTTGGCATTGCCAGCAGAATCGCGGAATTGGGTCTCCAGATCAATTTGGGACCCAACTGGAACTGCTGAGCGGTCGTAGACGTAAGTTGGCAAACCAGCACCTCTGCCAGTCTATGAATTTATTAGTCGGGCGAGCAGACTACTCGTCCAGATGAACCAGAATTTCGCCGGCTTTTTCTTTAGCCCGCTTGGTTTTGACTGGGTTTCCTTCGTGGTGTTCAGGAACAGATTTGGCCTGCGAAACGACAGTCGCCGAAAATGGCTCCTGCTCTTCGCCAAACCGCTCTCCGTCCTGCCCGATCACCTGCCTGATTGGATCGGAGAATCCATCTTCATCGTATCCAGCTGCCACCGCCTCATCAAAACTTCCAAGCTCTTCAATGAAGTTGTTCTGCTTGGGATCGATGACAATCGCAGACCGGCGCCTGGTCGGTGCAAACTTCTTCGACTCCGTTATGTTTGGAGCCCTCAGCTGCTGCTTCACTGGAGCGTTAACCAGTTTCACCAGCTTTTGTGCTTCATGCGTCTTGAATATGAATCCACTGGCCTCTGATTTAGCCAAAACCTCGTGCGTAAGGTTTGGATTGAGCTTGAAAAGGTTGACTGGCTTGCCGGCTGGTATTTTGAGGTTAAGCTCTGACGATACCAGGTCTTTTGATGTACGATTTTTTACCCAATACTCGTCCGCCATCAGGCCTTCCGTTCAACCATCACATTGATCGCGCAGGGGCCGAGGTGATTGGCTCCAAGCTCGTAAGAAACCCGATCTCCCGGTGCCAGAACCTTGTATCCGTCCATGATTATTGCGCTCCAATGTACGAAAAGGTCCTTTTCACCCGGATGCGCGTCATCTGGTTTTATGAAGCCAATATTCTTGCTCGAGAAGAAGACTACGGTCCCCATCTTTCTTACTTTTTCATTTTCCACTTCAAACTCCTACTTGACTTGCCCGAATAATCGGGCCTTTTCTTGTTCTAAAGCCAGTTGAAGCAATACATCAAACTGACTGGACGCTGATTTGATTTCGTCCTCTTTCTGCGCGAGCGATTGGCGCTGACCCTTTAGCTCTTCTCCCAGGCCTTCGACACGACGCTTAAGTTCTACACATTTGCTTTTTAGGATTTGCTCACTTTCGTTAAGGTCGGGGCGAGCGAAAAACCCATTCAGAATATCAATGTCTTTCATTTCTTTACCTCTTGCTGGTACTTGTTTTTGCCCGTGATGGGCGGTTAATGGTTTTGTACAACTTTATTGGCAGGTTATGGTACCACCCAAGCCCCGTCTGCTCTTAAAAATCTGGTGGTTCCGCCCGGTGAGATTGGAACAAAACCATGTGTGGACGTATTGAAGTTGAGATTAACACTGCCTGCGGTTAGAGCCATTTTTAACTCAGTGACAGAGCTGGACGCTATTTTGTCAGTAGTTACAGAGCTGGCCGCTAATTTTGCGTTAGTTACTGCAAGATTAAGAATATTGGCCGTATCTATCGCATTGGCAGCCATCTGATTTGCTGTAATTGCCCCATCTGCTATTTGAGCAGTATCAACAGCGTCATTAGCTATTTTAGCCGTTGTTATGGCAGCATTCGCTATTTTTGCTGTAGTGACAGCCAAATCTGCTATTTTTGCAGTAGTTACGGCCAAATCATTTATTGCCGCAGTTAAAACTTTGAGGGCCCCTATTGTTGGATTCGGGTAAGTGCCAGTTAGATCGCCGCCGGCTGCCCCTGCAGCTGCTGGCACCGTATAAGTTCCTAATCCGCTGAGATATTGGGTACCTGTACCGCTCAATTTAGGTAGAAGTCCATGAGCCGAAGTGCTGGCGTTTTTAGTTGGAACATCTGTAAAACTCAACTTGGCTTCCGTCACATTCCCATCAAGAATTTTGGCTGTTGTCACCGAATCACTGGCCAGGTGCGTCGCAGTCACGCCACCACTCTTAATCCCAATTTCGCTGGCGCCAGTAAATGTCAGCGAGGTATCGGTGGCAATTTCTGCGGGTGCGCCTGTTCCGGCCGTATCTCGGCCAATCAATCGGTCTGTCCCAATTTGCTGCATTTTTGCGAATGTGACACCCGTACTGGCTGATGAAGAGGTCTCCAACTTGGCCGTCGTCACCGCCAAATCGTTGATCTTGGCCGTAGTAACAGCCAGATCGTTAATCATGGCAGTTAGCACGCCGAGATTGGCAATACCAATCGACTGTGCGCCAGAAAATGCCAGTGAGGCGCCCAACGAAATCTCTTCCGGGTCGCCTGGGCTCGCCGTATCGCGCCCAATCAGACGATCACTGTTTATGTCTGGCAATTTTGCGAAAGTGACGTTATTGTCAGCAATGTGAACAGCTGCAATCCCGCCGGCCAACAGGCTGATGTCTGGTGTGCTGCCGCCAGAAGATGACAGCGGGCTGCTTGCTGAAACGCTAGTGACTCCGGCGCCAGTCGAAGTTAGATCGAAAGTCGTGCCCACTTCGTTTTTGAAAATCAGTTTGCTTGGGCTGGTGCTGCTGTCTAGATAAACCCGCCCGAACCCCGTTGCTGGGCTTGACGGCGCCGAGCCCTCTGCCAATTCCAAAAAAGAACTGAGCCTAACTTGGTTGCTAAAAATCCACCGCGTATCATCAAGTGTTCCGCGACTTACTCCGGACGTCGAGAACCCCAGCTGATTGGCCGCTGGAGAATAAACCCCGGTCCCCAAACTTCCCAGAATTGCATACGGCGGGGCTGCTGCAGTTCCGGCATTTGGTGTAAGCTGCCCGCCTGGCGTCAGGGCAAGAACCTGACTTGCGCCTTCCAAAATCTTGAAACTTCCCTGTGATGCACCTGCGGTCTCGATGATTCCCAGGCTGTAGGTGCGTGCGGTGCCAGTCTCTCCTGCTGTTGAGGCGATTTTTACCGAGGTCGGGCCAAGATAAATGTCGCGCCAGCGGAATGAGGCCGACCCCAGGTCGGTCGTGTCATCGGTCGCGGGGAGCAGCGCGGTGTTGATCGCAACTGAAGCCAGGTTAGACAGTGCCCGATTGGCTCCGGCAGTAGTCTGAACGCTGGCATCAGGAAATGTGACGCCGGTTTCTACATCGACGGTCATGAAGAACCCGTCCTGCCAACGCAAAACCGCCGAACCAATGTCGTACCCATCATCGATTGCTGGCAGCAATGAGCGGTTGACGGTTGTTGGAAGTAGATTGGAGAGATTGCGGTCTGCGCCGCCAGAGCCATCGCCGGTGCCGACTTCGGTTAGATCGTACTCGGCCCCGGTATCGCTGAGGAAGTAAAGTTTGCTGGTAGCGCTCTTGGCATAAATCCGGCCAAACCCCGATGATGGTGTTGCCGGAGCAGCAATCTCTGCAACCTCAATGTAGCTGTCGACCTGCCCGTATCCGTCGACAAACAGGTTGCCGCCGACCAGCAAATCGCGGCTAAAAAACCCGTCCTGCCACCGTTTTGCTGTCGATCCCAGATCATAGCCGTCATCAATAGCTGGCAGCAATGCGGTGTTGACTGTAGTTGGAGTTAGATTGGAGAGGGCCCGGTCGGCAAACCCGCTTACATCACCGCTGCTAGCTGCTGTCAATCTACCTTTCTGGTCAACTGTAAGGTTCGCCGTCGTGTATGTACCTGGTGTCACCGCCGTGTCAGCAAGTGAGAGGGTCGCGCTGCCATTTGCCCCGCCATCTGCCAAACCAAGCTGCCCCGCCGTCACTGCCAAAACCCGCTCAGCACTTAAACTTGCATGATTCCCGAGTGTGAGATAGCTGGCATCAGTGACGCCAGAAACAGAAATGGCCGTGGTCTGAATTGTGCCGTCGTTGAACCGCACTCCATTTGTCGTATGCAGAGCAGTGAAGTAGCCATCTTGCCAGCGGGTGCTGTTTGATCCTACATCATAGCCGTCGTGTATTGCTGGTAGGAGCGAAGTATTGACGGTGGTGGTAGAAAGGTTCGAGAGCGCTTTATCGGCAAAATCTGGAGCTGTGAGTTGCACGCTTGTGTCAGAAAAACGAATCCCTGTGCTACCAGGACGTACTTGCCCGCCAACAGTCAGATTGGCTCCATCAAAAGTCAGATCTGGATCGCTGGTTATGTCGGCGCCGTTGTTCCAAAGCGCTACTCGGCCCGCTACGCCTGTGCCGCCTACGGTGCCATAGCCATCAGGTGTGAGATCGATCTCAGTCCAGCGCAGGCCAAGGGTTTCGGTTGAATCGGCAACCAGCACATAGCCATCGGGCCCAGCAGCAAGTTTGGCCGGATCAGTCCCGTTCCAAGTTAGCAGATCGCCAGGATCATCAAAAACGTAGAGGGCGAGGAGGAGTTCTTCAAGCGCGTCGAGGCGGGCACGAACGGTAGCATAGGTCGAGCTTGGGTTGATACCAAGTTCTTCTTCGATGGCGATGGCGGCACCACGAATGCGGTTGATGTCCACAGCTCTTACCGGAGAAATACCATCGCGTAAAACTTCGAGGGTTCCATATCCGTCAATTTGAGAAGGGTATACAGTTCCGGCCAAAATCTGCTCCTACCTAATCTGCCCAAGCGACAGATCACCAAATTTACCCTTCATCTCAGCCCGCACCCGCTCTATTTCGGATCTAACATCAAAAGCTGGGCTCGGAGGCGCCATAGCTTCACCCACCCCAACATTGCGCATCAAATGCCGACTTATCTGACCCAGCTGAGCGTTGATTTTACGCAACTCTTCTAAAATCGCCTCACCAACTCGGCCATTATGCTCTTCCATACCAGTCTCCTTTTCTATTAGCACGTCAGGCGCCAAATTTGCCGGCTTCCAGGATCCGTAACCCAAAATTTAAACTTTATGCTTGGTATTCAGTTTGATTAGAGCCTGGCATCTACCAGATTGTTCTTACCTGGAGGTCTCCCTTGGTAGTTATCTTGGAAGATTTTTTCTTACCTTGGCGCCCATTGAGCCTGCAACATTTACATCTGCAACCGCTCGATCCCACATGGCCCCAGCAAAAATCGAACTCAGGAAAGTTATATCTTGCAGTCCAGCCGAGTTCGCCGATCTCACAGAAACCTGATTAACATTTGTAACGTCAGCAACATTCGAATTCGCACCAACAAGGTTGACTGCGTACTGCCCGTCTTCGAACGTTACTGTATAGCCATTGATGATTTCGATAACTCTCGCCAACGTCAGGCCGCCAATTGCCACCGACGTATTATGCCGGTGAGTGTCTATGAAAATTTGACCATCCTCATTATCTTCAAGATTTTTCAAAGCCAATCTGAACACATCCAAGTCCAACTGTCTAATTTCTGGACTAGCCTGAATAAGCGTCATATCCGTGCGCAGTATATTTATGGTTTTTGTACCCCAATTTATAGTGATGGCCACGCTATCTCACCGACGGTCCGTTGCCAATTGACATCGCTTTGTTGACCATCAACATTTTTTCCATTGCATTGATTTTTTCAGAAATTGCGCCCATGGCTGCCTGGAGCGTATCTATCCGCACCTGCTGTTCGTGAACCTTGACGTTTAAGTGCTCAAGTCCTTGTTGGAAAGCCGCAGTATTTTTTTTTGTTATTCCGCGTTCGTCGTCAGTCATTCATTCGCCGTTATTCATCTCGTATTAGTTGCACTGTGGCCGAAAATCCAGTTGTATTGCTTATGGTGCCAGAGACCACCCCTGTTTTATACAGTGTGCCACTTGTTGCTTTCCTGACTTTTCCTATAATTGGTTGGTTTGAGCTAAATGATCTCGTGGCGCTTACAAACCCGCTTGTATTTGTCAGCCCATACAGTGGAGCACCTGTTGTAACAATTGTGCCCGTTGCCGGCGTTGCTGGTGCGCCCGTCACCTGATAGGTGAAGGTATTTGCATCGGTGACGGTAACTTGAAAAACCCCATTGTATTCCTGTTGGCTGGCACCTTTCACAACAGCGTACCCATCAGTCAGCATTCCGTGCGCCGTACAAGTGGCAGTCGCAGTTGCTCCAGACCTTGTGATCGTAGTGGTTTTTTGATACGCAAGTGGGCCGGTCCCGTCAGAGGCCATAGCCAGTACGCGCGCGTTCGGCACGTTTGCCCCAGACACGATGTCTTTTACCGTTAGCGAAGTCGTGACAGGATCTATGACAAGTGTTGTCGCTGAACCTACGCCAGAATTTTCGACCGTTGGCGCAGTCCCGCCAATGACATTGATAGTTATGGCTCCGCCAGATTCATTTCTGACGTCATTGGTATTGTTGGAAAAACTGAGATTTGTAAACGTAAACGGAGTGCCTGTTATTGCCTCAAAAACGATAGCTCTCGAGTTGCCTGAAAACACGGCTTTTTCAAGATTGGTTGCGCTGTCCCAAATGAAAGCTCCATCAGTGGCTACCGCAATAGAGTTTAGGATATTGCAGTTTTTAAGTTCCATGTTAGAGTCTATTCTGCCACAACCATCAAAGGTAACAGCGAAGAGATCGTCGCCGACTGTGCCGGTGCCGGTCAAATCTACCTGCCCCTCAAATCCTTGAAATGTGCTTCCGTAAATCGAAAGGCTAATGGTATCATCTGCCGCCGTTAATGTTGATAGGGTTCTTGCTGGAGTAGTCAAACCACTATTGATTGCATTTAGCATAGACGAGCCTGACCGACCAGAGTCAGCACCAACAATTGTTCCAAAACTTATCGAAGTTATTCCTGATCCGCCACGAAGTGCGAGACCGTTGTATGTGGTTTTTCCGTCGGCCCCAGTGGTACTTCCAACTGAGGCGTCAGGTATAGTTTTTACTACATTGGTTCCGTTGTAATAACTAGGTGCCTCCCAAACTACCGTTTCGCCATTAGAAGAAAATGTCGTATTACTCGTGACATGTCCCAAAATCAGTTTTCCTTTGCAGTAGAGGATGCCCCCTTTTTCTGTCAGGATCCCCCACCTATTGGTGGTTGATGAGCCATAGGCTACATCGGCCACCTCTTTAAATCCAGCGCCTGCTGTAGCAACGGTTCCACTGACATAAATTTCCCCTCGGCCATACATTATTTGATCGATCCCGAGGTTTTGGCCTTTGGCGGTTGTTGTTGTTTTTGCGGTGCCTCCAAAATACCTTACGTTAGCAGCGGAGTAGGAGCCCGATGTAGTGGTCCCTGCTGACTGCGGATCGATGACGTAACAAATCCAACCATCGGTTGCCGGAATTGAGTCGCTACCATCTACGTTCCACTCTCTAAAATTGGTGGTCGAGCCGGTGCCAAGTCTTATTTTTAGACCCCCATTAGCTCGAGTGTCCACAAGTTGTGGTGTATTCACCCGCATCCAAATATATGCAAGCTTGTCTTTGTGCGAACCAGTAGTAAAATCAATGCCGGCGCCATTATCAAAAACCATGCCTTTTTCTGTGCCAGCGCCTGAAACTGCACGCGAAACGCAATTGGCACCTTGAACGAAAAAATCTGGCTCCAGGACTGGAGTTTGCGCGCCTATAGCGATCCAGCCAGTGATGGTTTCGGCTGTAGTAATTACAATCAAATCTGTGGTGACTGTTAGAGCCACAAACTACCTCTCAGGCATCAGTTGTTCTAATCGCCGTAGCTGAACCACCAGCGGACGTAAGGGTGCCCGTTGTTTCAAATGTTTTGATAGGTGTTCCGCCGCCATCTCTGACTCGCACGAACAGAGCCCGATTACTACTGTAAACCACCGTGAAACTCTCGCTGGTAGCTGCCGCCACTTTATCAATGTAACTGATGAAAAGATTGGCCGGAGCGGTTGCGTTATCGCTCGAGAAGTTCGTGCTGCCGATTGTAAACGTTGAGCCGCCAAAAGACGTGTAGGCAACTCTTCGGTAGATTCCGCTGTCGAGCTCAATTCGGATTGTTCCTGACGATGGAGTATCTGATGGAATTGCTGTTGTTGCCACAACAGAGGTCACGCTTGCGCCTGACAGTGTGGTGTTGAGCGTCAGTTGTGCAGCATTCAGTGTTCCGCCAGATTCTGGGCCGACCAGCACACGATCTTCTCCAGATACAAGGCCGTTCACCGTAAATGTGACGTTATTTGGAGGCGTGTTTTGTGTGTTGGTAAGATCAAACAGTTTGTCATTGGCTGTCAAATCTGCAACTTCTATTCCTAGGCCATAGCTTCCGATGATCGCCGAGCCAGTCGAAGCACCAACAAATGGAAATGACAAAGTGCGCTCGGTAACTGTAACGTTAGTCGTTGCCGTTGCTGAAGATTGCCCTCCTGTAAGGACCTGATTATCAGTTGGGGCCACTCCAGTTAAAAGTTGGATCCACATCTTGGATGGAATGGTTGTGGAGTTAATAGCCAGCATCTGCCCTGTCCCGCTTGCCCATGAGACCGGCTCTACGGACTGGAATGTGCCAGAATACCCGTCGACGTTAATTTCGTGAGTAATCCCGCGGAATACTTCGCCAGGAATCTCGTACAATAACGGCGAGGCGAAACATTGAAACCAAAGATCCTCTCCGGCCTGGGCCGACCACGTGCCGTTCGTCTGGGATTTATTGCCACTATGAGAGCCGACTACGTTTCCTTCAATGTCTACGTAATTTGAGCCATTGCCGCCGGAATACTCGAAAGCGATCGCGTAATTGGTTGAAGCCACCATACTGGATTGAGTTGAAAAATTCAACTCTTTTTCAAGATAGGAGGTTGTTAGAGTACTAACGTCGAGGTTTGTTGATGTGGCAAGCGCACCGCCCGTGGGCGTTGCGGTTGAGCCAAATGTCCCAGTAATGGCATAAACCTTCGCAACCAAATTTCCGGTCGGAACGCCAACTTTTTTCAATCTGGCAATGACACGAGTGAGGTTTTGGGCCACGCTGCCATTGGCGAAAGCTTGCGCTTGCCCAAGCAAAGTTCCGTTACCAATTGCGTAGTTGGTTCCGGTGCCGCTGTAGCCGTCCTCCATCGTAGATGTTCTCGACAACCACTTTGCGCGCTCAAAAAACTGGTTGATTGTGAATGTGTCGCGGTTCCACTCAGAATAGTAGGCTTCATTGACCGTATTGTTGTCAACATCCAGCGGCCGGTAACCTTCGGTGTTGGTGATCGTATTCCAGCTTTTAACGGTCGCAACGGCAGTTTGGTTGTTGAGATCTGAGGCGTAAGTAAGAGCGATAACGTTGTTGCCGCGCGCCGTACCGTTGATTTTAAATTCAGAATAGGTTTGGCCGAACACCCTGGTTTGGCCTATTAGACGTCTGCCATCTATATCGGCGCCACCAGAACGGACCTTGAGCATAAATCTGTGGCTGATTCCGTTAGCCACGTCCGCGTTAAGCCCTGTAGTCCAGAAATTAGGCGAAACTGGTGCGCCATTCTGCAGAATTTGCAAATACGCTCCAGCGTTAGCAAACACCAAGATGCCGTCATAGATTGTATTGCCACTAGACTGAATGATCGATCCATCGTAGAGATGCTGCGCAGCTATATTGTCAATTACATACGGGGCATTTAGTGTGACGATGTTGTCTGTTGAACGTTCAGAAGCAGTGGCATCCGTTATATCGAGAATATCATTCCCGGCTGCTTGCGCATCGTCCATCAAATCGCCTAGCCATCTATGAAAAGCTATTACGGTGTAATTTGTGCCAGTGCCGGTATAGTAAATATAACCGTCTGCGGAAATGCTAAAATCGTCGCCTATTGCCATAGATGCTCCCTGTAATACCTCTTACCAAAAAATTAGTAGTGACGCTATTTTTCTATTCCTGTGATAAAAAATTTGGCTGTTGCTGACCCGGAGTTATCTGTATATTTTACATAGAGACTGCTTGTGGAAGAAATATTCAGCATATTTACTGGTACCACTGTGTTGCCGAACCCGTTAGATAAAATCTCTCTTGTGGTCGGAGAAAAAGCATCAAATACATTATTCTGACAAATACTTACATTATAGTTGGTCGAAAAAGTGTTCACGCTGACATCCCTTATAAAAACTCTAGCGGCTCCCCATGTTTCGTCATTGGTTAGTGTTAGATTGCCTGGAGAGAACGCATTTGTAATAATGTAGATTTCATCTCCTTCCGAAATTTTTTGTATACCATAAGGTATGCTTTTCACAGCCATGATTTGCCCATATCCATCTAGATCCAAAACAGTAGATGTCGGTTTTGTACCATCTGCACTGGTCAAAACTACCGCAAGAGGCTTATTTCTCAGTCTGGCCATACATCATCTAAACAATGGATTTTCTATAATCACGGCTATCCTTATATACTCGGGGTGGCGCCTTCTGAAATCTTTTAGGTGCTTACGTAGCTCGCCTTTCATTGCGTCAATTCCAGCCTGCTTATTCCCGGCCGCGCGCAGATCTTCCGTCTGATAAATCGGCGAGCTTACCTGTTCGAGGTTTGCTATTTGCAGAGCGCCATCTTTCCAAATGTTGAAATTTGCTAGCCATTGGTTTTGTTCAGGCTGTTCATCAACCGAAATCCGCAACTCCAGGGCTGCGGCATTTTTTCGCAACAAGCTCTCTAGAGCTGCGGCTTCCAGAATCTCGGTCAAATCACCGGCCTCTTCAAAATACCCAGCCTCATCCAGCTGGTTGGCAAGTTTTTGGATTTTCTGTAAAATCATTTGGCCTCCTTTTCGAATCGTTCGAGAAACCCCATCTTCCGCTCTGGTTCTTCCAGCTTCGCCTCTTGTGCGAACCCATCATAAAACCGCTCGGCCTCTTCTGCTGTTGGCCAAACCCCTTTACTTGGCCCAAACTTTACATAATCGGAAAATTCTTTGAAGATATCGATGTGATCGAACCCTTTTCCAAAAACTCCGATCTGCTCTGCTATGAGCTTGCCTATTCGACTCAGATCCACTCTCGGCCCACCAGTCCAATCAAGCTCCTCGGCAGCCAGACTAATCAGCTCATCAACGGCTGCAGCCAGATCGTCTCTCCCAACATCTTCTAACTTTTGAGCAAGTTTCGCAAGTGTTTCAATCATCGTTGTGCTCCATACTCTATCTGGTGCTGGGCAAGCAGGTTGAGGACGTCATTCGACAAAACAGCCAAGGCAAGCCAGTGATGGTTGGTCATTTCTGGCCTGGTTGGGTCCAGTTTGTCAAACCGGTTGCCCAACATATGTTGGACTGCCAGGACTTTACCCGTCCTGACATTGATGATGGGGCCGCCACTATAGCCGACGGCGCTTGCATCACTAACTAGGGCCAAAACCCGATCTTGCCATCTAGTCAGGCCTTTATAAAAACCAACATCAAAAAACGCGATTCCGCCTATGTAGCTGGGGAAACCGATAGCCACAACCGGATCGCCCTCCAGATTCGCTGCATGATTTGCTTCCAAATCCAATTTGGCCGCTGGGATGGCTGCAACTCTCAACACCATCAGATCTTTATCTCTGTCGGTCACCAATACGGTTGCCGGTTGTGTACCACCAGAGTGATCCCTGACTATCATCCCAGAGCCAACTATTCTAGCAAGTGGATCATCGCAATGAGCTGCACTAATTAGAATGCCGCGCCCTATGTGAAAAGCCGAACAATTGAGAACGTTTCCCTCAAGTCTCAAAACGGCTCCTTTACTTTCCGCAACCCG